>Ga0209094_1000324_pt1 | contig 36553 bp, 58 predicted proteins | sample COGITO_mtgs_1004_2_FD_184790 | JGI IMG/M metagenome (GOLD analysis project Ga0209094, IMG submission 184790) | Pelagic marine microbial communities from North Sea - COGITO_mtgs_100430 (SPAdes) (version 2) | ecosystem: Environmental > Aquatic > Marine > Epipelagic ... | reverse complement strand
TGTGTTCGCAGCCTTCGGGGAAGATCACCTGAAACAGCCGTCCCGCAAACTGTGCGTGCGTTTCTGAATCGTCACGTTGTATCCAATCTACAAAGTGCATCACGTTCATCTTGCACCCGATTGCCAGACCGTTTACAAAGGTTTCTGCTCGTACTGCTATCTTGATCTTGTCGGCCTGCTTCATGCCTTCCCCTTGATCGCGCACTTAACGCGAAATTTGCTGTAGCCTGTTGCCTTGGCAGTTTCGTATATCGCCATGCAGGGCTTTAGGCCAAGCAGGATATTGGTGCGGTAGTGGACTCGGATTGATTCGTCTTCGGTCATAGCGTACCCCGCATTGCCCATGCTAGGGCGGTGAATTGGATTAGTAGTATTATGATTAGTTCCATGTGTTTCCTTTCGTTTTTTCATTTAATGTGGGGCTTATTTTCTTGTCTAACTCCGTTTTCCTATACTTCCCACACCCCCAGCACATTTCCTCGACTATGTGTCCGAATCCGTTTGCCTTGGTCGGTTGCCAAAGGTGCTTATGCTTTCTCTTGAAAGGATTAAACATTTAGTCCGCCCATCATCATCTCGTCCTCGCCAGCAGTATGGGTAAAGTTAAATGTGTGGGTTTCTGGAATGACCGTGACTGACTTTGCGAGCTTTAGGGGGCTGGACTCTTCACGATGCGTTTTTGCAACCCACCCCTTGCACCATAAAGAAAGCTCGCTCACAGCAAGATTAAAGGGAAGCCCTTCATGGAAAGATTGATCCATTCTTTTCTGGCCCTCTTTAGAGGCAAACCAATCACTGGAAAACTCCCCCCTTAAGGTCAGCTCTTTGCATACAGCGTCTTGAAAATGAAGGAATGTTCCGCCCCAAGGTTTATTGCTAAGTTCTCTATTCATTGTATTCCCTTTCGTTAATTGCGTTGCTTTCATAATTAAGAGACTACATAACCACACGCCTGTTTATCAAAACAATTCGTAAAGTATTTTCAAAACGAGCGTATTTCCTAGGGAATAACGCTGTTTTTAGCGGAAAATAAATGCGTTCGCTATTCGCGAATCGCGAATGTAACGGCAAAAAACTACGTTTATGCGCTCGACTTAGAACAAGTCAGTGTTCAAATATCAGTGAACTTTTCATTATCGTGAATATGCGCTTAATATACGGGGATTAGCACGGTAATGTCCGCGAAATATGCAGAGAAGTGAATATCTGCGCGGTGATCTGGCGCGGTTTTCACGACTATACCCGATTCCATAACATTATGTGAGAGCGGGCATAGTTTGCAGTAGATCGGGTGTAAAAAAGATGCTTAGATCGTGTATCAATCAGCTATCAGTATCTATCAATTTGATAGATAAGCAGGAACGGATAGGTTCTCACGACCTTCTCAATCACATCGCTGTGACTGCCTGCAAATTTGCTACTTCTTAAAATAATAATGTATGCGCCCGACCTTTAAGCGATCAAGCTCGCCATCGCCATACTTTTTCAGTAAAAGGCTGTTGCAATGAGATTGTGACTTGCCCGTCTTTTCTGCAAGCTCATAAGAGCTGATAGAATCCTCTGGACGTTCCTGTACCTTTAACGACTCGACTAGCTCATCGGCCCAACTCACGACATCACCACCATTTCTGAAGGGAATACCCATTCACCGTTCTGCAAGCCCCGCGCCTGGAAACCCATAACGTGACCGCTGATCTTATGAATCATACCGTAGCAAAAGCCGTTCTGCCATCGTGAGGTATTAGCCCTTCGCTCTGCATACTTCGGATCGAGCCGTGATAGGCAACCAGCAACAAAGCATTCTGCGAAGTCGATACCTTGCGCTTGGTAGTAGTCTATCGAATGCGTGTGACCTAAAAAAGTAGTTCCGGCCCCGTAGTATTCCGCGCCCTTCTTTGCCGTGTGCATCGGGCAGAATAACGAGTGAGCGAACTTAGCGCGACCTATGCGCTTGCACTGTTTGAAGTCGTACTTAATCATTTCGCAACCGAGGCCGTCAATGATATTGGTGATGTCCCTGACTCCGCGCTGTGCTACGTCCTGAACCATTCCGTTTGCGTGGTGTTCTGAAGCATCCCATAGTCTTTCACAGTGATTGCCTCTAAGGTAGGTTGTCGGCTTAAACTTTAACAACCACTCTTTACCCATTCGCACATCAGCTTCCATGCTTTCGGCTTGATCTTCTTTGCTCGCCCCGTTTCGAAGGTTGCGAAAGTCGAAAACGTCACCGCCTGCAATGATGTGTTCCGGTTTGAAATCCTGCATGAACTCATGGGCTATGCGGTTTGACTTCTCGCATTGCTGGTCTCCATGCGGATCGGGTAAATATACAAATCTTTCATAGTTGTCTTTCATGCTATCCTTTCAGTGGGTTTTGCTTTCTATGCTTTCTCCATACGAGCCAGCCACCAAGCCTTACGCCCCAATAGCGCAACCTTGCTTCGGGTGATCCGTAATATTCTAAAACCGTTCTGTAAACTTGATCGGTGCGCTTGCGACTTCCAAAGATTCCGGTGCGGTAGCCCCAATCGTGAATGCCTCCCGCAGCGATGTTGTGATAGTTGTCCTTCTCAAGAAATAGCTGAATGATTGCGGGGTCTGAATTGAGGTCAGAGTAAAAGCCATCGGGCATGGTGAACTCTTCGCCATCAATCCAGAATAAGAAGTCACCAGCGTGTATCCATACCGCGCAACCTTTGAAGCTGTATATCTGATCCTCTGGAACCGTGCGAATATTCACAGGCTCAAATTCGGGATAGGCTTCTACATGGTGTGGTTCATACTTCATTTTAAAAGGTGCTGGCCCTAGTGAAAGGGGCTAGGCTACCCGAAGGCAGGAGTCTGAAAGGATGAAAGCGACTCACCAGCGAAATCTATTCGATGTTTTCAAGTTGGTTCAAGGTCTGATAGTGTAGGGCGTAATCCCTTATCGTGTCAAGAGATACCTTTCCTTGCTCTTTAGCTAGCGTTTCAAGCAACTCGCCATGATCGACTATTACACGATCCCGAGCTTCCCATATTTTCGGTATCAAAGTAATGTCGCGCTTCTCAATCGCTATCTTGACGTTAGACACACGCTTTGTAATCGCTCCAATAGTTCCGGCAGAGATTGAAGCGCCTGCCAAGAATGATAAGCCGTATTTGATTAAAGGGCTATTCAGCTTCACTGGTTTCCTCCCTCGGCTCGAAAGTTCCGATTGAGACGCTTGAGCTTCCCGATTCGCCCAGGCTTGCGCTGATCTCTCGGCCCTCGGCTATTGCGTCAGATATAAACACATCGCCCGACTTAAGACGAATGCCCTCTTTCGGTTCGTCCGCGCTGGATCTGTCCCGCTGGATATATTGATCGTAAACGAAGTATGAAGCCCCCGCGCTCAAAATTGTGATTAGCGCACCCTTGGCCGTTACCTTGTCGCTGACGGCTTCGACAGTTCCCTTTGGCTTTGTATCTGCAAGTATGCCTAGAATGTCCTCTGACGCTGTTCTGTTGCGATATTCGCTATCAGAAACGCTCTCGACCTCGGCAACGCTCTCGGAGTAGTCGGGATTGTAGCCAGTCCGTACTAAATCAGCGTGATATTCTTTGATCTGTTTCGAGAAGCTTTTACCCATCCAGAACCGAACGCCAGCGGTTGCCCGCTGCTCTGACTCGGTTATTAGAAACGATCCGAACGGCTCGGCTTTGCGCTCATCAAAGCGGTCTGCTTTCTTGGAATAGTCTTGATACGGGACAAGGTTGTAGCCCTCATCAAGCATCATAGTCCCTTCGCGGTATTCTGCGAATGCTATGCAGGGTATTAAAAGTAATAGTAAGTATTTCATATTTAGCCTTTCATTTGGTCGCTGATTCTACCAACAGCATCGGTTAAGTTTTGCGTCTTTTTACTTCTCTCGATCTCCAGTGCTTTGTGGTCAGCGTGCATTTTCTTGAGAAATTCTGTGTTATCGTGTAACACCACACGCCATGAGGCTTGCTCCGCAACGATCTTCTCAAAGGCCGATACAATGCCAGTCTTAGCCTCGCTCGCTATCCACTTAGCCCCGCGACAAAGCTGGATGAAAAGATAAACGATTAATCCGAACGATCCCCATTCGCGCATAACGTCCATTGACGGCATTGCGGTTTGTGCGATTAGATCAAGCACGATGCACCCTCTTAAGCTCTTTGACTAGCACCATAGTTGTTCCAGACGCTAGAGAGAACATAACGACCCGCATCCCTGTAGACACCTCAAGGGGAAGATGCCGAATATAGCCACACATTTCCATAAGTGCGAAGGAAGTTGTCATAGCCCCCATGAAGCACTCGCCCATTAGCGTACCCGCGATGGCTTTGGAAAGTCTACCGCTGACCTGTGAGAACTCAACGGCTGAATAGAAGCTGAAGGCTGTGGTGCAGAGTCCCAGAATAAGCGTTGCTATCTGAGCTATTAAAATTACATTCATAAGTTTTCAGTCCTCCCATATATCCAACCGCGCAACATAAATGGCCGTTCCCTCGTCATCAGGCGCATAAAACACCGCATAAAGTTGCCCGTCCTTCGTTAAGAAATCACCGTAGCCCCCATCGTAATACTCGCCCGAAATGGCCGAGGGCGTAGGGAATGATATAGGACTAAAGCTATTTGTCGTTACAAGGCATACGCCATTGGCAGACAAATCTGTATCGCCATGCTCGGTGAACCAGCGAGCGAACACATACTCCTTGCCATTAAAACGGATAGCCCCCTGCCCACCGACTGAAACCGACAAGGCCGAACTATTCCAATTCGTATAGGGCGCAGTAGACCACACGGCCCACCCTGCGTCTGTGCTTGTTTTGCGTACTGTCCCAAGTGCTAAATCTCCATCAAACGAAATGGCGCATTCGCCCTCTGTAGTGCCCTCCATTACCGTGGCGTACTCGCTGTAGTTTGTCCCGTCCGTGCTGGAATAGAGCACAACATTTGATTGCGCTATGCTGTAGGCAATTAAAAAGTTTGTAGATCCTACCCATTCCGTTCTGTAAAATAGTTCATTTGAGGGGATCGCGTTCGTGATCCATGAAGTCCAGTTGGTTCCCCCATCGCTAGAATATTTTATGCAGTTTAGATACCCCGCGCCACCAGCCTGTCTTGCAGCGACCTGTAAACGCCCATCATAGGCCAAAGCTATATCGGGTTCCTGTACGCGGGTACGCCCCGCTGTAGGGGTTAGCGTTGCCACTTCCGCCCAATCCACAAGGTTACTAGACTTCAATACAATAGCATCCCCCGCGCCGGCATGACTTACTCCGGCTTTGTACACGATATAAAATTCACTATTCGACACCTGGCAAGCTTTGGGGAATGCATCATAATCCGCAGAACTTGAAACCCGCCAGCTTTCAAAAGGCGCAAATGACACCGAGGGCGTAGAGATTAAATTACTGGCCGTAGTCAAGACCAGCCCGTTATCAATGGCGCGTAGCGACCCGCCAAAACAAAGCGAGCTTAAAAGAAATGGGATATATCTAATCACGGACTTAAAAACTCCGCGCTAAAGAACTGCCTCTCTTCGCCCGATTGCATGCTGAAGGATGCGGTGTCCGCATTGTACCAGCGCATATAATAATCAACCCCGCTTACAAGGTATACAGTAATAACCCCCGCATTTATGGACGGCTCAGAGGTTCCGACTGTGAAAAGAGATATAGGCATCCCCATGTTATTATTGTCTGAAACCCTGCGTAAAGCTGAGGCCAGCCAGTTGCCAGTCCCGCCCGCTGCTGTTGCCGAAAAGCCAAACGTATTGACCTGCCAAAGCCCCGTTTGATCGGGTCTAAAATATCCTGTGGTTGTGTCATACAAGCCGTAGTTGTCTGACCTTTCTGCGTCGTAAATGACGGTTGTGTAGTTGCCGTTGCCAGCAACCGATGTGCTAGTGGTTTTGTAGGCGAAGAATCCGTGCCAGTTTGTAACGATATTCGTTACCGCTACCCCGCCAATGCTCAAACCCGCAGGAAAGGCGACTAGGTTGGTCATGGTCAGCGTAGTCGTATTCGTAGCGGGTGGAGATCCACCGCCTCCACCTGTGCCCCCGCTACCGCCACCGAATTTACCTGCGGGAATGAACTCGGCTACTCCTGAGTCGCTAAGGTCCGTCGCACCTTTCTTAACCACTAGCCAGCCTCTTAAAAGACCGTTTGCTTCAATACTTGGCTCGGTGATAAACGGCTCACTCGATATTCCTGCAATCGCAGACGCTTTATCGCTGTAATCAGAAACGCCTCGTTGGAGTTTAACATTGTTTGAGATGAAGGAATAGATTCGCTGTACTGACCATTTATTGTTTGCCACTGCGTTCAATCCTCCAGCCCCATCATCAAGGTTATCTGGATCGATAGGCGCTCCCGTAGTTCCATTGCTTCCGTCAGAAAATCTATATTGAAAGGTTAAAGCAGTTAAAGCTGGAAGCGACTTTACATGGGGGTCATTCGCATCGTTTGGATAGTTTGATCCAGTAGCGAAGATGTCACCGATTGTCTTGTCAAAATTAAGGTTAGCTCCATTGGGAGAAAAAACGTTGCCTGAGATATTCATAAATCCAATTGCAGATGCTAGATCGTAAAGAGATGACATGGGATTGTAGGCGATGACCTGCTCGTTGTTCACGGCATCTACCGTTGACAGGTTCACATGGACGACGACTCCAAGGCAGACTTGCGAACGCTTCATGTTGGCATCGCATGGGATGATGTGTTCTGAAACATTACCTCCAGAATCTATGCTCACCCATGTCAACAAGGCAGAGCCTAAGTTGGTCGGCACGATATTTGATTTACCAGTCCATGAAACAGATGTCAGTAATCCATTTTCATCGACAATAACACCTGTCCCGTCTGAGATGCTGTAAGTGTTTGTTCCTGCACCGATGGATAAAACTCCACCTGTCAAGACACCTGTTGAGTTTGCAATCTTGATGTCGCCCAGTCTTGTGTTGGCAACTGTACCGCTCGTTAGTTGGGTAGCGTTGAGGTCGGTTAGGTTTGCACCGTCCCCACTGAACGCTGTTGCTGTAGCTGTTCCAAAAACCTCCAAGGCTGTCGAGGGTGCGTTTGTGTTGATGCCGACATTTCCCGCAGCTCGGATTAGGAATTGGTCTTGGGCTGTGCTTGTGAAATCTGCATTTTCTTGGTCAGAAAAAACCCTTGCCCCTACATGGACGGCCTTACTTTTTCGGCCCGATGCCATGGCATATAATGCTGTTGCCTCGTTGTTAGCACCACCAAGAATTGTTGAAAGCGTACCAGATGCCACGTTGTCAGCACCAGAAATAACCGTGGATTGTGTGCCTGATGCGGTGTTGCCTGAACCGCCCACAACCGTTGACCAGTTACCGCTCGCTGTGTTGTCTTCCCCGCCTGTCAGTGAAGCATAAGTTCCAGATGCTACCTGCGTTGACGCAGCCCTTGAGAGCTGTAAGTCTACCGCTGTTGTTCCTCTAGCATCTCCCGTCTGGCCTTTGGCAACCAATGCTGTGCCAACGTACTCAGTTCCCGCCAGAGGGTCTGTCTCGGCCACGTTACGATAAGCCGTGTCCGTCGCTGCTGCGACTTCATTTGATGTAAGGTCTACGATGCGAGCGAGGGGGATTGTTCCGCTGTCTAGCTCGGTAGCGTTTAGACTAGTGAGGTTTGCACCCGATCCAATGATAGGCGAATTGAAAGTTTTTGATCCTGCGATGGTTTGTGCTGTGGTCAAAAGCACCGCGTTCGGATCTGTCTCCGCGCTATTCACCGATGCAGCGGTTAAGCCGACAACTGGAATCGGGCCTGTACCAGTGGCGACTGTGAGAAGCCCACCAGATACTTGAACCTCGGTAAGATCGCCTGATCCTCCACCGCCTGCGCCCCCATTTATGTCTACAGACCCGTCAGCGTTGGTCGAAAAGGTCACGTTCGTTCCTGCGCGATAAGGCCCGTAAGCCTCGACACCAACGAAGGTGTCGATATTCGCATAGGTGCGCGTTGAATCGGTGCTGGCTGGTGTTACCCCTGTAGCCACGCTCTTCTCAATCTCGATGCGACCTCTGCCCCACTGAATCAGCGAACCGTCTGCAAGCGTTACGATTAATTCAGCTTTGAAAGCTCCGTTGGTGTTCGATTCGATAGCTGTAAAATCAAGATGTAGAATGCCGTCCTCTGCTGTCACGTCTGAACTTGTGACTTGGATTGTGCCGTCGTCTCGATCCTTATAATAATGAAAGACTGCGGTTGCACCGACTATGTTCGTATACGCTGAACCTTGTTCGACTAAGCGAAAGTCAATGCGTGGCGTGGTAGCTTGTCGGATGACAAAGCCCCTCGGCCAGTCCGTAGGATCTTGTACGTCCAGAGAGAATTGCATCGCAGGGGGAGCTGCGTATGTCAGGATAGGGAAAAGCAGGCAGAGGATTAGTTTCTTCATGCCTTTTGCCGACATTTAATTATTGGTAATCAAAACCGTCTGTCACGTTGTAATAGATGATGACTTGCGCACCGTTTTGCTTGATATCGAAAGGAGGCAAGGTATAGCTGTGTAGCTTCTGGATTTGCGTGTCTGTCCCTTGAGCATCTGAATCTGTTACCGAATCCTCAACCTCAAATATCTTTACCGTAGGCGACAAGGCAAGCGAGAAGTCAAAGCTACCGTCTGTGGTCGCATTAGTCTCGCTTCCCGATTGTGCATCAACCATTGCTGTAAGATTGGTCACGCCTCCCCATACTGAATAGGAAGGCAGATTGGTTGCTGATCCGACCAAGTTTGAGTTGCCACCCAGCGCAAAGCTCAAAGGCCATTCGTCACCCTCTTCGCAGTTCGCCCCATCATCCAAGCTTGGATAGTCTGCACCTACCGTTCCCGCTACTAAATCCTTTATAAATGAATCCTGCGATGCGTTCGGCTGCTGGAATTTCCAATAAATAACAGCACTAGAATTAACGTTGGTGTTTCTCGCTGAAGCTGTGGTCGTGATGTTCGTTGCTACCGAATAAGATAGATCATTACCGCTTCCACTGTTCCCGCCATAAGTCCACGTACAATCCGTTCCCGAAGCATCAAACTGGTTATGCTTCCAATAAGCTAAATTGTCTTGGCTGGAATCAAAAATGTTTGAAAGATTGACCCCTGTTGCGTCCGTGGTAAGCACCGCGGTGGTGTTCGTTGATATCGATGTGCCAAAGTTATTCATGACACTGGGTCGCCCGCACAAGCAATCGCCATCCCATGTGTAGTAAGAGTACGACCCAATGCTTCCCCCTATAGTGTAGCTGTAGCTATTGCCCTTGTACGTTGCACCTCCACCTGTACCGTCCGTTGCAACTAATTCCTCCATGATTGGTTTTATATAATACCAGCCGTAATTCGCCATTGTTGACGAGCCGACCGTGCTTGAGTTGGTCGGATAAAAGCTTGCGCTGTTTGTCGGGACATAAAGAAAGCGGGGTGGCGTGTAATCAAAGTAATTCGTTTCTATGCCCACCTTTTCACATAGCCCTGTGATCGTGTGGTAGACGATGTTTGTGGTGGATGTCAGGTCGATATCTATAAAGTCATCAATGATCTGTTTTAGAAAGAACTTCATTTCAGACAATGCCATGTTGTCAGTGAACGGCACGTCTCGGTAAAATGTGGTGACATCGTTTGTTGACATACCAAAGCCCACCGCTAACTGTCGTTCGGCTAAAGCTTCCAGTGCGTTCGATTTTATCAAATAGGAAGTAGGTTGACCGTCGGTTGTATATCGCCAATAGTCACCGCTCCACGCCTCGGTGTTCCAATCAGCAAGCGCAACAGAGCAAATAAACAGGCTAAGTAAAATCGACTTCAAGCAAACCTCCACCATGCGCACGTTGGAAATCACTGCCATCGAAGCGGGCAATTTTCCAGTATTTATAATAGCTTTCGTCAGATGCTGGATAAGGATTATCTACCACCTGATAAGTCGGCACGGTTGCAGGGTTGCGAAGATCCGCACGAAGCACAAGCCACTTGTCATCTGAAACCGCTTCATCTTCCAAGGCTGCTATGCTATGGGACGTTAAGCCCACCACGCAAACGCCTGCGGTCACGCTGATCAGATTGTCTTCGCTCGATGTGCTGTGGAACATATCGCTTGAACTACTCCCGCCCAGGGGGATAAGGCTTCCCCGTCCCGATGCGTTAATCACAACGCGATCCACTTCAGAACTTGCGGAAAGCTCGGTGAAAAAGTTATACATCCAGTTCATAAAGTCTGGAAGGTTGCGTAGAGCCTCGCCTATGTTCTTGATAGGCGCACCGCTGAACGGGAAAGCTTTGAACTTGTTGCTCATTACGCTGGCATGAGGTCGATTGCTTCAGTGATGTACGAGAGTAGACCGCCACTGCTTCGAAGCTTCTGTGCGCTCATGGATTTGTAAACGCTGTTATCATTGGCAGCGAGGAATGCCGAACACGCTGCATAGGTAAAGCCTCGGATCTCCCATTGAGTTATAATGAAGTCAGCGGTTACGGTTGTGCCCCCGCTCGTGTATAAAACGCGGTTCTCTTTGGTCTGCCCGACTTCGATTGCGTCAGTTCCGTGTGTTGGTGTGCTTCCGCTAAATGACATTAGTTACCTCCTGCGGGTGCGATGACGTTGGCAACGCGGACCATCGCCTCAAAGCCGTCTTTTTCTGTTTTTGCAAGATCGGCCTCGGTCTTGGCTTTGATCGCGTTAAGCTTGCCCCTGTTAAACGTGTCTTTATCCTTTTCAGATAAATCCTTAAAGCGTTGACGGCCCGATGAAAGCTTCTCTCTAACTCTGCGTAGGGCATTGGCTTCGCGGTCTTCGGCTTTGCGTTGCTCTGGGGATTTGTCTAGGTCGGCAAGGGCTTCATTTACTTTGCCGAGGCGTGATTGCAAAGCTGTCTTTTGCGCGTCTGCGAGCTTTGATTGACGATCCTGCTCTTGTTCTTTGGCTTCATCAGCTAAAGCGTCTGCCTTTTCCTGCTCGGCATCGTGCTTGTCTTGCAAGACCTTTTCAATCTCGGCTTTTGCATTCGCGGCCAGTTGCAAGCGCAAGGCGTTTTCTTCATCAGATCCACCTTGCAAAGCCCCAAGCTTTTCCTGTAACGCTCGACCTATTTCAGCAATCTCCCGCGCTGTGTCATCCTCAATGGCCTTGATCTTTTCATCGGTCAAAGCCCCCGCAAGCTCTTTGCTTCGCTTCTCTGCGGCCTTCATTATTTGCTCAGTTTCTTGATCGTACTTTTCCTGAGCTTTTTTGTCTGCTTCAGCCTTTGCCGAGGCGCGTAGGTCAGCTTCAACCTTTGCCTGCTCTGCTATTCGATCTTGTGCGCCTGTATCAGCCTTCTCGCCTCCCTCACCTTCTCTGTCGTATTGGTCAAGAAGCTCTTTTGTGGCTTTTATTCCGCTTGGCAACGTCATCAATACGGCAAGCGTCTTTTCAATGTTTCTCTGAAAAAATCCCGCTGTGCTTCCAGCGATTACGGTCAGACTGTTATTAAACTCAACAAGTGAGTTGTTTGCCTGCTCAAGACCCTTGACTGTTTCGTTTGACATTACTTGGCCCAGGCTCTGCATTTTGTCTGTAAGCCCGTCCACGCCATTATCAGCAAGGTCGCTTATAAGCTGGTGGAGTCGCGCTGTACTCTCGCCCATAAGCTTAAAGCCGTTTCCAAAGTCTCCAGTGCGCTTGATGCCCTTTGCTACCGCTTCCAGCAGTTGAGAGTTTGTCATGTTCGCAACGTCTTCTATGGATAATCCTAGAGCGTTAAAAGCCTTTACAGCTTCGGGCATTCCATTGATTGCGTTTTGTTGCTGTTTGCGAAGCGTAACAAGGCCGATGTTTAGCTCGGAGATAGTACCGCCCCCGCGCTTTGTTGACGCAAGGAATGTCTGCATTTCAACGGCAGTGATTCCCGCACGATCCGAAACGGCTTGAAGGTTCGCGGCAGTTGTTAAAAGCTCACGACCAAAGCCCATTACAGCCCGAACGCTAAAAGCTCCAGCAATGGTTGTTCCAAGACCTCCAAGGCTATCGTTTAAGGATTTAAGCTTGCTCTTTGTCTCGCTCGTAAATTTAGAGAAACCACTGCGAGCAGACGCAATTCCAGCCTTGGTCTTGTCCTGTAGCCTTATTATAATGCTTACGTCTTTAGCCATCTAAATCAATTCCGTGTTTCTTCATTATCACTCCGAACGCTATCAAGTGGGCTTTCATCGCTCTGACCGCCTGCTCTTTGTACTCGCTACCGCTCTGACTCTCGATCCTGATTGCTTCGTCTACGCAGTTATACAAGCGCGATTCGGGTGAATTTAGCCAATCATCAAATGACCCGTTGAAATGCTCCGTAGCCTTGGCTATGTATTGTGTGATCGTGGCTTTTTCGTGTTCCTCTAACTGCTTTCTCGGCTCGACATCTAGCGGGTCGGGAGGGAATAGAAACTCTATCGCGTCAAGCGTTTCCGACTGCGTGAGATTGAGTGATAAGGCGTATCCCTGCACAACCTCGGCAATCCGCATAGGGTCAGTTAAGGTCTTGAGCTTATCAGGGAACTCTGAGGCATACAGGCAAAAGAATGTTTCAAGCGGGGTATCTGCAAGCACTGGACTTGCTATCTCGGAAAGCCAATATCTAATGCGCGGGGTAATCGGGTGAAAAGTCCGCCCCTTGATCGAATGGGTAAACCCCTCCGTGTTGTGGTAACGCTTCGGGGGATTCTCGGTGAGCTTGCCTAGCTCGTATAACGTACAGATTTCTTCAGCCGTCAGAGTCGTCTTGTACTGGCTCTGCGCTATCGTCAAAAGTCGCTTTGTCTCGCTCGGCAATTCTTTGATCTCTAGCATTGTCTACCCCTTTCAAGAGCGTTGCGTGTTGCGAATCGGTCAGGCCGTTAATGCGGTCTAAGAGCATTAGGATCTGATTGACTTTGTGATCTGATTTGTCGGCCATGATTAAGCGTCCTGTACTACATCGCGTTGAGCGGTGATGCTAGAGCCATCGTGCTGAGTGTTGCCATCAGACGTTGAAGGGCTGGTAATGTACCATGCGGCGTTTGCGGTTCCGCCTAGTGTAATCGGCTGTCCGTTTACATAAGTTTCTGTGGCTTCAATCAATCCTGTGCTGTTAGCTCCTGCAAGCTGATCCCCGTCACCGTCTACAACGTCCTCATGTTCACAGCTAAACGTAAAGTTTGAGCTTGAAAGGCCGATAGTAGATGAAGCGTTTTTGAAGAAGTCGGCAGAACCTTTTTTGCCAGAAATAGCGTCCAGAATCGTTACCATATCGGCAGGCAATGTATATTCGATCTCCGAACCGTCAGCGTGGTTATTCGCTGTATGCTTGTGGTAGCTGAAAGTAATAACGGGAACTTGCAAGCCTGTATCAACGGCAATCGAATCAATGTGCCAGTTGTTTTGAACGCTTCCAAGCTGAATGGCGGCCAATGCTGTGCCAAGGTCGGAACCGCAATATTTGTAAGGGCGTGATGCGCTGATCTTATCACCGAACGCGCTTGATACGCAGGAAACATCCCCGTTAGCGTCAAGGGCTTTGTCGTATTGATAGTTTTCGCTGTAGTCAATAGACCCGTCTTGAGGTTTCCAATTCGCGCTGAGTGATGCTAAATCTAGGTCGTCTGTTGCTTGTTTTGCCATAGTAATTGCTCCGTTTAAATGTGCCGAAAGTTAAAGGCCATAATTCAATTCGCACTGAATCGTGATCGTATAATAGCCCCCGCGCTGATCGTCCCGAATCAATACGGGTGAGGCGGTAACGCGAAATGATTGTAAATCTGTGTGGCTGTTAAAGTTGTCGTTATCGGCCAACATTCCAGCGACCTCGCCCCATAGTGCTTGGCATTGCGAACGCTCTTTATAGATGCCGAATATCTCCGAAGGCGCGGTATGACTTGCAAAGCATCCTGCCTCGTAAAGCTCACCATCGCCCCCGCCTAGTCCAGTGTCCAGGCTCCAGTAATTAACAAGCGGTTGCAGTTCCTTCGTGCTTGGGTTGATCGCGTCCGCTGGTGGTGAATCGAGAAACGCGCTTGAACCCTCTACCGCGCCTGTTCGTGCTGCGAGTGTTCCGAATACCGCCCGCTCTGCTACTGTCCATTGATTAGTTGCGCTCATTTGCTTATGTCTTTCCTAAATCGGTCGATGGCTAGTTCAATAACTTTGATAACGTTCTTTTTCTCGGCATTGAAGCCTCGCGGGATGAACTCTTTTCCTACCCTCGCGCCTAGCTTCTTTCTTTTAGCCTTACTTCCAACGCCTAGACCGTAGTTGCCATTATGCATCCGCTCTGCGTATTCCCCCGCGCCTTTATTGAGCGCAACGAAGATCCGAACATAGCCCCTGCCGACCTTGTGCATGATTGAGTTGGTCAGCGTGTTAGGAGTAAAGCTTCCCGCGCTTCGCTTAGTCTTGCCACCCTTGAGCGTGGAAACGTACTGCGACTTAGTAGGGCTTATGGGTGATCGCTTCTTTGCGCCTCGGACTACTAGCGCACCGACTTCGTGTAATGCCTGCTTCTCGCGCTTTTCCCACTTAGCGGGCCACTTCTTCATTTCCTTGCCGAGGTCGTCGAAATCTGAAAAATCAGCATCGTATTGCATTATTCGGCCTCGTTCACTTGCAGGACTTTGATCGTGAGCTTGCCGTCTTTGTATTCGGCTTCGACTGCTACACCGCTTCTTACTATCTGGATTGGTTCGGCCATGCGTTAGGCCGAGAATGAAAGATTATTCCTTGCGCTTCCTAGTCGCTGCGCCAGCCCTTGCCCGTTGCTGTGTTTTCGTAGGCTCTGACAATGCTGGATTATGCCTGTTGAAGCTTACTTTTTCTGGAATCTTTGACAGAACTTCTTTTCGGTAGTCTCTCCACTGCTCTTTCGTAGGCTTGGGAGGAGGCTTTTTAATCGGTGCTTGTCGCTCGATCACTTCATCTGTGTTTGGGAACACCTGAATAATCGAGCAAGTGCAGTTTGGATGCCTGAAACCGCCCGATACAGCCTCGTCTAAAGTGGGGAAACGCTTGTCCGCTCCACTCTCTGTGACAACCACGCCCGCCCATGCAGAGCAAATAGGGCATGGATCGCCAGCCGTTTGGATGGTATAGTAAACGTCTTTGTCCTCGTCAGGTTTATTCTCTACGGCTACATCGCGCAATGATTCATCAGTGAATGATGTTGCAAGCGTTCGGTTAAGCATTCCAAAGTACGACCCACTGTCCCACTTCTTGCCAGCCTTGTCGATAAACGCCCATGTGCTAGGATTGTCAGCATAGCGATTAACGGCCTCCTGCATCGCTGTAGCGACCTTTCGAGCGGGTGTGCCTGTCTTTGCCTGCGTTCTAAGAACATCGCTTACAGCCGATTCTAGAGTGCGTATATCGCTTATCTCCATTTGCCTAGTCTTTACAGCTACATATCGCTTTATGTTATCGCCAAAGGTCTTTGTGTATACGTCATCAATCCATTGCTTTGATACGGCAAAATGCGCGCCTGTTTTCACGCCTTGAGCTAATAGTGTTGCTTCGGCTGTATCCTCTGCAACGGCTAATGCCATTTCCCTTGCGTATGCGTCAAGTTCAGCGGGAAAGGTGCCTTCGTAAATATCGCGCAGTTCTTTGTAGTAGGCTTTGCGCCCGTTGCGGGTAAGCGATTTCTTATCCTTCGCCATTCTGCGGATTACGGATTGAACGTCCTCTTTTACGTCAAGCAGGATCTCTTGTAGTAGTTGTTGGCCCGTTAATAGGTGGGCTTTCATTCTTGGGAGTGGTTCTTCAGGCATGGGTTTTGCCTAAAATTAGTATACGCTACTTTAGTGATTTTAATATGTGAGCTATAACATCCACAGTCCAGCCGTTGCCCAGCATCTTAAACGCTTGGGTTTGACTTACACCATCAGTATATCCATCCTTAACAGTTTGCAACCTCTCCCACTCAACCACGGATAACCTGCGATAGACATAGTCATCTATGGCAACCTTGCGGTGCTGGTTACCTCCACATATAGCCGTAAGGGTTGGGGCTTTCCCATATTTTGAGTAGATACGCTTAAGGAAATCATGGCCGTTTATATCTAAAGCATGACCGACTTCAGAGCATTTAAGGAAAGCAATAACATCCATGTCGGAGTGGTTGCCATCGCCTCTATGCCCACCTGTTAAGCAACTGGCTTTGTTCTGGTGTTTCTTGTACCTCCCTTTGCGGCAAACCTTAAGGTGTTCGGCATCTATCCCCGCGTCTCTGTATTCGTGCATGACATCCTTTAAAAATATGCATTTATCATCGGGTTGCCCTGCGCTGGGCAGGTCAGTCCAATACCAGCGCTGTCTATTCTGAGCGGAAACCAATGCAGAGTTTATAAGGATCGGCTCGACTCCCATATGTTGAGTTATTACATCGAGACTTTCCTGTTTCATCTTAACATTTTCGAGCAGGAATTTTATATCTGGATTTACAGCTTTCAAGGCTTTCCACAGCTTTACAAATTCAAAAAATAGCTTTGAACGGGGATCGTCAAAATTTAGCTGTTTACCTGCAAAGCTGAACCCCTGGCAGGGTGACCCCGCTAAGATTAGATCAATCTTGGGCAGGTTATGCAGAGGCCAATCACAGATATTTCCCAGATGGATAGTCTCAGGATAGTTCTTAGATGTAATCTGGACTGCATACTTGTCGATTTCATAGGCAAAATATTTTGCAACGGGGACTCCAAGCCTTTCAATGGCTTGCTGACCGCACGACATACCATCGAAGCAGGAGAGAACTATCATGCAGATAATTCCCGGCGATAATCATCGCCAAAACCGCAGGTGTTAGCATAGGCTTTAAAGGCTGTCTGCTCGTCCATTTCCTCAAGAACAATCTCCATACACGCCTCTATGTTTTCCTTAGGCTGGTTTGTCTTATTCGATGCTAACGTTAAAAAATCTTTCATTGTCATTGTATTCCCTTTCGATGTGTTGGTTGCTCTCATAACTAGACATTACCACGCCTCACGCTCTAGCGTACAGATAATAATGCAAAAAAACGCGACTATTTTAATAATCACGCTTTTTACTAAGGAATTAGGCTGTTTTCTACGATCCCCGTACGATTGTGATATTCCCTCTGTTGATACGTAGCCACTTCATTGCCTCTGGCGCGATGTTCTCGCTCTCCATGTCTTCGGCAAAGTCCTCGCTGGACTGCATGAATTGAGGCCCGCTGTGCGATGCGTTTGTTCCGAGGTGCTTCGATGCCATCCAAAGAGCCTGTTCAAACACGGCAAAGTCTTCGCGGTAAGTCTCTGTCCCGTCATAATCCGCAATCTCGGTCAACTCTCCACTATCGAGGAACAGCCAGATCACCCGCTCGGCCTGATATACTGCGCTTTCTCTAACCTCAATGTCGAATGCTTCCCATCGGGAGCGCATAAGGTGCTTGTTTGCAAAGTAGTCGTCAGCGTTGTCGAGCGTGTAGATTGAGGCGTAGTTTGTCATAGTTTAGGCCAAAAAAAAAGCCCCCATCCGTAAGGAAGGGGGCCTCTTTCTTCACTCGCTTTGTTTAGGCAAGTGGTGCGTCAGAAACGTTTACGTCAATGATCTCTGCGCCTTTGTACACCTTGTAACCAGCAACGAGGCGGGTGCGGATGTAGTTGGCGTACTCAGCAGGATCGCGCAACACTTCCACGTCCTCTGGACTGATGAGGTCGGCAGTCGCTAGACCGTGAGCCTTAACACCAGCGGGGCAGTGAGTAACGTTCGTTGCTGTGGTCAGGTTGTTCGTAATGAACACGTCCAGACCGAACAAGCTACCAGCGAATCCGTTAGCGGAAACCGAATCACCGAAGTTCGAACCCTTGCCAGCTAACCAAAGGTTAATTGCCTGGCGCATTTTAGGCGGAAGCACGATATAGCGTCCGTCTTGTGGCAGGTTCAGCGTGTCCATTGCTTCAACAACGGAAGCGAAGAACTCAGGAACTTGCGCGCCTGTTGCGCCTACAGTCCACTCAGTTGTTCCGGTTTCGTAGTTGTTGGCAGTCCAGCTTGCGTGATCACCGAACACGGCAGAGTCAAACGCATCGCGCAATTTGTAGCCAGCGCGGTCAGCATAGATCATTTGCCAATCGGCAGAAGCTTGCTTAACGTCTTTGTCGTATGCGATGAGGGGAACAACTTTATCCACGTTGAAGGTGAACTCGGTATCTGTTCCGGTTGGGTCAGCATAGGTCAAGCCTGATCCCTGCGTATAATCGGCAACGGACACATCGGAAATTCCTAGAATGTGGAATTTGTCGCCTGCGTCTGAAGGTACAACATTACGGTTTGCAATGGTGTTGGCTACTGAAGCGTTCTTCAGCAAGCCTTGGATGTTGGTTGCCCAAACTTCCTTGTTAAATGTAGTAAAACTCATGTCTGTTTATTCCTTATGATTCAAGCACTTCTTTTCTGCGTGCTTGCTGTTCTGTAAATGGCAATGCCTTCCATGCTTCCATAGTAAGCTTACCTGCTTTTGATTTTTCGCCAGTCTTCACGCCCGTACCGCCATTCGAATCTGCTCTCACCATCGCGGGGTTTTCACTCCGAAACGCTTCGATCAAACTTTTATAGCTTTCTGGATCGCTCAAGTCGTCATTGTCGAGATCCGCAAACTTTTCTTCAAAGGCTCGTTCTGCAATCGCCTGGTTAAACCCGTCAGCGAATTTTACACCGCTGTTACGTCTAATCTCGGCTAAAGCCTGCTTCCTGCTCATGCTGGATAGCTTGCTCTCTGCGTCTGCCTTGGCCTGCTCAATTTCTGCAAGCTTTGTCTGCATCTTCTCTAACTGCTTCTGCACCTTCTCGGCTTCGGTGTTGTTTCCGGTTGCGGTCTTAGCTTCTTCAAGCTCTTCGCGTAACGTTTCAATATCTGCCTCGGCTTTTGCCTGTGCTTCTGCGATGGCCTTGCTCGCCTTGCTGTCGGACTTCTTGCGTATCTGTGCAAATTGGCCGTCTAAATCGACCTCTTTAATTTCAACGCCGTCAGCTTTTAGCTTCTCGATCTGGTCATCTGATAACTCAATTACTGCCATGTCTTGCCTTCCTTTTCTTGTGCGGAATAAACACCCGTGAAAAAGGTCACGTACCTTATTAGGTTGCCCTAAATTAAATCGCCTGCGGTTTCGCTGTTGATCGCCTCTAAAAGTTGAAGCTTGGTTTCGGTGTCAAAGTCTTTGCCTGCGATCTCCTCGTGCAACTCTAACCCAAGCTTTTGATGCTCCATGAGGTAGCGGGCGGGCATTACGGATTGCGCTAACTGCATCCATGCCTCAAGGCGTTTCGCTATGTCCATCACCATGAAGTCGGTGTTATAGCTCGCAACGTAGCTCTTGAAGTTGCTGTCAACTCGTTCTGATAAGCCAACCATGCGGTTTTCGAAGTCCTGCGCTAATTGCGCCTCGCACGCTAAGAAGCTTGCAACGTCTTTGAAGTCGATGTTCTTGCTCTCTGCGCTCTCGGCATCCTTCGTATCCTTACGGATCGACATTGAAAGCACTTCGTATAGCGAGCGGATAAGCGTTGCGACCTTGGCGGGGTTCCGCATTAGGTCAGAGAATGGCGGCACGATGAAGCGGGAAATGCCTTTTTCCTCGGCCTCTTCAGAGATGGGGTGATTTTCTCCCACAAGAATGTCGCTCATGTTTTCGTCACCAACAGATTGAGCAAGCTCTTTAATCATCGAAGCAGGGTAAACGGCTTGAGCATAGCAGGATTGCAAGGTGCTGTAGTAGTCCGCGCTGTCAAGGTTCAGAATCGCGCTCTGCATCATTTCGGCATCGTCCAGCTTGTTCGGCCTTGTGCTAACCATGCCGTACAATTCAAACGGTACACGCCCGAAGTCGTAAAATAGTGGCTCTTGCTCTAGCACCTCAATCTTGCCGTTTTCGTTGTTGATATGGAAGACCTGCGCCATTGACGGCCCCCACACAATGCGTCTTAGCTGAAAGTACCGCTCATCCATCGGCCCGTTGTCGGTGAGGTTGTAATCCTCGGTGATTAGCCATTCAAGATTGCCAGCATCGTCAAACTTCCAGTCAACCACCTTCTCAGGGCTGTAAAGCGTCCAATAAACGCGGTCTGCTCTTTCCTCTTTCTCTAGCATCGACTGTGCGCGGGGCTGTCCTTCGTCATCAAGCAGCGGTGCTGGACGGTCTACCTTACCCCAACACCATCCACCAGCAAGGCGGACTTTCGTTGCCTCGGTCATAAAGTCGTTTATGCTCAATCTATCATGCGAGCGGGATACGTCCTCGGCAAAGTTTTCGTCAATGTCATCACGGACGGGACGATCTTCAAATAGATATTGCACTACCTTCTCTATCGCCTTGGCGAAGTGGTTTTGCAGGAATGCACCAGCTTTACGGCCTGATTTGCCTTTCTTGCCCTCGAAATGAATCGCGTGTTCGCCCTGGAACGGTTGCAAACGTGCGTCAATGTAAGGCCGTCCGCCTCTTAAGCAGAGTATGTTTAAAGCTTGTTGCTCTTCGCGTTCGTTAAATACTTCGTGCTTGCGGGTAGCGAGAATCTCTAAAGGGGTTTTCTTGTCCATGCGTTAGGCCGATAAAGAAACCCACTCCCAAGGCGTCCCAAGGGCGATACCTGTTTAATCAGGTCTCCGGTTCGCATTGCAATAAGAGGCGTTAGGGTGTACGCGTTAGGCCAAAAAAAAAGCCCCTCCGAGGAAGGGCTGGCGTGTGACTAGATATTAAAATCTATTGATAGGCTTTAACGAATCGCGCATACATTATGTTGGTTTCTGCGGGGTCATCGCAAACACGAAGCCTTTTATCCCAAGTTTCTGAACCTGTTGAAACTGCAATATTCCATTTCTGGTCTTCTCGATCTCTAGCCCAAACAACTGTACCCTTTTCAAATCGTTCGGCAAGACTTCTGTCTCTCTCTCGAACTGAATCCTTCCATAACTCTCCACTTTTAAGCCTTACCTTAACAAGCTCGTATTTGTATGTTCCGCTTTCAAAATAATGATTCATAGCCTCGTCATTATGTATGAAGGGGGTCATGTGGTGAGCAAAGGCTACCCCGTCACTATCCACAGCAACGAAGTTTGCATCAGGAAAAACTTTAAAAACAGCCTCAACATAATCATCGGTGTATTCTGGCTTCACTTCATTCCTTTCAACGTTTCTTTTAGTTTCTGCTCGATATCCTCAAGCTCTATCAAGTGTACCGTGCCCGTCCCTTTTCGGTCAAGCATTAGTTTCTCAAGATACTCGACTCGTTCGGGAAACTTCGCCTTGAACCACGCGCCCGATTCAACGGGGCATTCCGCAAACCATTGATGACAGGGGTAGCACATCGCCTTTACGTTCTGTACGTCCCACTTCATGTAAGGGTCGCGCTGTGCGCCCCGTCCGTAGACGTGCGAGCCGTGCAAGCCTGTTTCCTGATACTTCCCGCAACGCTGGCAGGTGTAGTTATCGCGGAGCATTACGATTTCTCGCAGGAGCTTCCAGATTCGATCCTCGCAGCGTTTACGCGGTGTCTTTGCCATTGGGATTAACCTCTATTATTTTGCCACCACAATAAGGGCAGTATTTGTATTTATTCTCCTTCAATGTCCCTTCGCTCAAGTAGTTGATCTGATTGCAAAATGTCTCGTGACAGTTGGGCATATATGGGTCTTCAGTGCTTTTCCAAATACAAACTAAAGGTGCATCATTGCTTATTCTGCTCATTGCGCCCCCTTCTTAACATCGCTTTCATTCAAAAATACAACTCGCTCAAACGCCTTGCGAGCTATCCCGCATTGCCACTCAAGGTCGTGCAGTATCGCCATCTTTGCGCGGAGTAGCTTGCCCTTTGCCGTGGGGAAGTCCATGCCCTCCTTTGCGGGTACAAGGTGGTGATCGTCGTGGATTAGATATTTCACTCGGCCCCCTCAATCAGATCATTCATGTATACGTTTATGTCCGCGCCTATGTTCTGGTCGATGTACGTAAAATGCAGGTTTGCGTGCGGGTCGCTCGTGACTCTGGCCTCGTGCTTTTTCATCAGCTCCTTCAAATCATCGTAGAATGTCGGCTCCTGCTTGATTTCTACAAGGCTTATCTTGTCTGTCTTATTCATACCAATCCTTTCTTTGATTTCACATTATCATACGCGATCCGCCTGCCCCGTCAAGCTCCATAACCAAATATCTTAGCGCGTCCATTGCGTGATCGTTATCCTTGACCGGCTCCTCTTTCGAGTTCTTGCCGTCAACGTCATCCTGCCAGCGGTACTCTGAAAGCTCGTTCAATACAGGCGTGCATGATTCGTGTATCATCAATCTGCCCTCGACAAATCGCTTCTTTACAGCCTCGATGCCCGTCTTGACTTCCTTCTTAGCCCTCCGAGTAAACACGCCATGCTTTTGCATCGTTGCGCGGTCTTCTGCGTCATGGTCGGCTGTTGTCCATGTGAACTGCTCGCCCCAGGCTTTGATTACCTTGGCGTGATCCTCGCAGATAACCTTGCGCTTGTAATAGCTACGATATACCCAAATCACCCCGTCATGGTCGATCATTGCGGATAGGTGTACAAACGGATTTGTGAAGCCGAAGTCAATCGCTGCGACGCGCTTGCCACTCTGAGCCGTTGCAGGAAGCTCTGAGAACGTGTGTACGTCCGTTTTGAACTCAGGGTATACTATGCCCTCGTAATCCGTCCAACGCCCTTCTAGCATGCGTAGGCGCATTACTTCGGGCAATGCTCGCAATGCGTCCAAGTAATCAGCGGGTAAATGCGGGTTATCGTATGGCGTCCAGTGTAATCGGCTCCACTTGCCGGCATCGGTCAGCGGTTCCAAGGTCTCAGGGTCAACATGCTCTACGCCTACACGGTGCAACCAATGGCGCGGGCCTTTCGGGTTACAGTCAAGAATAATCATCCGCTTGCACTCGTTCCCGTCAATGTCCCATGCGTTACGGGCTAGGCGCGTCACCAGCGTCTGCATTTGATCCCATGTGCATTGCGTGGCCTCGTTTACAAATATATGGGTAAACTCATCACCTAGGATCTTATCAATGCGCTCTTTGTTGTCCAGGCCGGAGACAATAAGCGTTGCCCCGTTGCTATGCGTGACCTCTATTGTCGGGGATAGCTGGTAAGAGAGATTCGGCAGGCTATCGACTAGGGGCTTTAGCGTCTGACCCCATACGGTAGTGCTGGCGTGGTTGTAGTTCTTGCGACAAACGAGGATGCGAGCATTGGGAAAGCGGTCTAGGATTTGCAGAAGCTTTACCGCGATAAAGAATGTCTTACCGCAGCGAGATCCCCCGTCAAAGCAGTATCGCGTAAATTCGGGGTTATCTAATAGCTTCCACGCCTTGGTCTGCTTTTTCGTGAGCTTTAGATGCATTATTCATCGCTATCCATTTGCACGATCATGGTTTCCTTGGCCGATGTGATATCCATTGCCTGCCTTGGCTTGCCCTCCATGCGGTCAGCTATGAATTGAGCGCATTGCAAGTCACCAGATACGGCCTTCTTGTATATCACCCGAAGCACGACTTCGAGCTTGTTCATATCCGAACCGCTTTCCTCGTCTGAAATCTTTTTCAGCAAGTCGGGAATGCAAACGGCTTTCTTCGGACGGCCTGCGGGGTTTCCGCTCTGGCCTTTTTTCCATTGGGTGTCTTCTTTAGGCATCGTGGAATCCTGTTTTAAATATCTCGTCAGCGTCTGTGCCAACGCACTCTGCATAGCGCTTTACTATCACATCGCAATAGCTCGGGTCTAGCTCCATCATCCTGCATGATCGGTTGAGTTGTTCGCAGGCTATTAGGGTTGATCCAGAGCCTCCGAAAAGGTCTGCCACTATATCGCCTACAGCTCCCCACCTATTAAAGAACCAAGTGGCGAGAAGTGCAGGCTTTTGCGTGGGATGTACTCTTTTCTTGTCATGCTCCTTTTCCATTCCGAAAATACCAGCCCACTTCACCCTTGCTATGTCGCGCTTGTGTCTCGCCTTACTCCAGCACAATTCAAAACATGATCCGTACATTTTGTCTGCCGACTCACCGCCCCGCTTATCCCAAACCACCCATGACCCTTCATTTTTAGACTGAAGTATTTCTGCGTAGTAATCGGCACCCCATAAAAAAACCTCTTTGCAGTACCCGAAGTTATCAAAAACAGTCTGTATTAATTCCGGCTTAAAATCTTCATTATCACCTATCACCTTTTCGTACTTATTACCACCATCAGAACCTTTGAACTTGCTGTCCATGTCTGAGAAGTCAGCATCCAAAAACATGCCATAAGGCGGATCGGTAAACACCATATCGGCCTTCTCCCCATCCATAAGCCTGCCCACATCTTCCTCGCTCGTGCTATCCCCGCACATAAGCCGATGCCTGCCAAGCTGATAGATTCGCCCTAGCTCGGTCTTCGGATCTTCGGGAGGCTCCGCGGCTTCTACTTCTTCGGCCTCGCCTGTGTCTACGTCAAAGCCCGTTAAATCGCCCTCATCAAAGCCCCATTCGACCAAGTCCTCTACGTCAAACTCATTTGCGAGTACGTCAAAGTCCCATGACCCGCTGTTTTTATTGAGGCGGACGTTTAACTCTCGCTCTTTATCTGCATCGAGACTGACCTCTACGGTCGGCACTTCTTCAATGCCTAACTCCCTGGCGCATCGGATACGCATATGCCCACCGACAATGATGTTGTCTCTGTCTGGATGCTTGTTCACTATGACCGGATCGACAAATCCGAATCGTTGCAAGCTTCCCTTGATCTGCTCCGCCTGATTGTCGGTTAGCTGGCGGGGGTTATACTCTGCGGGTATTAAATCGTTTATGTTGCGTGGGACTATTTCCATCCTGATTCCTTCCTGATTATGAGGTTTAGCCCGTTATTCATCACGCAAAGGCAAGGCACACCATCAAAACCGCTAGGCATATGAAAACGGCTAAGTGAAATGAGTCCATCATTATAGCCCAACCTCTGCCATTCGGCATACAGCCTCTTCAGCCCCTATAAGTTGATCTTGCGTTACATACCTTGATTCGGCAAGGTGTGCGTACTGACTTAAAAGTGCGTGCATGAACTCATGTCTAGCAAGCCTTATCGGGTCATGCTCAAAACCCTCGCCTATTTTTGTGGCTAGAGAAATAGAAACCCGACCGTTTGAAAAGTGTTCCATCTGCGCCGCAGATCCGCAAAGGTCTTTATGGTAAATCTGTATGTTTGTATCTGACATTCCCCACTTATCCTTTAGCCTGTGAATCTCCGCCTTGAACGTGTTGAACTGCGCCTTAGTCGTTTTCATCAGTCCCCCTCCTCAATCTCGATCTCAAAACCGTTAAGCCCCATCGCATCGTGGATTATGCTCTTTGCCGTGATCTGCATCACCCAGTATATTTCGGCATTGGTGCATTCCTTATCGTATCTTGCGAGCATTGCGTCCATGTCTTCGGCAAAGTATTCGATTGGGGTTTTCTTACCACTCATCACGCCACTCCTTTAGCCATGCCTTGATTCGCTGCCATAGCGTCAGTCTGCGCTTTAGCCACTCTGACCCGTCCTCGCATTCGTATGCGGTAAACTCTGCCTCACTTCGATCTTTCATGGCGACACCTTAAACCCAAGTCGTTCAGCTATATACCTTACATCGTCACTATTGAGGCCTATCATGCCCATTCCTGAGTTTTCGTGAATCTGAGCGTACCCTTCACCAAACTCTACTTTTGTTATGTCGGTATCCATATACTCGTGCTTTTCTATTTCTGACATTTCCTTTCCTTTCGCTCCTTCTTGAGATTAGCCCAAAACTGCTTGTTAGCCCTGTACGCTTTCGGGTCGCGCCCTGTGCCTCGGTTGGCTCGCGGGTCTGTTTTCACGACTCCCCCTTGTCGGTGTATGCAAATTCGCCTTGATACTTAAGCTCCGCATCCTTACGGGCTTTTATAGCGTCTTCTTTTTTAGCGAACGATCCCAACTCTACCCACCTTCCATCTTATCTTTAAGCAGGATAACCCCTCCTTATCAATCAGCATAATTGCATCGGGGTATAAGCCTGTTGAAATATCAAGGGAAACATAATCTCCAAAGTCCTCAACTATCTCGTTCTTAAAGCGTCTATTCATCGTCTGCTCCTTTCAAAAGCCCAGGGTTCTCGTAGATGTTGCCGATGACCTCAGTTGATATATCGCAGTTTCTGTATATCGGTTCGGTGTCACCCCATTCTGAGAACTGAATAAGGGGCGATCCTTTAATGTGCCGAAGAATTAGCCCTGCGTGGTCATACTCTATTGACGCTATAAGCTTGCCATGCCCTAGAGTTACCACATCAGACTCAAATATCTCGACCCCGTTCTTGTCGGTTAAGCCTGTGGATTGCATTAGCAGACCCTTTCCCGCAGGGTGCTTATCGCTGGCCAATAGTCCGAAATGCCTCATACAATTCGCATCATCGTGTAAATCCTCAAAGTAAAACGTAACCATTTTCTTACTCTTAGGATGCCACACCCTAAAGTTAAATCTACTCGCTTTCATATCACCCCTTTCGTTATCTCAGTTTCAAAGCCTGCTCTATAGCGTCCTTTACCGCGTTTTGAGCTTTCATGGCTTCCGTATCTGACTTGAAGCTATACGAATGCTCGCCTATGGTCAAACACTTTCTTTCAAGAATCGGTAGCTCATCAATCAGCTTTCTGTGCTTCGGTTGTAACGCTTTCCCCTCGGCCTTGATCGGCATTTCGATTTGTGGCGATACGGCTTGCTTTGCCTGGTGTAGCGTCCAGCTATTCATTTTAGCGAGTAGTAACAGCTTATGCCGTTCATCGCTTGCCATTAACGCCTTGTGGATCTCGTAGGTAACGCCCTTGACGCGCTCGCTTATCGGGTAGACCTCGGCCATTTGCAGGTGGGCTTGTGATTTCGCGTCGAGTTGCCCCGTTGACTTTTCGGGGAAGCGGTCAACTATGGCCTTCATTGCATCGGCTATCCACCAGCCAGATGAGTTTCGCATGTTCGCGGTCTTGTCGAGCGATCCCATCAGTTCGTCAAAGGTTTCTTCGCCCGTTAAGGCTAGGTGGTCTTGTTCGTAGTTAATCATGTGTAAAACTTCCTTCTGGTGAATCTAAACCCAATGTAATCTTTAATATTTATCTTTCGAGCAAGCCAGAAACCTCTCTCAGTATCCATGATTTTTAATTGATTAAGCAGTTGATTGTCAGCCATCAATGTATCTACAGACCATGAATAGACTGTCTGCTTGAACCACTTCTTTTTAGCCTTTCTATAGTTCATATCTTTCCTTTCGCTTATGTTACAGACGCTTTAGCACGTCCGAAAATCCTTGCGCGTCTTTCGCATGCTCCATGCCAGGCTTGATTACCTTCGCGGATCGGTTGTGCATCGCAGCCGCCAATATCGGGTGACTTGCACACGCTTTCAAATACTCCTGATTGACAAACTGAACGCTTACCCCAAGCTCATCGGCTAACGGCTCGAACGGTTGCGACCAGTCTTTGATTTTCCATCTTACGGCCCGTTGCTGTATTCTCGGTAAGTCCATCAGGAAGCCGAATAGCTCAAGGCTATCGTTTATCGCATCGTTGTAATTGTCGGGATCGTTCTCTAAAACCTCCGCGCTCTCAAAGTCCTCGCCTGTTTCTTGCATAGTTGCCTCCAGTGAAATGAATGATTGCCCCCCGTTGTTGGGGCTTTCGGGATTGTACGAGCATACGGAGCACGGAAGGTCTAGCCATTCTGTTTCACTTGCTGGCTTGCCCCCCTCGATCCGGTCAATGATTGGCATCTTAAATTTACCGCCATGCTCAGTGGTCTCGATGGTGTACATAGGTTGACCTTTTGCGTCTAGGCGGTGACGATTCCATGCCGGGACGGGCTTTCCTTCATCCATCCAGCTAGTATAGCCACTATGTGGGCACTTGTCACAAGTCGGCATTATGTGCCTACCTTTTCCAAAGCTCTACGCTCGATAGCCCGTTGCGCCTCCTGCGGGTCGATCTTGATAAAGTCGCTGTCTACCTGGACCTCAAAGCTGTTAAGGAACGTGTTGCCCTTGCTTGCCTCAATGTCAAAGCTTATCGTCCCGACTAGGCCGTGCTGATTGAGTAGATCCTCGATTCCTTCTCCGAGGCTTGCAATTAGACTTTCAGATAAAACATATGCCATATTCATTCCTTTACGTTGTCCATCCTCTGTATTTGCTGTAAATCTTGCTCGGCTACCGCCTACTTGCTCAGGAAGCCCCATTGCTTGTGCGCTCCTGATTATCTGCGATCTTTCTTCCTGATCTGCTCATGTGGTCAACGTTAACCGGACTCATATCCCATAGACCCGCTATGAATGTTGTGTTTATCCCCTGCTCAAGAAAGCATATTATAAACTCACCAACCGACTGTGACTGACCCTCGAAAAAGTATATCCACTCATCCTCAATTTTGGTCGCTTCCGAATATTTAACCCATCGGCACTCAACGGGGATTAGCGTCTCGTAGTACAGATTTCTAGCATATTTTCCTGCATTAAGCAAATCCTTACTACCAAAGCTTTTTACGGCTCGACCCCGCTGAATAAGCAAAAGCTCGTGGAATGTTTGGCGATGGTAAATGCCTCTTAGCATTTTCTGAACTGCTGACCTTGCGTCCGTCTTCCCGCTGGTTAGCACTCGACCGAAAGGCCCGTCCCAATCTTGGCTTGCCCAGTTTTCGAAGCGCATCCAGTCTGATTCTTTTAAGTAGTCGGTCATTCGTAAAACCTCGCGTTTGGATCGGTTAGCATGATGCCCTTTTGCGCCATGCTTCGGAAAACGGTGTCAAGATACTCCTTGGCTTGCTTCACGTTAAACGCGCTAGTTACGTCTACGGCCTCGATCAATCGAAGCTGATCCTCGTGGCTGGTCGCTTTCGATACGCGACCCCACATTTCCGCGAATTTATCAGACGCAGCGCATAGGATCGGGACTCCATAGGTGAGTTTGCAGTAACAATGAGCTTCCTGCGGGGATATCCCTAGTTCGTAACCGATTTGACCATACCACATCCATGCCAGCCTGTTTTGCGATAGCGTCCTCACATCCTTTTTGCTGATCTCTTTTAGGTGGATCGTGTCGGGTTGCTTGTCTAACCATAGCTCGGTTGCTCTATCGCCTGGGGCTAGTGTGTTGTTGTGCTTGGTGAACTTCATACCACGTTCTCCCCTCTGCATATCCAGTCCGCGCCCGTTTCCGTCATCCAGTCAGCGAAGGCGTGAGCGCATCCAAGCTCGTTTGTTTTGTCTGCGTATTCATCTTGTGAGGCGTGGTCGATCTGAACGCTCTTTACTCCGAGATCAAAGCAGTATTCTTTATACGGCAATTCGTCAGCGTTGCACATTGCGTCCTCCGCTGTTGCATTATCAATAACGCTGAATCCGTCCTCGTCGAGTCTAAAGCCGTGCGCCTCCCATGTCGGATCTTCCTCACAGCAGGGGCAGTCTGGCTTGCCTTGGCATACATCGCAATATTTACCCATTAGTATCTTTCCGCCTCTCCGCGAGTGATGAAGAAGTGAATGCCGTTGCTACATTCGTTCCAACGATCTTCGTCAAAGCTATTTGGTGTGACTCTTTTTCCGACTTCATAAATGGTTTCGTGATTATAAGATTTATTGACAACCTTATTCACCGCTCCATCGACCTCAAGAACCTCTGCAAACTCAGCCCTGCATTTTCTTGACGTTGAGCTTGATCGCTTTGCACCCTCTGGAATTAACAGCTTTACAATTACACCGTTAACTTTTTTCCAGCCAACAAAAGACCCTGACTCTGGGCAGGCCATTGTAATGTCTTTAACGTATTGGCTTATTTCTTTCGCAGAGCGTAGGTCGGCAGAGCGTAGGTCGGCAGAGCTTAGGTCTGCATAGCGTAGGTCGGCAGAGCGTAGGTTGGCATAGCGTAGGTTGGCATAGCGTAGGTCGGCAGAGCGTAGGTTGGCATAGCGTAGGTCGGCAGAGCTTAGGTCTGCATAGCGTAGGTCGGCAGAGCGTAGGTCGGCAGAGCTTAGGTCGGCAGAGCGTAGGTCTAGCCTTACCCCATCACGAAAACCCTTCAGCCACATATCATGTAGTTTTAATTTTTCTTTTAGTTCGTCAGCGTTCATATTATTCCTTTCTTAGTATTCGCTTAGCGCGCCATCGCATACGGCTTGCCATGCTTTTTCTTTGGCGGACTCTTCTTCTTTATCGGTCAATTCTACTTCGCGCCCGTCAAAGGTTGCAGACTCGATTTCTATTTCAACATCATCATCTGGCGCCATCGGTACGCCCAGTGAATCACGCGAGCCTTTCATGCCTCCTGATATGCTGGCTTCGATTTCTATTTCAACCTCGACCTCTCCGAAAAATGTTTCAACGTATCTTTCAATCGTTACGCTTAATTTATTGCTCATATTATTCCTTTCGTTTCGCGTATTCTACAGATATTTCACTGCGTAAAAAGACTTATTTGCAATTATTTTGGGTATATGCGGATATTTATGGCTATACCGCATCTTTCATTTCCTGAATAATTTCTCTCAACTCAGCGCGCAACCATTTCAAAGCCTTAACCTTGCGCTCCAGTTCCTTAAAGTCGAGCGGGAGCGTGTGGCACTCATCGAAGCTCTCAAGATATTCCGTGGGAGATTCTATCCACCGCTGATAAGATGCCATGTCCCTATGCGACCAATCATACGCGCCCTGTACGGATCGCAAAGTCTTTGCACCGTCTATGTAGAAGATCAAAAACGGTGCGAGATCGTTCCCGCTTTTGTTGATTCTCTGTATAAGATTTTCGATCACCGGACTTCATCCCATGTATTGCACTGCCCGTCATAGTAGCATAGTGCAAGCTGGTTGCTTGGCCCTGATCGGTTTTCTATAACCTCGATACCCATAAGCTCATCGCCATTCATCGCGGGGGCCACTTGCCTGCCTATTACGGATTGATACTCTGTAATCATTTCTGGCGTAGGTTCTCCGAGAACAGTGATCGTCTGTGCATCTTCCTCAAAGTTGCCCGTCCCCTTGATCTCGCTCATTGAAGGCCACTTGCTACCGTCACCAGATCCCCGTCTAATATGGCAGATCGCACAAATTGCAACGCCTAAGTCCTTCGCCATTTGTGACACCTCAAGCGAGATAATATTGTTACGCTCAAATTCGTCTTTGCATTGTCGGTCAACTTTCACCCTGCGAATGTGATCGAGAATAAAGTACCTCACCCCGTCATGGTCGCGCTTCATCCTCACCCATGTTTTAATCTCAGATATGGTCATCACTGTTGGAGACCAGTGGATCGGATAATCTTTCATTTCCTCAAGCCTGCTCTGTGCTGCATCGTATTTGCTATCGTGAGCCTCACCCTGCAATAAGTCAGCCGTTCCCGCTTTCATAACGCTTGAGAGCATTCTCATAATCATTTGCTGGCTTGTCATTTCGAGTCCGATGATCCCAACGGGTGAGGAGTTTTGACACATTGCGGTTGCTACAAATAACGCAAGCGATGACTTACCCTGCTTCGGCCTGGCTCCGAGAAGGTGCATCCCCGCTTCCATGTTCCCGTAGGCTTTACGCAAGCTTTCGATGGGGAAGTTAAACGTATTCTTAACGGGATTCTCTGCAACGTGCTTGATCTGGTCTTGCACCCGCTGAATTAACACGGCATTGCTCAAGTCTTCAACGTGTGGCGTGAATGTGATTTCTTTAGCGAATCGCTCACCGAACTCGCCAACCACATCGGCAAGGTCTATTCGATCTATTGCTTGCCCCATATCCAGAATGAAGCGATGCATATTCAATCGAACCTGGCTAGCTCGTGCTGACTGTAGCGCAGAAGGCCAAGATATCGAGTGCGCTGCATCACGGCATTTCGTAATCAGTTGATTAACGTCTATCTTTGAAAATGCGCTTATCTTTTCCGCCTGCTCTATAATATCCAATCGCTTCGGCTTCTTGCCTGAGTTGTAAAGATCGACTAGGATCTGATAAAGCTCAGGGAAGGCGTTTACCTCTGGCGAGATTTCAGCCTCTATTGATTCGACTAAGTAGCCTTTGGAAAGGTTGTGATCGTTCAGAATGTGTCCGAGGAATGCGGTCTGCGTTGTTTTATTCATAGATTGTCCTTAAATCATTTCTTTTAATGCTACAAGACTATTTCGCGACTTTCTTCGGAAACCCGTCCGGCTTGTCTACATGCCTGCTGGCTACGTTCATGCGCTTCTTTCCATGAACGTTAGGCGCATCGCTAAAAATAGGCTCGCCTTTTCTTACAGCGTTTTGGTTCCATTGCTCGGCATTGCGTGTCCAGACCTTGAGCGCGTCCTTCCCCGTAGATGATTTCCAGCCGAGTGAATCGTAGTGCAGAAAGAACTCTCGAGGGTTTACGTGCTTTGCGTGGACTTTGCAATGCTCTGTTACTTCTTCGATTGTTGGTGGTTTTGGGTTATAAGAATCTGGGTTTTTAGTACTTTGAGACTTTGAGATTTTGAGAGGCGTAACTTTTGGCGTATGTTCTGGCGTAAGAACCTGCGTATGTTCCTGCGTACACCCTTGGCCTAACTTGTTGACGTTGCGCGAGTTAGTGTATGTTCTAACCTTCTCAACTTTTGCGTTTTTTCCGTGGGGAAATTTACCCTTAATTTCACCCCAAATCCGAGAAAATTCGTCACCGTCTTTTCCTATGATTTTCTTAAGTCTAGCGTGTTCAGATATGGGGATTCGGCCCTTACGCCACTGATACCAAATCAGCTTTTGATAGGCTATGATTTCATCGTCTAATAGGTCTGTAACTCCAGCGAAGAAGTCGTCCCAGAAGAAGGGCATATATGGGCCTGTGAATAGTTCTTTTTTACTCATAATTTTCTCTACAAAAAAGGCCCGTTATCCGAACTGGTAGAGCAGTTGGGATGCGGGGCCGAAAGTTTTTAATTGTGGCGGTCTCTACACCGCTGTAAGTTCTTAGCCGATTTTCAATGGCAAGACAAGGACAAAGTTAAGCCCCTTTTTTACGAGGGGCGTTTGCTCAAAACGGCAAGTCATCGACAGCCTCATCAGCTGCGGGAGGAGGCGCACTCTTTTGCGCCCGCTCTGCATCGGGCTTCCAGTTGTCGATAGTGGCGTACCACTTCGAGCCGTCCTTGCTTTCCAGAATCTGAAGGCGCACATAGCCCTTTTCATCCGGTGTCATATCCTGCAAGCCTGCGTTGAATTGCTCAACGTTGATCGATATCCCGCCTTTGACGAAATCCGGTGCCTTTTCATTAGGCTTGTTGATGTATAGTCCTGATACGAAGTCACTCATATTATTTCACCTTTCTTTGACAGGTACACGGAGAGTACCGCATACAATTACAGTTTGTGCATTTGAACGTGGGAACCTTCCCCGTCTTTTTGCGTCTTAGTTTTAGTCCTAGATATTTGTCCACTGCATTTCCTTTCGTTATTGCGCCCATTTGTAGCGCGAGTATTTTACTTTTTCACCGAACGAGTTAAGCCCCGTTTCAAGTGTCGATTCTATTTCCATTCCGTCCGCCCGCATGTCGTTGATCCGTGATGCCAGGCGCATGACTCCAAACTCGCGCATTGCATCAAGCGCGGTGATCGAGCCGTGACGATCTATCCACATTATGATTCGGTCGATTTGGGTCACGCTGTAGCATCCTTAATAAGCTTAAACTTGCTTGTTGCGAGGCTGTAAAGCGTCTTCTGTTCTTCAACGTCTTTTATATCCTCAATGATTTCATAGCCGTGATCTTTCAACAGCTTTGCGAATAGGTCAGCTTTCCCCGCTTCGTCATACGCATCTGCAACGCCCCACATGGCCTTGTTGAACTTCTCGCAACGCTCTTTGTCAGGCACAGGCTTTTTAGCCTCTGGTTGCCCCTTGCCGTGGTCGTTGGTCGCGTCTGCGTCCTTTGTGTCATCAATAGCGAACAGGCCGTTTAGGGCATACTTGCGAGCGTATGAGCTTGCGCTACCCGTAATCTGTGCCTCATCCATGCCTTTCTTGCTTTCGGCTTCTCGTGCAAATGCTGTAACCTGATTGGTTACACCTTCGCTATTGGCTAGAGTTGCCGTAGCCTGGACGTATACACGCCCCTCGATTGCCGTGATCGTATCCGATAGCGTCAATGCACATTTATGCTCTGCAAGCAACGGCTTTAGAGCTTCCAGAATGTCCTCGCACGAGCGGTACTTGTACTTGCCGAAGGTGTTGGTTTGTCCCTTCGGTGCTTTTAGCTGTGTTTGTATTAGTGATAATTCTTTCATGTTATCCTTTCTATTTCTTGTTGATCTCAGCCAGCAAAAACGCCTTCGCGTCCTCTCGGCTGAAACATAAACTTTCGTGAGTCATACTCTTGCCTTTTCCGCGATGTACCTCAAGTAAATAAACATCATTTCTCGTGGCGGGGTCGCCATCCATATCGGGGTTGAACCGCCTCGGCACAACGCTGATTTCCACGCTCATCTGACCATCACCCCTAAATGGCGCAAGTTCGATCTCCATGCACGAGTGATGCATATTACCTCCAAAAAAGGCGTGGGCAGTTGTGCATTCGGCCTCGTTGCAAAGCTCTTGAACGAGCGACCAGATCAAGATTGAATCGTGACGTATGTTCATCGCTTGCCCCCGTCAATCATTCCTGCAATAACGCATAGGCCGAAAACGAATATTGCGATTGCGTATATCATCCATCCAATCATGTTAGCTCCTTTAGCCATTCTTGGCCCGTTATGTGTTCGCAGCCTTCGGGGAAGATCACCTGAAACAGCCGTCCCGCAAACTGTGCGTGCGTTTCTGAATCGTCACGTTGTATCCAATCTACAAAGTGCATCACGTTCATCTTGCACCCGATTGCCAGGCCGTTAACAAAGGTTTCGGCTCGCACGGCTATCTTAACTTTAGCGTCCTGTTTCATCGCATCCCCTTAGTCGCGCATCTTACGCGAAATTTGCTGAAGCCTGTTGCCTTGGCCGTTTCGTAGATCGCCATGCAGGGCTTTAGGCCAAGCAGGATATTGGTGCGGTAGTGTACTCGGATTGATTCGTCTTCGGTCATTGTGTTTCCTTTCGTAGAGAAGCCCCCGGAGGGGCGTTGATTGTTATGCTGACCCCAGTTCCTGCTCGGCTTTATCTATTGCCCAGTTGCATAAAGCTTCTGAAAATGCATCGCCACTTGCCATAGCTTCGTCAAGATAGCTTTCTGCAAGGTTTGATATTTGTTCGTGCTTGATTGTTCTCTCTGTCGTGCGTTCGCTTTCAGTCATCGTATTCCCTTTCGTTGGTTGCGTTGCTTTCATCGAGAATAGATTACTACGCCTAGCCTCGTTTGGGCAAGATATATTTTCACTCAAACGCTGTTTATTTTAAAAACGTGCGTATTTCCTAGAGAATAACGCTGTTTTTAGAGAAAAATAAATGCGTTTGCGTTTCGCTAATTGCGAATGTAACGGGAAAAGATAGCGTTTAGGGGGGCGATTTAGGACAAGTCAGTGTTCACATATACGTGAACTTTTCATTATCGTGAATATCCGCTTAATATACGGGGATTTACACGGTAATGCGTGCGGAATATGCAGGGAAGTGAATATTTGCGCGGTGATCTGGCGCGGTTTTCAAGAATATACCCGATACCACAAGATATGACCCGATTGTGCGCGGTTTGCAGTAGATCGGGTGTATTTATCTATCAAGTCCAGAATGGCGGACAAAGTGGAGTTGGTAGATAATTCGCATTGCGTTGCGAGTTAAGCGCAAGTTCAAGGGCTTGCTACTTCTTAAAGTAGTAATTTATGCGCCCGACCTTAACGCGATCAAGCTCGCCCTCTTTGTAGCCCTTCAGTAAAAGGCTGTTGCAATGCGTGTGTGATTTGCCCGTCTTTTCTGCAAGCTCATACGAGCTGATAGAATCCTCTGGACGCTCCTGAACCTTTAACGACTCGACTAAATCATCGGCCCAGCTCACGACTTCACCATCATTTCAGATGGGAATACCCATTCATCGTTTTGCATCCCCCGCGCCTGGAAGCCCATAACGTGACCGCTGATCTTGTGAATCATCCCGTAACAAAAGCCGTTCTGCCATCGTGAGGTATTCGCCCTGCGTTCTGCGTACTTTGGATCGAGGCGTGATAGACAGCCAGCAACAAAGCATTCTGCGAAGTCGATGCCCTGCGCTTGGTAGTAGTCAATCGAATGCGTGTGACCGAGAAACGTTGTCCCTGCCCCGTAGTATTCCGCACCCTTCTTTGCCGTGTGCATAGGGCAGAATAACGAGTGAGCGAACTTGGCGCGGCCTATCCTTTTGCATTGTTTGAAATCATAGCGAATCATTTCGCAACCGAGGCCATCAATGATCTTGGTAATGTCTCGAACTCCGCGCTGGGCTACGTCCTGAACCATTCCGTTCGCGTGGTGTTCCGAGGCATCCCAAAGCCTTTCACAGTGATTGCCTCTAAGGTAGGTTGTCGGCTTAAACTTTAACAACCACTCTTTACCCATTCGCACATCAGCTTCCATGCTTTCGGCTTGATCTTCTTTGCTCGCCC
>Ga0209094_1000323_pt1 | contig 36567 bp, 42 predicted proteins | sample COGITO_mtgs_1004_2_FD_184790 | JGI IMG/M metagenome (GOLD analysis project Ga0209094, IMG submission 184790) | Pelagic marine microbial communities from North Sea - COGITO_mtgs_100430 (SPAdes) (version 2) | ecosystem: Environmental > Aquatic > Marine > Epipelagic ... | reverse complement strand
GCTCCTGTTGGGCGAAGATCATCGCCGCTCGCACCCGGGCATTAGTAGTTGCGTCCGGTGCTACCTTCAACTGGGAATAGATCTGAGTGAGGTGATACTCCACCGACTTCGGTGCAATAAAGAGTTTCTGCGCGATGGCCGCGTTCGACATTCCAGCTGCGACGAGAGACAAAATTTCGCGTTGCTGGTTGGAGAGCATTTCCAGATGAAAGCCCTCTAGGTTCACCTTTTTTTCACGCACCTGCTCATCCATCAAAGAGCGGTTGAGGCACCCTTTGATGGCATCGGTGAGAACCTGACGAGAGGAGACTCCGGTCTTGAGTAGGTACGACCAATAGGGTCGCTCAGCCTCCGGCAAGGCTTGCAGCACCTTCGGCTTCACGTGCTCGGACAAAATAATGATGTGTAGGTCAGGCAACTGTACGCGCAACTGCAACCCGAAATCGAATCCGAATCCGTCAGGGAGGAAGAGGTCCAACAGGGCCACATCAGGCTTGGCAGCCGGGAAAACAGTCACCGCTTTGTGCCCGGTGCCCGCAGATGCGACCATCTCCATCTGCTCGTTCTCCGACACTACCTGCTCAATAACTTGCCGGAACAGAGGGACGTCCTCAAGGAGGGCGACCCTGATCGGAATTTTTGGCACGCTCTCAGCCTAGACTGAGTTGCCGATTCACAATCGGACTGGGATTCGGGATATCCCCAAACCCGTTAAGGTTGCGGTCGTGACAAAGGTGCTAACCAGGGGGATGCAGCGCGCCATTGCCAATCCACTGAACCGAGCACTGTGGTGGCTTACCGCCGGAGTGTCCACCTTGACCCTTCTGACCGGGGCCATCCCAGCGACCTACCTCTATCTCAACACTTTCAGTGTCCCCATCTCCAAAGTCATCATCTGGTTCCTGGTCTTGAACTCCATAACTTTGGCGGTCCTACTGACCCTCCTAGCAATCGTGCTCAGCCGAGTGAGTTACCCCTTGATCGGTGCACGAGCCGTCGGCGTGAGTGTGTGTGTCGCGACCGTCGCCGCACTCGTCCGCCTCACCATGGTGTGGCTCACACGCTTTAGTGAATCAGCTCCTACTTCTGATGCAGGGGTGGCCTTCTATATCGTGCAGTTGGCCCTGAGTTTGATGCTGATCATTACTCTCGCTATTACTGTCTCTTTCGCCAGCGCCTACGCGAGCAATCGCGAACGCGCGCTATCTCGTGCAATCGCCGATTTCGACCGCAGCCAAACCAGCCTTGTTCGGGAAGAGGAAGTTGTCAGGTCCGCAGTGTTCGACCACCTACATGGCACCCTCCAATCCGAGTTCGTCGCAATGCGCGAGGCCCTCAACACCCTCGCTGAATCAGCCCCAGGCACGGAAACCTCGCGGGTGGCATCCAACGTTGAGCAGCGCCTTCGTGTTGTGTATAGCGATAGCATCCAGTCGATGGCCCAAGGAATGCACCCTCGCGGACTTGAGGCCGGCCTGCAGATTGCTCTGAGCGAAATGCAGACACGTCTTGGTGTGGGAATGTCACTCCAGGTGCACATCGATCCCTTCCTCGCGGCCATGGATAACCCTCTCACCGGTGGCATTCATCAGAGCGCTCGATTAGTGGCGTATCGGATCATCGAGGAAGCCGCGTCCAACGCCCTCAAGCACTCCCAGGCCACGGAAGTTCTCGTCGTCCTCGGAAGCCAACTCGTGGATGGATCTGTCTCTCTTGACATTGAGGTTTCAAATGAAATCTCAGAAGCGGTCGTCATCACAGAGGGAACGGGTCTGGAACGCATGAAAATGCGCGCTCGGTCCTTGGGAGGTTGGGCCGACTACGCCTCAGCAGATGGGCGTTTTATTGTGCTGGCTAGCGTTCCGCTTGCCTTGCCCAAACAGAAGTAGCAGCCCCAATTAAGCGGTGAGACTACCCGTCACCTGTTGGTCGTGACCACGTCACCAAAAGCGTAAAAACACTTTCATGTAACCGAACCAAATTCACTCAGGAACAAACAGGCTGTACGCCAACTGGGTTCAGGGGTTCCCCTAAATTTCCCGGCTCCGTGACCAGGGAATTGAGATACGTTTCCTACCATCCGCCAAAAAAATTACGACACGAAAATATAGGAGAGTTACCATGCGTGTTGCCGTCCCCCTCATTATCCTCGCGACTACAGCACTCGCCGGTTGCTCTGGCGAGGCCGTTCAGAGCGCCGTACAAAACTCCGCCCAGAAGGACTTCCATGAAGATGTCATGATCAACGCGGATCTGTGGACCGAACAGCCAGAAATCCTCGGTGCAGGCTTGGGATTCACCGACATAAACGGAGTGCCAGATCTGACCGTGGACGATCTGGAGGCAAGTAAGCGAATCGCCACCCTGGCTGGGGGCGCATGGAATACGCCCAACTGTGCGGCAGATGAAGTGCCCGCCCTGGGCAACTACACAGCCGTGACGACACCAGAAACAATTGAAATGATTTGGGGCACACCCACCTATTTCGCCGACGGCTACCCGATCGAATTCAGCTGGCCAGTTGTCCCCTCCACGCTAAATCCCACCGACTTCGAACTCACTTTGAATACCGGTGAAAAAGTAACGCCGGATGTAGCTTCGATTTTCCCCAACTGGGAACTCAACGAGCGCAACACGGTCGTCATCTTTGGGCAGTTGGGTAATCGGGTGTCCCCTGATGCACCCGGACTTATTTGGCCTGTTTCTCTAAAGGTGGTCGATGACGGAACTCCGTTGGAGCTACTCGGTCCCGACGGCACCGTGAGCGCTGTAGGGCTTACCTTCGACTCACCACCACCGTCCTCCTACACCGATCCTGATGTGGCACCCGAGGATCGCGGTGGCCCCAACCTTGTGGCAGCGAAACTCTCACGCATGTCAACCGATGGTGAGGGATGGGAAGACGGACCAAAATTCATCCAGGGCGCCATGCCCAATGACGGAGTGAGTCTTTACGGGGACGAGGCGCAATACCGTCTTCGAGTTCTCACTTCCGGCGGGATGACCCCCAACGGTATCCGTGGACTTTTCCCAACGGATTTTGAGAACTACTTCCGTGTTAAGGCCATCACTGATGACGGAAGTGAAGTCATGCTCACAGAAACCAATGTGGACTACACGATTAATGGTGGCACCGTGCGTGTTGTGGGACTAGCCGATCTGGGTCTCAAGTCTGATGAGTACACCGATTGCTACATCGATGATCGCGACAACTACATCGACATCGTGCTCAGTGGCGACGACGCAGCGGTAGCGGCAATTACCCACGTAGAAATCCCATCTACCGACGGTTACCTTCCGTTGTACAACCCGGGTGGTCCCGGCAGTGACCCCACACCCGGCGTGAGCTACACAGCCGGAACCTCTCCTATCAGTCAAGAGGTGTGGGTAACACTTGATGACCCAATGACAGTGACACTCAACAACTAAGTAGCCAGAAAGATCCCCCAAAAAGGTCCTGCACTTTTTTGGGGGATCTTCTGTACTCCGGACCGGAGCTATCTCGCCATCAGAACCAGATGTGACACACAAGCAATCAGCGAGAAATCACCGTAGTCAAGGCCTGGACGGCATGTTCGCGATGATTGTTTTGCGCCCGGATCAGCGCTTGGGCGTCACGAGACTTGAGGGCCGTCACTTTCTTGGGGTTTCCACATCGGTGCGGGTAGTTGCTGCGGCAATCAATTCCAGCGAGGGTGCGATTCAGCAGTTGGGTGAACTCGCTAATTAGCGCCGAGAAGCTGACCAAACCCACAAAACAACCCGCTAACGGCTCCGGAGCGGGCGACGGGAATCGAACCCGCATATCTAGCTTGGGGAGCTAGCGCTCTACAACTGAGCTACGCCCGCATGCTGCGTGAATTTTAGTTTCTTCGGGATTGGCGACCTGCGCGTGGGTCGGTCAGGTTCTACTCTATAGATATGGAACAAAAAATGTGAACGGTGAGGCGCTTGAAGTCTGCAGTATTGAGCCACTGACGGGGTTTTTCCGGGACGGCTATACCAATACGAGTGCAGATGATTTTGGTTCACATACGGTCTGCGCGGTTGTGAGCGCCGAATTCTTGGAGCACCAGCGCTTAGTGGGAAATGATTTGATTACGCCCATGCCGCAATACGGGTTTCCGGGTTTGTTACCAGGTGATCGTTGGGGAGTGTGTGCCGGGCGTTGGTTGCAATCCTATGAAGCGGGCGTTAAAGCACCGGTGGTCTTGGCCGCCACCAACCAGGCGGCACTTGAGCACGTTCCCCTTGACGCGTTGGTGAATTGTGCAGCCGACATTCCACCCGATATTTCAGGATTGATGGCGTAAACCGCGAACTACCGATCCGATCCTGATTCCAAGGAGTTGACTATTACGGGTGCTTCGGCGGGAGTAACGGAGGATTCCCCCACTACAACAGTGGGCTTTGCTAGGCGGTCTACACCCTGAGCAATCAAGTCAATCTTCGGGTGTGCAAGGTAGTGCGCCAAGATGCGGTTAATAATGTTGAGCAACACCGTCATCACCGCCGTGAGTAACAAAAACTGTCCCAGTACTCCACCCAGATCAACTTCCGAGTCCACAAACGCACTCCACAATCCGCCCGCACTAAAAATCAGGGCTATGACCATGGCGAGTGGAATGTAAGCAATCATCAGACTGAAATGCTAGCGATCTGCTCCACTACAGGGGAAACTCCGGGGCTTGTAATCGCGTCGCCGTCCTCAGGACACGGCCGCCCATCCATGAAAGCAATGGGGATGCCGAGAGCTCGCAGAGTTTGAGGATTCTTCGGCTCTTGTGCGTTGACCACGGCCAGTGCGGAGATGTGCCCAAGGCATTGGGTCCAGCGGCCAAGAGACGAGAGGGCGTGCGAAGCATCCACAACGGCCCACACGTGCGGGGTTTCCAAGGCTTCGATTGCCTTCACAATTCGTATTCGTTCGAGATCGTCATTACCAATAGGGAAGGGCGCGTGCACAATCACGATAGTTGGCGAATCTGATCTGCGAGCAAGGTCAAAGACTTCGTCTGCACAGGAGTGGCGGAAGTGATCTTCTGCGTCAACACCCGGAACCGTAAGCCCCGAAGACGTGATCGCTAGAACGTCGATTCCCCCGCAGTCGGCAATCTCGATGATGGCACATGCTTGCTCATAAGCCTCGTGAACATCCCCGATCAACACGAGCACCTCACCTGCTGAAGTCGGTATGCCTTCAGGAATAGCCGCGTTCGCGTGCGTTACTGGTGCGAAATCTGGTGCCTGGAACTTCAGGGAAAATTTTGCCGGATTCGTTTTCGCAATTTTCGGCGACGTTACAACAGGTTCGAAAGTTTGTGCAACAGGAACTTGTTCGGCGCAGCTCTTTTTTGTTTCGGCTAGACGGGTGCTGCTTTTCGCAGAAACTTTTGTGGGTCTAGTGGGCAGTGAACGAGCAATTGTTTCAGCCATGGCAAAAATTTGAATTCTGCGAGCTTCTTCGGTGCCAATGGGGCCGCGACGTGAATAGAAATCTTCCACCTTCTCCCGCTGCGCTTTGATTTGGTCCCCGATCTGCACCCGCCAATACGCTTCACTCTCGGGTCCACAAATGTCACCTGACCGCTCACTCGCGAGAGGAAGGGGGTCCGTGACTGAGATTTTTACTCCCGCGATTACTTCTACTTCTTTTACTTCTTTCGACACGACCTCTGGCTGCTCCTGCTTGGTGTCGCGCATCAAATTTGATGAACCATCCATTTGTGCGACAAGACGAGCTGCGGGTGGAAGATCATAAAAATCATCATCGTCATCCTCTACGGGTGTAGGAAACTCGGATACGGGTCGATCTTCAATGAGTGGGCCGTGGGTCAAAAGGTCCTGCAGTCGTTTTTGTTGTTCAACGCTAGCAGGAGCGGTCCGACTTGGGCGAGCGTTAGCGTTTCGTTCCTGTGACTTTTTGTTGCGAAGCCTGAGTCGGAACCTACGACCTTTGCCCGAGCGTGTAGTGAGATCACTCCAACTGCTGGCGTCAGGATCTACTTCGTCGGTAGTTGCAATTGGATCTGAACCGGCACCGTAGAGATTCTCGGGAGCGTTAAGGGCTCGCGCTTTTTCTAGTAGGTCGCGGGCCCAATCCTGGGCGGATGCTGCCGCTTGATCGTTTTGGCTTCGGGTCGCTAGGTCACTGAGAGACATGCCCGCCGTCTGGGGTTGAGCGCTGATGTTGGCAGCCACCCGGGGATTGTCAATCTCAACCGTCACTTCGTAGTGTTGTTTGGTGAAGAAGCCACCGACACCACCCGAACGCACCTGTTCGGCTTGAATCACGTGGAAGTCACGACCGTAGTTCGCTTCTACTTCACGCAGTATGCCTTTAAGGTCAGGTCCTTCAAGCAACATTCGCAGGCTCATTGCCAACCACTCCTACTGTTTGGATATCAATGGGTCCACCCAATTCTGAATAAGACAGAATGGGAAGTCGAGGGAACTCGTGGCGCAACTGTTGGTAGAGAGACGCCCGTAACTGGCTTGCACAAATTAAGACTGGTGATATCCCGGCTTCTTCGGCCTGATTTACCAACCGCCCAACGTCGGCGCTCATTCTGGTGAGGACAGTTGCATCGATCGCTAACACTTGGCCTTCTTGCCCCGCACGCGAAGCTGCTAGCAGGCCTTGTTCAAAAGTTGGATCCAATGTAATCACGTGCAGGATCCCATCCATTGCGGTTTGGGAACTGATTGCTGATCCCAACACCTCGCGGGCGGACTCAACGAGCGCTTCCGTCCCCTGATGACCAGAACGGATGGACGCCGACATGGCTTCAAAGATTCGAGACAGGTCTCGAATCGCGACCCGTTCTTTAAGCAGACCCTGAAGGACTCGTTGGATTTCTCCGAGAGAAGCCTGCGCGGGAGTGAGCTCTTCCACAACGGATGGGTGTGATTTGCGCAGTGAGTCGACGAGCATTTTGACGTCTTCCCGCGAAAGAAGTTCAGCTGCATGCTTGCGGACAGTCTCGGCGAGATGGGTAGTAATAATCGACGCCCGATCAATCACCGTGGCCCCGATAAGTTCCGCTTGACGTTGATAGGCAACGGGCACCCATCGGGCGTCAAGACCAAAGACTGGTTCCTTGGTGTCTTCACCTGGCAGGTCTTCCATGCCGTCGCCGATAACGAGGACGTGCCCTGGGGGGGCCTGTCCACGAGCAACTTCCACTCCGTGTAACCGGATTCGATAGGTGGCTAGCGGTAACTCTGTATCGTCCCGTGTGCGGACCGTGGGGAGAACTAGACCAAGCTCCATGGCGAGTTTGCGGCGAAGGGCCTTCACGCGGACCAGCAGGTCCCCGCCCACATTTGGGTCAACCAAGTCAATGATGTCGTAGCTCAGACCGAGTTCAAGTGCATCGACCTGCAGATCCATAACGATCCCCTCAGGACTGTCTGGTAAAGGGACGCCCGCTGGCAGTTCAAGTCGATCACTTACTCCCTCAATCGCCTTATCGCCGACTGCTGGCGCGGTGCGGGCAAGTCGTCTACCGATGAAAATTAGTGCACCGCCAATTATGAGAAATGGCAGAGCGGGCATGCCAGGAATAATTGCTAGAGCAGCAATACCGATGCCTCCGAATGTCAACGCACGCGGCTGGAACGAGACCTGCTTCATGAGATCAGAGGACATGTCCCCCTCTGTTGCGGCACGAGTCACCATTAGGCCGGTTGCTACTGCAAGCATCAGGGCCGGGATCTGAGCGGTGAGCCCGTCGCCCACTGTGAGGAGGCTGTACGTGTTGATTGCCTCGGTGAAGCTCAGGCCTCCCTGAACGACACCGATTGCTACGCCTCCGAAAAGATTGATGATCGTAATGAAGATTGCGGCGATTGCGTCACCTTTGACGAACTTTGAACCACCATCCATTGCACCGTAAAAGTCAGCTTCAGCACCCACTTCGGCTCGCCTGCGCCGGGCTTCGTCGTCATCAATAAGACCGGCATTCAGGTCCGCATCAATTGCCATCTGCTTGCCAGGCATGGCATCTAGCGTGAATCGGGCGCCAACTTCGGCGACGCGCTCGGCCCCTTTCGTTACCACGATAAATTGAATAACGATCAAAATGAGGAAAATGACCAGACCAACGATGAGGGATCCGCCAATGACAAAACTCCCGAAAGCCTCAACTACCTCACCGGCGTAACCATTAACAAGGATTTGCCGAGTGACGCTCACATTTAAGCCGAGCCGGAAAAGGGTGGCAATAAGTAGGAGGGCGGGAAATGTTGAGAATTCGAGGGGTTTGCGCACATAAACTGCAACGAGAAGAATAACGAGGGCGGCAGCAATGTTGAATGAGATCAGTAGATCAAGGATGAATGGTGGCAGTGGGATGATCAACATCACGATGACAAGGACTACGGCGATTGGCACTGCGAACTGAGCCCAACGAATTTTCCGCACAGAAACCCCTGTCCTTGGAAAAACCGTCCATGGGATTACCTGCCATCCTGGCACCTGCTATATCGGCCACCTCAGGCCCCACTTGATGATTTTTTATAGAGAGATCAAGTGGTCCACTTCACGTGAACTATGCAGGCCCGCAGGTGCCCCCCGTCGCTTAAGGTTCATGACGAAGGCCAAGACCCGGGCCACGGCCGTGAAGAGTTCGGTAGGGATCTCTGAACCTACCTCACAGTTTCGGTACAAAGTTCTAGCGAGGGGAACGTCCTCCACGAGGGGTACCCGGTTTTCCGAGGCAAGTTCACGGATTCTGGTTGCAATCACTCCGGCACCTTTCGCCACTATTCGGGGGGCCCCGAGGTGTTGGGTGTATTTGATAGCCACCGCGATGTGGGTCGGGTTGACCAGAACAAGGTCCGCCGTTGCAACATCGGCCATCATTCGGTTTCGAGAGGCCTCCTGTGCTCGGCGGCGGACAAAAGCTCGAAGCAACGGGTCACCCTCTGACTGCTTGAACTCCTCTTTGACCTCTCGCATGGACATCATGAGTTCTTTGCGCACCCTTTTTTGACTGACTAGATAGTCGGCGACCGCGATCAATAGTCCAGTGGCAATCACGGCCTGCACTAACCGAATCCCTTCGGCGGCAACAATCTCCGTCAAAACGGAGAGCGGGAGCAAACCTGACCCGAAAATGATTTCTACAACTCGGCTGATAACCAGCCAGAGCACCAATCCAATTGAGGTTGTCTTGAGGATTTGCTTGGCCAATTCCCATAAGCCCTGAGTACCTAGGATCCGTTTTGCATTCTGTTGAGGGCTGATTTTGCTGGTTTTCGGTGCTATCCGCGACAGATAGGGGCGGGCACCGCCTTGGATCCAACCAGAGATTTGAGTAAAAAGGAGGATTACCAACATAAAAGGGACCAGTAGCACCGCTATCGAGATTACCGCGGGTAAAGCAATGCTGCCCAGACGCTCAGGGGTTGGCTCCTGCGCCATGTCAGGAAGCGTGAGGAGTAAGGCCCGGAGTTGCTCGGTCAACAGTTCTAGCATGAATGGGGTTAAGAGGGTAAGGGCGAGGAGCCCAGTCCAGGCTGCTAAGTCTGTTGTCCGTGCGACCTGGCCCTGTTTGACCCCTTCTTTGATTTTCTTCGGAGTCGGTTTTTCGGTCTTGGCAGCGGAATCAGCTTTTGCCATGCGTCACTTCCCGACAATTCCACGCATGGCATCGACGGATGAGTCCGTCAGACCAGCGATAACCGGGGTTAACCGGGGAATGGCAACCCCCACCAGTAGCAGGGCCACTCCGATCTTGACAGGGAAACTCAGTACGAAGATGTTGATAGTAGGAGCCACGCGCGTCAGCAGGCCAAGTCCGATATCTGCCAAGAAGAGGACGGCAATGATGGGACCGGCAATCTGCAAAACGGCAACAAAAGCCACGCTCAAGGCGCTGGTCAAAGTAGCGGCGGTCACATCAAGACTTAAGCCATTGCCAATCGGCAGAACCTCGAAGGTTTTTGCGAACCCGGCAAATAGTATGAGATACGCACCGGTAACAAGAATGAGCACTCCAGCCACAAGCTGGTACACCCGGTTTATCACCGTAGACTGTTGCTGCATCAAGGGGTCGTAGGCAGCTGACAGCGACAAGCCGCTGGCAAGGTCAATCATTGAACCTGCGGACTGTACGGCTGACAGTAAAGTCAGGCATGCCAATCCAAGGGCTACTCCAATGACCACCTGGAGGGCGAACTGAAGCAACAGGTTCACTGGATCAAGGGAGATCCCTCCTGAGGCAGCAATCGCGCCCGGAGTCATAGGGATGGCAAATGCCAGCCCGGACATAATCCGCACCAGAGGTGGCAGGAAGCCGCCACCAAAGGGAGGAGTAAGCCACACCCAGGCACCAACGCGCGCAAACACCAGCAGGAAGCCCATTATTTGTTCGGTAGAAATTCCCAGTTCAAACATTCGGGATCCTTAACCGAGTAGTCCGGGAATGAGTCCGAAAGCTTCGCGGGTAAACGCCAATAAGGTTTGAACCATCCATCCCGCTGCCACCACCAACGCAACTCCAACCGCAATTATCTTGGGCACAAAGGACAGTGTCTGGTCTTGAAGGCTGGTGAGTCCCTGGAAGAGTGAAACGGCCAGGCCCACGAGTACAGCGGTGAGTAAGACCGGGGCAGCGAGTAATGCTGCGGTCCACATGAACTGCGTGGAAAGTTCCACTACAAATGTTTCATTCATTTATCCACCTACCCGTAACTTCCGACGACGGAGGAAATAATGAGAGCCCAGCCGTCCACTAGGACGAAGAGTAAAAGTTTGAAGGGCAGAGACACCAAAACAGGCGGGAGCATGATCATGCCGACCGACATCAGGCTTGAGCTCACGACCATATCAATGATTAAAAAGGGCAGAAAGATTACGAACCCAATAATGAAAGCGGCGCGAAGTTCGGACAAAATGAACGCCGGGACCAACGTGGTGAGTGAAACGTCTGCGGGTGTGGCGGGGGGTGCTTCACCTGAGACCTGGACCATGAGAGCCAATTCCTCTGGTCGGGTATTAGCGAGCATGAATTCCTCAAGAGGGACGCGACCAAGGTCGAATGCCTCACCAAAACTGATTGTCCCATCAAGATAGGGCTGAAGGGCATCTGTGTTTACCAGTGTCAGAACAGGTGACATGACGAACAGGCTCAGGAAGATTGCCAGTCCAGCAAGCACCTGATTGGGCGGCACTCCCTGAAGGCCCAAGGCATTGCGTGTGATGGACAGCACCACGATGATTTTTGTAAAACTGGTGACCATTAGTAACAATGCAGGTGCTACAGCAAGAACGGTGAGTGAAAGCAGGAGCACGATCGCGTTGGATGGACCTTCGTCGCCAACGAGGTCGGGAAGGTTTATCGAGATTGCTTGTGATGGCGCGGACAGCGCCACACCGATGACCATGAAACTGAAAAATGTTGCGGACAGACCAAGAGCGGCGCGCACCCATCGACTCACGAGCGGACTGTCTTCTCGCGCAGAGTGGCGGCGAGTTGTCGCCAAGTGTCTGCCGATAGGACAGAGCCAGCAAGTGCGCTGTCGGACTGTGAATTCTTTAGTGACGCTAGAGCGTCTTCGTCTAGGAGGTCTAGGTCAAAACCTAGGGCTTCCGAGGAGTCACCGCGTTGCACCATGAAAGAATCCAGATGGACGGGCCGTCGTTCTTCTTTAATCTCAAGGGTTTCAGGAAGCATGTCGATCACACTGAGCAATGAAATGTTGTTCTCGGTTGCACCGATCATAAGTTTTTTTCCGCCTACCTCAACGAGTAGCAGGCTGCCTTTGCGGCTTACCGGAATCTTCGACAAGACTTGTATCGTCGCTGAATTTGTAGGGCTTATGCGCTTTTTAGCGCGGGCTAGGCCCCAGATGAGTCCCACAACAATGGCGAGCGCAACAACGAGCTTGATAACGAGCGATAAAGTATCCATCAATTCACTTATTCGGCTTGAATCAATCCGTTGCTACGACTGAGGTGACCCGGAACCCGAACTGATCGTCCACGACAACAATTTCGCCGCGGGCCAGCAAGGTGCCGTTGATGAACATGTCAAGGGGTGAGCCCACCTCGCGGTCGAGTTCCACGATCTGCCCAGGTTGTAGTTGCAGCAATTGACCAATGGGTAGTGAGGTTCGACCCACTTCAATTGTGACTTCCATCTGCACACCAGCAAGAGCATCCATTTGCTTAGGGGTACTCAGCGGGTTAAAGGTCGGAGCAGCCTGAGCAGGTGCTGGTGGAGCAGCAGCCGGAGCAGCAGCCTCCGGCTCAGCGGGAGCAGGTTCAGCGGGAGCAGGTTCAGCGGGAGCAGCAGCCTCAGTAGCCGGGGCGACGAACAGCAGTACCGCCCCTACAACCGCGCCGTCTACCAGGAGCGGCACACTCACGTCTGGAGCAATTGTGGGTGCACCCGAAGCCGGCGCTGGAGCTCCAATTTCTGAATCCATCACTTGGGACATGGAATCCATGGCTGATTCAAGTTCTTCGACCAAGGCCTCAGAAGTGGTGATGTCTGGACTCGCACCCTCGAGGAGCGCGACCATCAGATTTCCGTTGATCGAGCCTTCCACTGAGACAACGGCCAGCGAAGTGGTGGAGGTGATCTCAATGTCCAGTGGGGTGAGCGATGGTTCACCCGATGCGACGACCGATGTCACGGATAGGGCATCGCACAATCCAGACATGGACATGCGCATCTGTTCCATAATGAGGGCCAGTTGGCCCTCGTTGTTACCAACGGTCATATCGACTCCCTATTTGGTTAAATAACTCGGAATGCTGCTTGAGTGCCTTCGCCACCAAGAAGCGCGTGCGCGAACACGACACCGTGGCTGGTGACTTCCCACGGTGAGTCCGGTGAATGGCCAAGACGGAAAACATCGCCAACCGAGATGTTGGCAAAATCGGCCAACCGACCCTGAATGGGCCGCAGGCGTACAGACACGGTCACGGGGGCCAGGCGAAGGCGCGCCTCGAGATCTGCGGTGAAGTCGCGGTTTTTCGCCCCACCCTTTTCGGCCTGTCGCTCCGCGAGGGTGGCGTCCAGGGACGGTAGGACGGGGGCAAGTGGCAAGGCAAGCATTGTTTTGAACTCTTGCTCCTTGATTTCCATTCGGAAGGTCGCGACCAGCATTTGGTCGCCGTGGGAGCCGGCATGGGCGAGTTCAGGAGTGGAAAATTGGCCGGTGAGGACGGGAAACCAGGTGATGATTCCGTCAAAACTAAATCGCAGGGCGCCGGCAAGGCTGCTGCCCAGATCGCCAATGAGCATGTTTTCGATTTCCGTTAAACCTCGCTGGGGTTGATCGTCGTCTCCGGGACCGCCCAGGGGAAGGTCAACGGCGAGCATGGCAAAGTTCAGGGGCAGGTGAATCATTCCCGCTGAATTCAGGGGATTAAGGGAGGTGGCCAGTAGCACTGTTTCTTCGGGGAGTGAGTTAATAAAGCTCGCATAGGTTATTTGCTGCAGGGATTCCAGGTCGTGGGAGCAGGAAGCCCGCAACTTCGAGGTGATTACCGAGGCGGTTTGGTCGGCGTAGGCCTCTAAGCCCTGTTCGAGTAACCGCTGGTGATCCCGGGTGAACTTGGATGGATTTCTAAAGTCATAGGTCTCAGTCGATGCGCCGCCAGCGCGATTTCGGGCAGATGTATTTGCGACCACGAAGGACTTATCGTCTGCTGAGCAGGTTAACTGAGTGATTCGCCACAAAAAGGTGGATCAAATTTGGGAAGATCGGGCCGGTTCCTTCCAGCCTTTCCACCCTCGAGCCCTGAAAACCAGTAGCCCGAGATCATGGGTCGCATTTCATCCGTGGCGACCGGGTCAGTGTTACTGCATTACGAACTCCGTGAAGTAGATATCGGTCACCTGGGGGCCATAGCTTTCGGTCACCAGTTCGATTAACTGCTCTTTGAGCTGGCTGCGACCGGTGCCGCCGACTAATTGCTGGATATCCTGGTCGCTAAAGACCTCAATGGCGGCATCAAGGGCCATGGAGCCATCGAGCTCGGCGTCGCCGTCCGCGAGGGTGGTTTGCAGTGCCATTCCGAGCTTGAGGAAACGATCGTTCTTAAGATTAATGAAAATAGGCTCGAGTTTGATGACCTCGCCTTTATCTATTGCCGCAACGGCAACAGGTTGGACGCTTGCGGGCGCCTCTGAGGACCCATTTCCGAGATACATATACACGCCGGCCCCGATCAGCAGGACAGCCAGCACAACAACAACTATCCGCAGCCGTGAGCCCTTGTCGCCATCTTCTGAGCCGGACTTCTTTCTAGCCATGATTTTCCTCCATGGGGTTAATCGGCTTTCCGAACCGAATCTTGAGCGAACTGAGTGTTATTTGCTTCACTGTCCGTTGTTTCCATTAGATATCTCGCTTGCGACCCGCGCTCCGTCGAGGAGGGACCGTTGTTCATCGGTCAGACCGCTGGCCAACACGATCGCAACTCGCCGGTTGAGTCGAAGGTGATCCGGGTCAGACTCGGGGACCAGCGGTGAAGTGTCCGCGTAGCCGGCAACATGCATTCTGGATCGGGCAACTTCCCCTTCGGAGTTGAGGAACCGGGCTACCGCTCCAGCACGCGCGCTGGAGAGCTCCCAGTCGCTGGGGAAGTTGATCGGCTGCACGGGAGCCGTGTTGGTGTGGCCTTCAACAATCAGCTGGGATCCGGAGTCTTTGATTGCTGGAATAAGCGCCCTGATGGCATCGGAACCGCCGGACTGCAAGGTGGCGCTGTGGGGCGGGAAGATTACGTCGTCAACCAGGAGGGTCACCACCAGCCCGCGCTCTTCTCGGCTCAGTACCACCTTGCCGGAAAGCCCCGCAGAGCTCACGGCGCTGGCGAGGGCCAGTTCTGCCTTGTTCAGGGTGGCCTGGTCGGCAGCCTCGGCCGCTACCGCAGCCTGAACCGCAAGACTGGCCTTGACCCCATCGACGGTGTCTGGCGTAGACATTGCGGTCGAAACCTGTTCTTGCAATCTGGGCATGATGTCTGGAACCACGATTGCGGGGACATCGACCGGCGGGGTCGAGTTCAAGGTCACGTTATCTCCAGCCTCGGGCAAAATGCTGTCATTGCCATCGGAGACGTTTATGACCGTGCCGAAGGCAACGGCCAGGGAAGTGGAGAGTTCATCGAACTTTTTCTGGTTGACCTGACTGATGGCGAACAGGAGCACGAACAGGGCGAATAGCAGGGTGACCATGTCGGCATAGGAAATAAGCCACCTTTCGTGGTTCTCGTGTTCCTGCTCAATATGCCGCCGGTTGGTCAAGGTCAGGCTGCCTTCTCAAGATCCTGCAGTACGTCGGCCGGGAGGAGCGCACGGAGCCGGCGCTCCACCATGCGTGGGTTCGCACCGGCCTGAATGGCCAAAATTCCCTCAATGATTACCTCGCCCTGCGTTGTTCTGAGGTCATTGAGCAGTTTCATCTTGCTTGCGATCGGCAGCCAGAAGACGTTTGCGGAGAGCACGCCCCACATGGCGGCAACGAAGGCGGCGGCAATTAACCCACCGAGTTCGTCCGGGTTGGCGAGGTTGCCAAGGACGGTGACCAGACCGAGGATCGTGCCGATAATTCCAATGGTGGGGGCGTAACCACCCATATCAGTGAACAGTTTTGCCTGGCGTCCGCCGTACACCGTTTCACTGTACAGTTCTGCCTCGAGGATTCTGCCGAGATCTCCTGGATCGGTGCCGTCGATTGCGAGTTCGAGCCCTCGACGCAGCAGAGGATCCTCAATCTCACTGACCGTGGCCTCCAGTGAGAGTAATCCGTCGCGGCGGGCGATATTGGCGCATTCCACGAGGGTTTCCAACAGACTTTCATACTTTGGTGTCGCCGCAACGAGTGCTTTGCCGGCGCCTTTTAATGATGCAACGAATAATTTGCCCGACATTCCAGCGGCTCCCACGGCAAAAGTGCCACCGAAGACCAGAATTAGAGGGGCCAAAAGCAAAATGGACGTGGGGGATCCGCCCTCAAGAATGAGGACGACCATGACAATGATGAAGGCCAGAATTACGCCAATAAGCGTTATTGGATCCACGGTTATCGACGCGGATTCATTGAAATAACATTCGGGCCGGACGCACCGGCAGGACTGTCAACGACATTAGCCACGTCCTGGGCAATGGCAAGAACGGTGGCGCGATCCAATCGAATTGAGTCGATAATTTCGGACAGGCGTTCGGTGACCATGACGTGCTTACCGTCTACGAGGGTCAACACGGTATCCGGTGATTCCTCGATTCGTTCGATCAAATCACAATTTAACGCGAACTGCTCGCCATTGAGCCTAGTTAACATAATCACGGTGCCTGCTCCTTCCATGAGTCTAGTGGCTCCCAACAGTGTAATCGGCAGAAATAGCATCCACTTAAGGTGTGATGGTCTAGAAGAGACCCAAAAGGCCCAAAACCCGGCGCGGCAGCCGTGAAGCTGCCGGTGGACAAGGATTCTGGGTGGGCGGGCACCACTGGCACCCACCCACCCAGAATCGCGAGTCAACTCGTTCTTGTGGAACTTATCAAGCTAGTGAAACATCGGTGCGTTAACGCTTGATGCTCATGAGCTCCTGCAGCATTTCGTCCGCCGCCGTCATTGTCCTGGAGTTCGCCGCGAACCCGCGCTGGGCCACGATCAAGTTGGTGAACTCCGAAGCCAGGTCGACGTTGGACATTTCCAGGGTTCCACCCTGGATCGATCCACGCCCACCAACGGTTGCGGCGCCAATCAGGGCCACACCCGAGTTAACGGAAGTCCGGTAACTGGTGTCCCCGACCTTTTCCAAGCCATCGGGGTTATTGAAGGTGGCAATTGCCAGCTGCGCCAACGCCTGCTTCTGACCATTGCTGTAGATACCGATTAGTTGGCCATCGCTGGTTGTGGTGAAGGTGGTGAGCGCACCGACACCGGCACCATTTTGTTCGGTGACGCCAAATGAACTCGGTGCCGAGTACTGGGTGAGACCGGAGATATCTACTTCGAAGTTGGCGACCGGGACCGCCACAACTGCGGGGGGACCCGCTGCGGCAGCAACGGCAGGCCGGTTGAGTACGGCAATTGGGGAAGCCGTGGTCAGGACACCGTCGGCATCAAAGGCGATCGGGATTGCAGCTCCGGCAGCTCCACCGGGTGCTGTCAAGGTAACGTTCCAGGCACCGTCCCCAACGGCCGAGCCTGCCGTCTTGGTGAAGGTGGCGGTGGTTTGACTCTCTGCTCCGAGAACGTCGTAGGTGGTGATGGAACTTATGACCGTTGTACCAGCAGCCGCAGTGGCCGAAAGGTTACCGGCCATTTTCATGGTGGTGCTGGATACCGCCGGCAGTAAGGTCGCCACCGGCAAGGTGACATCTTGGGGGGCGGCATTGGGATTAACAACACCAGCGGCATCGGCCATGTAACCCTGAACAATGCTGCCGTCGGGTGAAACCATTCGGCCATTGGCATCAAGGGTGAAGGAACCCGCCCGGGTGAACAGGTTTTCGGTGCCATTGTTGGTGGTGAAGAAGCCAGTACCTTGGATGGCGAAATCGGTGGAGACTCCCGTTAACTGGGAGGAGCCTTGACTGAAGTTCGTTGACACGCCGGCAAGCTGAACACCGAGTCCGATCTGGACTCCGTTCACACCACCTCGCGCAGCAGCATTGGCGCCCGCAGCAACGGGTGCACCGGGGGCCTTAACCGCCTGTGAGATCACTGACTCAAAGACGGCTGTTTGAGACTTGTAACCAGACGAGTTGACGTTGGCAATGTTGTTACCGGTGACGTCCATCATTTGTTGATGGGCGCGCAGACCGGTGATTCCTGAAAATAGGGAGCGAAGCATTTTTTACCTCCGGTTGTTGTTGAGTTGAACCATTCGGCTCAACTACTTCTTGATCAACGCCATCCGTGGCCTCGCATTCAAAGGTTTCGCAATCCTTGGCTCTACCCTTTTTACTACGTTTATTACGTCGTTACTAAATTTTTTTGCTCAATTATGAAAATCTATTTACCTCTTACTCAACCGCAGTTGGCCCAGGCCTAGTGCGGTTACTAAAAAAATGTGTCCTCACCCCTCTTCCGCAGCGGGAACAGTTGAGTCACTGTCTTCCGAAGGAGAAGTTGTAGTCGGGCTCGAACTTGATGGGCTCGAACTTGATGGGCTCGAACTTGATGGGCCGAATTGTGTGAGCCCTAGTTCCTGGAGTGCCCGAACTAATTCGGGTGCCAGATTGGCAGATAGTGATGGTCCGAGGTTGCTCAGGGCTTGGGCAACATCCGAGTCACTTGGTCCACCATTAACTCCGGTGACCGCGGAGAGTTTGACCGACTTCCCATCGATTACCAGAGTTTGACCATCGCTGGCGAAGGAAGTGGATTCAACCGTTCCTTCTAATTTTGCACCGGTTGCACTCACGTAGGTGACCTGCTTACCCACCAGTTGGGCGGCCTGAGTTTCTTGTTGGCTGAGAGCCACCTCCTCGCCCTGCTTCACCATGGTCGTGAGTTTTTCCACCATGGTGAACTGGGCGGTTTGGGCCAAAAATTCGGCACCGTCGGCGGGGTTGAGAGGATCTTGGTATTTCAATTGGGCAACCAGCAGTTTCAGAAAAGCATCGCTTCCCAGCGACCCGGCTGGATCGGCAGTTTTCGCCGGCTTCGGTGCCATTAATTCGGACATGGGGGAAGTGGTCGAGTTGATCGGGGTGGTGGTCATTGGGCGTCCTTTCTTTTCTGGTGAGGTGCGAGATGGTTGGAGCTAAACGCGAACATCTACGCGACCTCCCCGGCTTGGATCGATACTTGTGAGTGTTTCAATATTGGCCCCACTGACATCACCATTTCGCTGGCTCACCGGACGATCGGGGTTATCCGAGTCCACCATTCGCCCGCTGGACGATTCCTGTTCATTGCCCAGGAAGGCGGACCCTTGGTCAACCTGACTATCGACAAGATCAAGTCCAGATCGAAGTAGGTCTTGGCGTAAATCAGGCATGGCTTCGCGCAGTGCTTGAACCGCCATGTCGCTGGCCCCAAACGCGTGGATAGATACGGTGCCGCCGTTCACCTGGATGCGGACCGACACTTGACCCAATTCCTCTGGGTAAAGACGCAGGGTGGTCTCGTAGGTGCCATCGGCCAGACCCTTGAAGGTACTCAAGTGTGCAGACATCTGAGTGGAGACGGGTGCGGGTGCCGGTGCTTTTGGTTCGGCCGTTGGTAAAGCCGAGCCGGTACCCAGGGTGACCGAAGATGCTGCGGAAGTTGAAGCCTGGTTGGTCACAATCGGCGAACCGGATGCATCAAGACTCGCCCTGGTTTCCAGGCCTTGAACTCGATCACCCGAGACGCGATCTGTTGGTGCGTCCTCAACTCGTGCCGAGCGATCCATTCCCATGGCCTGCTCATTTGAGCTGCCCGCAGATGAACCTGAATTACTTTGCGGTGTCGAACCAGATTCGGATTCGGTATCGGTTGATGCAGAGTTGGTCAGTGACGACAGTGCCGGATTGGAGCCATTTGGCACCTCAGCACCTTCACCGTCGACAACTGCAGGCGCGTTAGTTGTCACTTCTGATTGGGAATCCGGTAGTTGCAAACCTGTTGGTTGCGAGGCAATGTCTTGAGATTCAGTTACCGCACCGTCAGCGGTTGGCGAATTAATGTTCTTGGTGTTGGACACGGGCATGGTGCCCATGTTGTTGTTGACACCGGATTCGGCATCGGTTGAATCAGCTGCAAGTGAATTCGCCGAACTAATGCCGCGCGGATTGTTCACAGCTTCGTCGGTATCAGTCGCTGTGGTCCCGGTTTCTGGGCCGACAGTCTCAATACCGTCAGTTCCAACACCGTCAGTTTGCGCCATATTTTCAGTGGCCGAAAGAGAAGTATTCAGAGGTGCTTGGTCAGGACTTAATTGACCGGAATTGATTTGACCGGTGACGTTTGTGGGTACTTCAATTGACGCTGTTGGGCTCGCATCGGTTGAAGCGGATGCGGGAGTTATTCCAGCGGGGGTCGGCACAACTGCACCGAGTGCGGCCGCTTCCAATCCTTCTCCGGATGCAGCTGAAGCTGCAACCGATAGGTCGATGTCTGTCGGGCTGATTTCTCCAAGATCGATGCCATCAGAATTAACGGGGTCAGTTATCACGGGTTCGGCAACGATCGGAACCGCGACGGCGAGTCCGATTGAGTTAGCGCCAAGATCTTCGGTGTCGTCTGAGCCGGCAACCTGGTTGTCGGTCACAGCTTGATCGATCACTGATTGATCGATCAACTGATCGATTCGAGTGCGCCGGTTGGTGCCCATCTTGGCGCTCGCGCACCTGTTGGGTGTTCTTGTTCAATTCTGTTGCAAACTGGCCAGATGAGTCAGTTGATCGGGCAGGACCAGCGAACACTGCTGCGTCTGCGGCGGTGCTAGCCGAAATGGTGGCCACCGTTGTCATGAGTCTTTCCCCTTTTTAGTAGGTCCTTGTTTGCGATAAAAAATTATGTTTCGGGCCCGCTCATCTGAATCGAGTCGCTCTGCCCGGTCGCTGGCAAGGTCGGCAGCATCTTGCTCGCGATCCACCATTCGCTGACTGATCTCCCGATCTTGGTCGGTGGCCAGCCATGCTCGACGCGCGTTCTCAGCGCGCATTTGCGCCAGCATTAATGAGTCGTTGATTTGTCGGATGTAGGCCACTGAACTGGATCGCTGGGCTGCAATGAATTTCATGTCCTCGACCCGGCGCCGGCCCTCGAGCATTAGTTCAGCCAGATTGGAAGATGCTTCCTCCAGTTGAAAATTTAACCCGGCAACGGCCACTCGTTCGACTCCTAAGGCGGCAAGCGCTTGGCTTTGCTTGGCTTTACGGACCTTGAGCAAGACATCGAGATTGCGGTTTTTCATTGCGCACCTACCAATCCGAGGAGTTGCTGATGGGATAGGTCAAGGCTGGGGACTTCGTGGGTGGGCTGCCGAAGAAATGCATTGATGCGTGGCATGAGTGCAATGGCTCGGTCCACGTCTGGGTTGGACCCGTTCACGTAGGCACCGACCTCCACCAATACCCGAGCTTCCCGATACGCCGCTAGAAGTTTTTTCAACTCGGCACCGCTCGCCTGAACGTCGCCGGTGGTCACATGTGGTGCGACTCGGGAAACTGACCCGAGTACATCAATTGCCGGGTAGTGATTTGCCGTGGCTAATTCCCGGTCCAAAACAATGTGTCCGTCCAGGATTGATCGAGCGCTGTCAGCAACTGGATCTTGGAGGTCATCGCCCTCAATGAGAACGGTGTAAATCCCGGTGATGGTGCCCACACTTGACGCACCGGCCCGCTCGAGTAACCGAGGCAGCATGGCAAAGGCGGATGGCGGATATGCGCGGGCAGCGGGTGGCTCACCGGCAGAAAGTCCCACCTCGCGCTGTGCGGTCATGGTGCGGGTAATGCTGTCAATGAACAATAGAACGTTTTTCCCTTGGTCACGAAAATGCTCCGCCACGCGAGTCGCCGTGGAAGCCGCCTGAAGTCGCACCATGGGTGGCATGTCGGAGGTGGCCACCACAACCACTGACTTAGCCAGACCTTCGGGGCCTAGGTCGTTCTCAATAAATTCCAGCACCTCACGCCCGCGCTCGCCAACCAGGCCCACGACAACCACATCGGCTGATGTATTTCGGGCCATCATGGACATCAGGGTGGACTTGCCCACACCCGATCCGGCAAAGATCCCGATTCGTTGGCCGCGACCAATGGGAATCAAGGTATCAATTGCTCGAACTCCCACATGCAATTGCTGAGTAATGCGCTGGCGGGAAAGTGGCGATGGAGCTTGGTTGGTGGTGGTCAATAACGGCATGACCGGCAGGGGACCTTTGTCGTCAATTGGACTGCCGAGGGCATCAATTACCCGCCCAAGTAGTTGATCGCCAATAGGAACTCGTACCGGTGCATTTGTGGCCCGAGCGGTAACCCCGGGTGCCACTCCGGACATTTCACCAAGGGGCATGCAGGCTAAGCGATCACCAGAAATTCCGACCACCTGAGCGAGTAGACTTTTCCCTTGAATGTCCAAATCGAGTACGTCACCGATTGCGGACCGGACTCCTTCGAGCCAAATTGTTAAGCCGTTGACGCCAACGACTTCACCGCTCACGGAAAGTCGAATTGAGTCCCGGCCACGTTCGAGGGTCTGTTGGAGGTTCACGTGGAAAGCGCCTCCTTGAGTTGATCAATCCGTTGGGAGATTTGCGAATCAACCCGAGTGCAGCCACTGGTCACCACAGCACCGTGAATTTCGACCGAGTCATCAGCCAACAGGCGAACCGGACGCTGGAGTGTTTCGTCAAAGTTAATGTCCAAGCTCTGAACTAGTTCGAGATCGGTTGGGTGCAGGGACACGCGCACTTCGGAGTGACCCGGTATTTCGGCAACGGCGATACTAATTGAGTTGATCACGTGTGCTTTGTCCGCGGAAAGTTCCGCTCCAATAAGTTCTTCGACCAGCTCAACAACTACATTGCCCAAATTCTTGCCCACCTCGGTGTAGACCGGGATCGTGGCCGACTCGATGGATGACAGTCCACTTGCCATGGTGCGCAGGGCCATGTCCAACTTGTTTTTCAGCTCAGCGTGTTCCAACATAATCGCAGTGTGTTCAACCAGGAGTTCTGCGCGGACTTCAGCAATCATCTCCTCGCGACCCTCGCTGTAACCCGCGGCGAAACCGGCCTCGTGACCGTTTTTGGTACCAGTGGCAAACCCAGCATCAAATCCAGCATCAAATCCGCGAGCGGTTGCACGGGAAGCAGATTCGGCGGTGAAATCTGACGTGAGTTCCTCGGAGGAGAGGTGCCCGTCTTCGGTGTCAGAATCGGGGACAAGATCAACCGGGATCAGGCGTAATTCGCTGTCAAACCGAGTCGCCGTGAGGGCACGAGCCTCCGCCGGAGTGACGCGGGTGGCGCTAAGCGACGAAGTCATCGTCACCACCGCCGACGCTGATCTCAATATCGCCCTTTTCGTCAAGTCGGCGGATAACAGCCACAATTTTTCCTTGGGCTTCCTCCACACTGCTGCGGCGAACCCGGCCCATGATTTCCAATTCCTCTTCCAGCATGTTTGCCGCACGAGTGGAAAGATTTCGAAGGACCTTTTCGTGGACTTCGGTGCTCACGCCCTTCAAGGACATGGCGAGATCTTGGGGACTGACCTCACGGAGAATCAGCTGCAGTGACCGGTCATCAACTTTCGCAATATCTTCAAAGAGGAACAGGTGCGAGCGAATATATTCCGCCAACTTCGGGTCGCGCTCTTCAATACTCTCGAGGAGAACTTTCTCGGTCTGTCGATCGGTGCGCTGAATAATACTGATCAAGGGATCAATACCGCCGATATAAGATGATTCCGTTGTGACCAGCACATTGGACATTTTGCGTTGCAGCACGGATTCGACCAAGCGGACAGAGTCCGGATTGACCCGACCCATGACGCCAATTCTACCGGCGACCGATCCTTGGGTTTCATCTTGCAGGGAACAAAGAACTGAAGAGGCTAGATCTGACGGCAAGTAGGCGAGAACAACAGCAATTATCTGCGGGTGCTCTTCTTTGATGAAAGACAAGATCTGCGAGGAGTCCATTTTGCGCATGAAGTGAAATGGTTGCTCAGCAATCGAACTCACCAATTGCTCGAACATTTCATCTGCTTCGGTCGGTTCAAAGACCATGTCGAGCAAATCTCGAGCGACATCGAGGCCGCCACTGCCCGCCATCCGGGTGCTCGCGGCGTAAGTGATGAACTCGCGGATAATTTCTAATGCAAGGTTTGGGTCTACTTCTTTGAGTCGGGCAACTTCACCCGCGATAGTTTGAATATCGTCATTGGGCAATTGCGCAAACACCGGTCGGGCTGCGGCGGGACCGAGTTGAGCCACGATCACGGCAGCTTTATAAGAAGGCGTGATCTCTTCGGGGCGGATAGGAGCCATGGACCCGACCTACTTCGCAATCCAGGTGCGCAGTACTTGAGCGACCTGCTCGGGTTCTTCGGTGGCAAAGTCTCGCAGTGAGTCATAGGTCGCTGATCCCGGGCTCTTGATATAGGTCGGAACGATTTCTTCTTCCGGCGTGGCCATTCCGCCCGCACCGACTGCAACGGGAACGGCAGGTGCATAGATCGGATTACCGTCTTCATCGAGGCGCTCTAGGGTTACCGGGCCACCAAATCCTTGGGCTTCCAGCATCTCCATGTCGATCATGGTCCGGCGCTGGCGACGAAGTGAGAGCACACCCAAAATTATGACCGCCAAGACCAGGACGGCAATACCAATTTGGCGTCCAAGATCAAACAGCGCGGCAGATTCTTCAGCGGCCAGAGCCTCAGCAGCTGCCGCCTCGGCAGCTTCAGCCGCGGTGGTGTCAAAAGCGACCTGCGAAACCTGGATTGCGTCGCCGCGTTCCACATTAAGACCGACGGCGTTGGCCACAATCGCCTCAACCTCTCCGAAGGTAGCTGCTGGAACTGCGGCATCCACCAGAACTGCAACCGTGAGCCGGCGAATGTCTCCGGGTGCGCCAATTCTTTCCGTGATGGTGCTATTGATCGGATTCGTCTGTGTCTCAGAAGCTTTTTCATAATCATTCTGGGAATCGGTGGTGGTTCCTTCACCGACGACAATCGGAGGCTCGCCCACGACGGGACCGTCGCTCGCGCTGTTATCCGTTGCCGTGTAAGTCTCGGTTGTTGTCTGTCCGGTGAGTGGAGGCAACTCTTCGGGGTAGGCGTATTCCTGCGTAGTGGTAGACCGTTGGTCAAATTCCAGATCAGCATTCACGATCACACTGGAAACACCAGGGCCGAGAACCTTGTCCAGCATCGCTTGTGCGGATGCAATCAAGCCCTCCTCGATGCGGGCAGCCTGGGACACCGATGCTGCGCCAGCCACTCCGCCACCGGAGAGCAACATGCCGGAAGAGTCTGTGACACTCACTTTGTCTGGGGTTAGTCCAGGTACCGCAGAAGCAACCAAATTGGTAATTGCTTGGACCTGCTCGCCATCGAGGATTTGACCTCCACCCATCACAATGAGGACAGATGCCGTTGGTTTATCTGATGCCTGGGTAAACACCGTTTCAGCGGGAATAGCAAGGTGCACGGTTGCGGACCGCACACCATCAATGCCTTCAATGGTTGAGGACAGTTCACCCTCGAGGGCGCGTTGGAAAGTGACATTTTGCATGAATTGAGAGGTGGTCATGCCTTGTTCATCAAGCAGGGAGTAGCCGCTACCGGCGTCAGCCGGTAGTCCGGCCGCACTCATGGCCAGTCGGGCGGTAGATACGTCTTCTGGGGCAACAAGGATCTGAGTACCGCCTGAGTTGAGTTCGTAGGTAGTGCCAAGTGCATCAAGTTCTTCAGAGATCGCGACCGCGTCCTCACTGGACAAATTCGAGTACAACGGGGTCAGGGGGGATGCGGTCACGCGCAGCAGTAGAACTGCGCCCACGAGCAAAGCGAGCACCCCGATGACGATCGCGGTGATCTGTCCCGGGGTGAATTGGCGGAGGGTGGTTACCACACGGGTGCCGTAGATTTTCAGGGTCTCAATCACAGTGGCATCCTCATGATTTCATTGAAGGCTTCCAGTGCTTTATTCCGCACGGCGACCGCGGTCTGGGTAGCAATTGATGCTTCCTGTGCCGCCATGAGGTATTCATGTGGGTTCTTGAGTTCACCGGTGGCAACCTTGGTGGCAAGTGCGTCAGAGTTCTGTTGGAGTGCGCCCAATTGATCCATTGCGCTTGCCAAGCTAGATCCAAAGTCCAATCCGGTGCCTGCGCTGGTGACCGCACCACCAACCCCGGTCGTCTGAGACGGGATGGCACTCGGGCTGATACTTGGGCTCGGGGGTGCCGGTGGCAGTGGTGGTAACGGTGCGGCGAGGGAAACTCCGGGAATGCTGAAGGCCATGGGTTATCTGCCTAACTGAAGTGCGGCTTGGTAAGCCTCGGTCGCGCGTTGAACTACCGCTAGGTTTGCCTGATAGCCGCGCTGAGCAATAATCATGTCGGCCATCTCGGTCGTCAAGTCAATGTCAGGACGGCGAACGTACCCATCTGCGTTAGCAAGTACATTTTCCGGATCGTAAGTGACCAGCCCCACTGCTGAAGAGGATTCCACCATGGTGAAGGAGACACCCGCCCCTACGGTGCCACCGGTGCCGACCATGCTGGGTGCAGGCGAAGTATTTGAGCTGCCGACAACCGATTGGCGCCGCACGGCACCTTCTTCCATGGTGCGGACCGTGTTGACATTGGCCACATTGTGCGCAATCGCGTCCAGCGAGTTCTTATAGAAGTTAACGCCGGTGCTGGCGATATTAAAAATCGATAACATGATTAGCTACCACCCAACACGTAACGGATGGCATTGAATCTGCCCTCGGCAGCGCGCAATGCGAGTTCTAGCCGCAAATTCGTTTCGGTTCCCAGCAGTGTCTGTTCTTCGAGACTGACATTGTTGCCATCCTGCTTACGAGGAGCTTCAGAGGCAGCGGTGCTCATGAAACTTTGAGTCGTGGCTGAGCCGATACCGGGCATTTCCAGGGCCGCGCTCAGGGCGCCCTCAAATTCCACATTGGTTGCCGTGAAATTGGGCGTAGACATGTTGGATACGTTATTGGCAATGGCTTCTTGACGCATCATTAATCCGTCAAGTGCGATGCGAACCGCCGGATTTACCAAACCAAGGTCCATGTGAAACCCCGTTCACCAATTAAGGTAATTGGGCCAAATCCATGGCGAATACGACGAGCTTCCTGCTCATAGGAGTTATCGGCTAGACGGCGAGCCATCTGAGAGTTTTTTCTCAGATCGACCCTATTGTTTTTGAAACCGAGAAATTAGCCGTTAAATGGGCCGGCCAGACGCCGGATTCCCACTAGTTTTTCCGCGCTCACTTCGCTGATTCGGGTGCCCGCACTTGGATTGGCGGCCTCGACCATGCGACCATCGCCGAGATAGAGACCAACGTGGTTAACCTTGAGCGCAGACGGATCTAGGTTGTGCCCAGAAGGCTCGTGGAAGAAGACCAGGTCGCCAGCTCGGGCATCTTTGAGGGAGGCCACCGGTTCACCGACCTTTATTTGTTGCCAGGACACCGGTGGGATCGAGAGTCCGTGTTGCTGGGCAATCCATTCGGTAAAAGCGGCACAATCCCAACCGGTTTTGGGGTTATTTCCACCGGCGACATACGGCACCCCAACAAAGTTGACCGCATACTCAGACATTCGTGAGCCAAGTTCGGCATCCGTTGACAACAATCCCGAGCCAGCAGGCTGGGCCAATGGGTCCATCTGACTTTGTGAGCTGGATAAACCCGCGGCGCCCGGTAGGCCAGGCGTCTGTCCGGTCACGGTGGCGAGGGCGGACTCAAAATCAACCGCTGTTGGGCTGAGAAGTTGCGAGTTGGCGGGGATGGGTTGGGTCCCAGCCATCGGTGCTGCGTACCCGCTTTGCAGTGGGGGCATGTTGAGTCGAGACCGGATCTCCCCGATCCGCGCCATGACTTCATTAACACTCACATTGACTCCCGATTTGGGCCGCGTGCAAAACACGTATTTATTGGCGTGAAATCCATTAGCGCGAAAAAACCACGCATCAATAGGCAGGTATCGGTACCAGCGAACTAATTATTAGGAATTCAAGGCTGGGGAATTCAAGGCTAGGGAATTTAAGACTGGGGAATAACTAGGCGCATCAATTTCTAGCGCTTGGGGGCAGTTGCCTCTACTCCGTCAACCTTAGAGAAGTGGGCAGCGTTGGCCAGAATGGCTGGAACGCCATCGCGCAGGGAGAGGGCGAAGGATTTGCTCGGAACCGCTTCTTTGTTCATGAGCCGCTCATAAATCTCCTCGAGGCGCACGGCTTCCCGCCATAAACAGAAGGTTTGAAACCACGGCAGGTTGGCGGTGTCCAGGTGGGTTGCGATCCGGAATACGTTCACGAGTTCGTTTCGAGACAAAAATCCGTCCTCGTCGCGGGTGACGGGGGCAGTATCCAGCGGAGTTTCCGGGAGGTCGCGGGCCGAATAGGTGGCTGTGAAGTACCCCAAATCCATGAGCGGGTCGCAGGCGGTGGCCCATTCCCAACCGAAAACCCCGGAAATGGTGGCGGGGGCTTTGTCCAGAAAAAGGAGATTTTGCATGCTGTAACGGCTGTGACTGAGGACCGAGGGATGAGGTTCGGGCGCGTTTTCCAGCAGATAATCCCCCAGGATTTCGAATCCGGGTAGACGGCGCATTTTGAGTTTGCGGCCAAGCCGCTTGGACTCCAACACGAGTTTGCGTAAGTCACTACCCCCGTGATCAAGGGTAGCAATTTCACTCGGGGTGATTTCGACCTGAATGCGGGCCAGGTCATCAATGGCCCGGCGGGACATCCCCACCTTTTCTTCCACATTGTTCAGAGCATCTGGAATGGAATTGACCACCCGCTCTCCAGGCAGGAACGCACTCAAATAAAAGGGTGCACCAATGATGCTGGCGTCATTACACACATGTAAGACATCGGGTGCGTGCAGGTGATGACTCCGAAGGACCTCCAATAACTTGATTTCATCAGCCAAACTCATGACATCGGAAGGCTGCGGACCATCGAGGCGCCGTTTGAGCGCGTAGTGGACGTTTTCGTCGCGGGCAATGTGGAAAGTACCTGATGTTCCCTGCGATCCGAGCCGGCCCCACAGCAATTCCCCGGTGCCGAAGCCTATTTCGTCTAAATAGGCCTGCAGGGACTCAAGAATTATCAGGGGGGGAGCCTTTTTCCGCTCCGCCATCTGCTCTGCCTTTTCAACCGAGGCGACGACGGTCACGCCGTCAGGTACAGGCGACAGGGTGATCATGGGTAACGCGTCCCTTCGTTGACTTCTAAAGAACAGAACTGCCGAGAACTCAGCAGAACTACCGACTGCTACACAAGTAGTATCGACCGCGGACACGTGAAATTCGGCTTTTTCCAAAAATTCCTGACGCCGGATATCTACGAAGTCACGACAGGAGCAATTATGGCGCGAAAATCTGGGATGGGCGTGGGTCGGGATCCGGTAACAAGGATTTTCGTCATCTTGGCATTCATTGGCAGCTTTATCTACATTGCGGCCATGCTTAATGATTCTGTTAATGAAATGATCAAAGAGTCAACTGGGATTGATATTCAAGGACCATAACCCTGGCCCACTAGCCAAATAACACGTGGAAGGTATAGTCTTTAGCCATGGAAATTTGGATATTTTTCTTGGTTTTCTTGGTGGCTGCCTTGGGCATCCTTGCCATGATGGGTTACGTCAAGAACGAGACTGAACGCTTGGAACTGAAGCATTTTTTGGAAATGGCGGAGTCCAAGCGCGAGGTGGTGGAGCTGCAGGTTCAGCACTCGGCCAAGGTTGAACAAGATCGAGCAACCATTGAAGAACTTAACCTGAGAATCAGTGAGTTGAATATTCAGATAGATGAAGCAGCCACCACTAATCGCAAGTTGCAGGCAAGTGTGGACAAATTGCGCGAGGACATGGCCGAGAAGCAGCCCAATCTTCTCGCGTCCTAATCCTCTCGCGTCCTATTCTTCTCGCGTTTTAATCCCTCGGTCGCGTCAGACTCAATCGTCTCTCGAATCTTGATCCGTTTTGGGGTCTCGTTGTTTTTCGGCATTGCATTCCCAGATAAAGTCGAGAATTTCCGCCATGATTTCTTTGGCCTGTGTCTCCGCCGCACCGAGTTCAACCTCTAAAGTTTTATTGAGTACCAATCCCAAAATGGTGTGTTCCGCGACAATCATTACCTGCTCATTATCCCGAGCAATAATCTCGATCAGGAAGTTTCCGCGACGTCGAGGTAACAGTCGTTTGACCACATACAGTTTGTCAACTCCCTGAATTTTCACCCGCAACTGATTGCTGTCGAAGAGGCAATCGTGATCTAACACCGTTCTGGCGATTCCTAAAGTTCCATACGGGTGTGATTGCACCAAGCGATAAAGCGCCAAGATCAACCAGTTCACATAGATCAGCGGGTTGTAGGGAAGTTCATCGGATTTAATTGGGTCGACGGTGGACAGTAAGGACGTGGCCCGATCCACCGTGTAGTCGTAGGTGAAGGTAACCGCACCACCGGTGTTGTCCCTTACCGTCGGGTAAACGACGGTGGAGCGAGTGCCATCGGTCAGCCAATGCCGACCTCGAGAGTCCAGGGTAATCATCAGGGGCAACTTGTTACCGGGGTCAATTCCAATGTAGTGGACCACCGGGTTCCCGCTCACCTGTCCGCATTTCACTTCAGTCACAGGCACCAGTATTTCATGGACTCGCTGATTAAACATTGTTCCAACTAAGGATCACGCGAACTAAAGTTCACGCGAACTAAACATCAACCTCTGGTCTAAGATGCTGTTATGGATCATGGACTGGACAAGAGCATCTCCGAAGGCTCCGGCGAGGATTCAGTCGGTGAAGTGATCTTTGTGGAGCGCCGTGCCTCGGTGCGCGCGATCCTCGTGACTTTGACTATCTGGTTTGTGGTTGTCTTTGTCTTGGGTGTGATCACCTGGGTTCAGATCAACGGAGCGCTGGCGCTCTTGGTGTCGGCAGTGGTGTTATTGTTCCCGTTATTCAGTTTTATTAACTGGGTAATGTTTCGCATGCTTATTGACTCAGAGAAAATTCAGATGGTGCGAACCTTTATTTTTCGGAACAAAGAATCCCTTGAGTTCAACAAAATTGAAGGCGTAGACATTCAACAAGGCCCATTCGGCCGCGCTTTTGATTACGGAAGATTAACCATTTCAGGTGTTGGAATTAAGCAGCTAAGAACAGAACCCATTGATCATCCCGATCAGGTGGCGGGCGAGATCCGCGCACTAATTGCCCGACGCTAATTGCCCGACGCTAATTCCCCGGAGGTACGTCAACGCCGTTTTGGCAGATTAATCGGGAGCAGGCCAAGAAATTTTCAGATCACTTTGGATCTTTAGCTTTTGGCATGGCTGGCAGGCCTTTAATTGCTGAAGCGAATTCGTCCATGGCTGCCAGAGTTGGTGCGAGAGCTTCGCGGTTCGCTGCCTCAATTGCTTCGAACACTTCGCGGCGATGCACTTTCACATGTTTGGGTGCATCTATCCCGACCCGGATCAGATCCCCGCGGATCTCAAGGATGGTCACAACTACATCGTCGCCGATCACAATACTTTCGCCAACCTTGCGACTCAGTACCAGCATCTGCTACCTACGCAGCCATTAGCGGGGTGCGTACAGACAAATCATTATTTTCCACAATTATCTGTTCTGCGATTTGTGCATTTGGATCCAGTAAGAGTGGAGCCATCAGGTTCACGGTGGAATCTTTAAAAGATTCACCCAATGTCACAACAAGAAGCAATAACACTTCTGGGCCGCTTTCGAGGTCGAACCGCCTCGCCACTTCATCGTCGACGACAGGAGCGTAATTAGGAAAGAACGACGCTGCTGGGACGACCACAAAATTGATGGCGGCCTCTTCAAGTGATTGGAGTCGGTATACCAATCCTTCATCGTTTAATTTGATTAGGGAGAACTGGGTGAATTCAGGAAACCCCAAAAGCCCGCCCCGTACTTCCACCACAGGGACGTCGTTCTGCACATCAGTTGTCGTGACGTCTGACATGGACTCTCCCTCTTCAGCTTGTGGACTCATGTGAATTACTAATTCCCTTAAAAACGGTTATCGCAAGAAATCCATCAACGATGGTTGCATAATACTGGCCGTGGCGAACAAGGCTGCTTCATAGCCTGTCTGCTGCATAGTTAATTCCATCACAGATTTTGTGAGGTCGGTGTCTTCAACCGCGGCCAAAGCACCAGTGACTCCCAAAATCCGGTCCGCAGTTACGTCGTGGAGTTCATTGAGTTGATTGATTCGAGAGCCGACGGTTGCTTGGGCGCCGCGAGCCGTGGCAATCACCGAGTCCAGTGACACCAGGTTGGCTGGGAGGTTGCCCGGAGTGTTTCGCAGGCTGTCTGCGATGGCGGTGAGCACGGCAAAGGCATTCGCTGCCCCGACACCGAAAACTTCAGGGCCATTTAATTCAATTCTGACCGTAGAGCCAGAGTCATCAACCCGCGTGGTGACCTGATTGGTGTCTCCGATGTAGTCGCCTCCAGCGTTGTAGGCGGTGGCTGCCGATGTTGCACCGTTGAAAAGGGCTCTTCCGGCGAAGTCACTGTTCCCCGCTATGAGCAGACTGGCAGCAATGACGTCAATCTGAGCCGCCAATGCAGATCGGGAGCCCGCTGTCGAATTGTCAGCTTGCCCCTGAATCACAAGCTCACGGGCCTTAAGGAGTTGGTTGTTGATTGAGTCCACTTGGATACGCGTCGCGTTGAGTCTGAGTACACCAGTGTCGATGTTTTGCGCGTACTGCGACATGCGGGTTTGCTCCGCCCGCAGCGCCATAACTGACCTGGTGCCGCTCGGGTCTTCACTGGCACGTTGGATTGCCTTGCCGGAGGAGATCTGCTCCTGAAGTTGGGCCATGCGCTTGCTCATTGAGCTCACTGAGTCCATATTTTGCAGGCTTTGCGAACCACTTGCAAAGCGCGTAATTGAGGTCATGGATAGTTCCTATCGTCCGACAAGGCCGGTGCGGTTGATGAGGGTGTCGAGTGCATCGTCAATTGCGGTAAGGACGCGGGCGGCCGCTTCATAGCCACGCTGGTAAGTGAGCAAATTCGCCATCTCTTCATCTATGTTGACGGCTGACTGTGAATCAATTTGGCTGGTGATACTCGCCATGAAAGCCTGCACCGTCTCTGACGTTTGCTGGGCACCTTGAGTGGCGAAACCTAGGGATACGACCAAATTTTGATACAGCTCGTCAGCTCCATTGGCTGATCTTCCCAGTGCTGACATTGCATCCGCATTTGATCCGTTGAGTGAGGCCACTCCCAAAACGGGTGCAACTGACGAGGCGGCAATTTTTGTACCGTCGGTTAATGCGACGCTGATGGTAGACGCCTTCGTCCCTGTGAAAAGATCCGTGCCTGCGGTTCCCGCGGAATCAAACCCGGCAGCCTGCGCGTTATTCACCGTTGTTGTGAGGGCACTGGCCACAGCATCGAGTGATGTCATCCAGGCTGGGATTGTGGTGCTGATCGCGGTGAGGTAACCGTTGGCATTTCCACTTGAAATGGCAGCTGTTGAGTCGTTTCTCGACCATTGCACCGATGTTGTTCCGCCTGCTGTGGCAACTTGCAGTGTTGAGTGATTCGCTGGACCAACGAAGGTCGCCCCGCCGAGGGACACACTCATGTTGTTACTGCTGTCGATCAGGTAGGTGCCACCCACGGCTTCGGCAAGTTGGGATGCCGCATAGGACCGCTGGTCCATCAAGGCATTTATTGCGGTTGTTCCCTCTGGGGTCTGACTGATTGAAATGTTGAGCTCGGCAATCTGTTTGGCGTAGGAGTTTGCTGAGGTCACCAAATTGGTCAAGTTTTTTGTGTGGCTAGCGGAGATGTTTGTTAACTGCTGGGCTGCATCATTGAGCGTGTCTGTGAGCACATTGGCTTGTGCGATTACTTGTATTCGGGCCGCAGCATTGCTTGTGTCTCTCGAGATATCCGCGAATCCCGACCAGAAGGCGTCTAGTTTTGCCTGGAGGCCCGATGTACTTGGCTCCGGTAGGACTTGTTCGATTTGGTTCAATACGGCGCTTGTCACAGTGAGGTCACCCAGTCGTGCCCCTTCGGTACGTGCCCGATCTCCAAGTATTCCACTGTGAAGGCGTTCGATTGAGGAAACGTCCACTCCTATTCCAGCGGTCATGTTGACCCGTTGTCGTGAGTATCCAGGAGTGCTGACATTGGCGATGTTTTGTCCGGCAACGTCCATGGCAACGCGTTGTGCCTGCAATGACGACAGTGCCGTGGAAATTCCTGAGAAGGTCGCCACGTTAAAGCCCCTCATCGACAAATACGGACTTACGGTCGACTTTCTCCGTGGCGCCGGTCTGCGCATATAAATGTAAAACTGGATCCGAATCCCCTTGGATTCCGGCGAGTACTGCTTCGGTGGCTACTTGGGCGGCCAAAGCGAGTTCACGATTGAGCGAGGTAATTTTTTGGATCTGGGCTGCTAACTCTAAAAAGGCCTCCAAGTGCTCTGTCAGAAGGCTTTTCCATGGTTCTTCGGCCGACTCGGCGATTGCCGACAGGCTTGGAGCCGTTGCCAAATCAAGATCCTCAGCTATTCGTTCAAATCGGACGGCCCGCTCAAGCTCAATGATTCGTACCTGCTCTAAGGCGGTCTCAATTTCACGGCTGGCCCGTACCAGCCAGCCAGATCGCCCGCTCATGAGTAGAAGCTGCTGGACATCGAGTTTAAACAGGAGATTGTCGAGAATATCCCGTTCGCGCCATAGCAGGGAGGAAAGCCCAGACATGTCCATGCTTGCCTCCTCAAGGTCGGTGTGTGGGCATGTCTCTTGAGACCATTCCCTAACTACCTTACTTATCGGCCGAACATCAAGAATCTTGAGAATAACGGATTACCAAGAAAAAAGCGATATATACGTATGAGTTATTAATCGGAGAAGCCGCCGAATATCTGAGGTGAAAAAGCCCCACCTCTTTCATGGAGGGTCCACAGATGGTGCTGGGGGTTAACTACGCGGACGGTTCCCCGCGGCCAATGAAACCAGCCCCTGGTCAGTGAGAACCTCAAGGTCCTGGTTTGGGGACGTGTTCTGGGGCATTAAAAACACCCTTTATCAGTGGTTTGTGTTCCGACCCGCGCTACTACTTCAACAGCGTGAGCACGCTGTTGGGCATTTGCATTGCTTGGGCGAGCATCGCTGTAGCCGCCGCAGTCAAAATGTTTGCTGAGGTCAAGTTCATCATTTCCGTAGCAATATCGGTGTCCTGGACTTGACCGACACCAGCTAACTCAGTCGCGGCAACCGAGTTGAGCACCTGCAAAGTGTTCTGCAACGAAGCAAGGTTGCCCGCATTCGTCGACCGAAGATCCACCGTGCCATTCAAAAACGTGGTGTAGGCGGAGCTAGTGTTGGCGGTCGGGGGTGTTGCGGCCGCCGGTGTGACCGTCGTGGTACCGGCACCCACGTTGGGGGCTAGGTCGGTGCCCAAAACGGCCACCCCATTGAACTGCGTATTTGTGTTGATCGAAGCGATCCCCGCTGTCAGCGTGACCAGTTGAGCGGTAATCGCTGAAACGTCAACTCCGGCGTCACCGAGTGTGTTGGCCAGTGCCAACCCTGCGTTGCCAAGAGCGATCATTTCACCGTAGGCGGCATCAGCGACCTGTAGTTGGTTGATCGCAGCTTGAACCTGACTGATGTTGCTTTGGGTAGCCGCCATATTGGCACTCAAAGTGGCAACGGTTCCCTGGCTGGCGACATCCCCAGCGCCAGCAGCCTTGAGGCCACTAGAAATCCGGGCAAGTGAATCAGCGGCCTTAGCCTGATGCACTCCAAGATTGTTGTAGACATTTAGTGCTGGGTAATTGGAACCAATTTGAAAAGGCACAACTCCCCCTCATCTGTGAAACCTGTAGCGAGCAGCCCGCCAGTGGGCTGACACACAGTTTCTACCGCAGTTAGGGGCACGACATTACAACTTCGCGGGTGTTTCGGCAATCTTCGGCTCTACATGAGGAAAAAGATGAGGAAAAAACGATATTTATGCTCAATCAGGCACAGCTCTCGATGAGGTCAGCGCCTGATTAAGAACCGTGCCGTCTTGCAAGAGAAAAACGGTGGCCACAGCGCACAATTTGCGCTGTGGCCACCGGCCAATAGAACTGCGTAGGCTACTGGAGCAGTTTGAGCACACTGTTCGGTAGTTGCATTGCCTGTGCAAGCATTGCTGTTGCTGCTTCGGTCATGATGTTCGCTGAAGTCAGGTTCATCATTTCTTTAGCAATATCGGTGTCTTGAGCTTGACCGATACCAGCCGACTCATTTGCTGCCACCGAGTTGAGCACCTGCAGGGTGTTTTGCAGTGAAGCAAGGTTGCCCGCATTCGTGGCCCGCTTGTCAATCGTTGCTGCGACATACGTGTTGTAGTTGGTTAAGGCCGTCGCCACTTCTGCGGTTGTTGGTGCACCAGCAGCCGCGGCAGCAGCTATTGCTGTTGGTGCCGCTGCTGCAGGTGTGAAAGCTACCGCTGCGACTCCGACGTCGACGCTGAGCGCTGTTCCCAACAAGGCCGTCCCCCCATTGAATTGGGTATTTGTGTTGATGGAAGTAAGACCAGCGGTATTAGCGGTGATCGCCGTGTAGATGGCTGTTAAGTCGGCCCCTGCATCTGAACCGCGACTAGCAATTTCTACACCTTTTTGAGCTAGGGAGATCAGTTCGCCGTAGGCGGCATCTGCGGCCTGCAACTGGTTGATCGCGCTTTGCACCTGGCTAATGGAGCCTTGGGTGACTTGGTTTGCCGCATTTAGGGTGGCTGCGGTTCCCTGGCTGGCGACATCGCCACCACCGGCGGCTTTGAGCCCACTGGAAATCCGGGCAAGTGATGCACTGGACTTTGCCTGATGCAC
>Ga0209094_1000312_pt1 | contig 37107 bp, 34 predicted proteins | sample COGITO_mtgs_1004_2_FD_184790 | JGI IMG/M metagenome (GOLD analysis project Ga0209094, IMG submission 184790) | Pelagic marine microbial communities from North Sea - COGITO_mtgs_100430 (SPAdes) (version 2) | ecosystem: Environmental > Aquatic > Marine > Epipelagic ... | reverse complement strand
TTGATTTGCCGTAAACAGAATCACCTTCAATACCTCTCATTATTAAAGCATCTATTGCAGTACCGTTTATTATTTCATTATAAGCATTAAATAAAGCTCCTGTGTCCCATTCTGCTTTTGTTACAGTATAATTTCCGTCTGCGTCTTTAGGGCCTACTAAACTGTCTACTTTGTCATTAAGCTTCTTTTGCTCAGGAGTAATTTTAGTTGACTCTTTAACCTCAACGCTCTTTAGCGTTCCTGTTTGAGCAAATTCTTTAAACGCTTTATTAAATTTTCCTTTATCAAAAAGCCTATTATAATCTCTAATGAAATCAAATGTAGCTTTTCCGTCCGCTAAATCAATATTACCAGCTGCTCCTGGTATTGTTTGTAAGAATCTTCTTATAAAGTCTCTAACCTTTGTCATAAAGGAAGCGTTATAGGCTAAATCACCATTAGCTAAAGCTTCTGACATTAAGGTTAAAGCTTCTTCAAAAGCATTAGATTCTACTAGTGCTTTGTTTTTGACATCATTTTTAGTAGCTTCGTCATACGCATTTTGATTAATAAATCCTTTCTTTAACCAATCTTTAAGATTAACGTCTCTGGCTTCAATTTTTGCAATTTGTTGAGCAGCTTTGGTTTTATATCCTTCTAAATCTTTTAAAAATCTTGTTGGGTCACCTTTTATAGATTTGCCTAGTTCGGATTCTACAAAAGCCATTAAATCAGATCCAATTTGCTTAGCTCCTTCTGAACTGCTATTTACAGCAGCTAATATTATTTTGTGTAAGAATTCATGTCTAGCCGTAGTTGTTACATTAGCTCTTTTTGCTGCTGCTTTATTTACAATAATAGATCCGTCTTCACTAACAAAAACACCAAATCTGCTGTTTTTACCTGCTTCAATATCTGCGTCAGAAAATTTTCTATTACCTTTACTATCTTTTATCAATGCTATTTGCTCTGCAAATTCTTGGTCAGTTTCAGTTGCAGTAAAATCGCCTTCTAAACCAGATTTTTTAAGAAATTTTTCACCTTTCTTTACATCTGCTTCTGTCTCAGATATTACTTGAAGCTGCGTGTTAATTTCAGCTATTCTACGTTTAGCATTTGTAGCTAAATCAGGATCAATACCCTGTATGGAAGCTTCAAGTTTCTTTTTTTCTAAAAGAAGATCAAATACTTCTTTTTTACTTTGCTCAGAAAAATCTTTAGGAATTGAAAATCCTGTGTTTCTAGCATCGTTTAGATCATTAATAGCAGCGTCGTATTTTTCTTGATTGAGATTGTTTGTAGTTAGTTTATTTTTTAAATTTTGCTCTGCATTTTCAAAAAACTTATTTACAGTTTTTAAATTAGAGTTTAAATCAAACCTAGTTGCAATATCTCTTGCCGTATTTCTTAATTCTGTTACAGACTGTCTAGCTACTGCTGCTCCGCCTGGTATTACAGCACCCACAATAAATCCTGCTTTACCTTCTTCAAAAGCATCTGCTAATTTTACATAGCTTAAAATACCTTCATCAAGTTGTGCTCCTGTACTCATTTGACTAAGAACTCCTTGAGCCGTTTCAGTACCAAATTCTGAAATACCGCCTTTTGCCATTCTTTTTCCTGTAGCAATAGCGTTTCCAACAACCTTTTTAACTTCCCCTCTATATAAAGAACCTAAAGCATTTTTAAAATCTTTACCAAGCCCAACAGTTCTTGTAGCGTTCTTAACTATTTTAAGAGCTCCTAATCTTTCAAGGCCAGCAGAAGCAATAGCAAATCCAGCCGCTTCTCCTTTGTTAGCATATTTACCGTCTCTTAAAGCTTCTAGCATTAAAGCTCTTCTATCTTCCTCAGGTAATTCATCAAAATCATCTACATCTTTTCTTAAGCCTTCTTCAAGAGCTGTGTAATAATTAGCTCCATATTCTTGTAAAAATATACCAGCAAACCCAAGTCCTGAAATTACTGGATTACCTGTTACGGCTCCAGCTGTTCCTAAAGCTAATTGAGGTGTAGCTTCTCCTACAGTTCTAACTATGTCCGTGAAGCTTATACCATCTGCTAAATCTGCTTTATTAAATAGGCTTTGATATTTTTGTGTTTCACTAATATTTTTTAATGATTCTAAAGTTTTCTCTTCGTAGGTTTTTATTTTTTCTTTAAGAAAATTAACATGATCTTTTACTGTGCCTTTTGTAGCTCCTGTAGTGTAACCTTCCTTAACGTTATATCTACCTCCGAAATAAGAAGAAGAATCTTCAGCTGTTGTGCCTAAGTCCAACTTGTCTTGTAAAGATTTTAATTCTTTAGAATAATCTTCAAGTAGAGATTGTTCCGTGCTCAACATAGATTGCTTTACTCCTGTGCCAATATTTATTCCTCCAGAAACTACTGATTCCCAAAAATCTGGAATATAATCAGGTAATACGCGTTTTGCAGCATCTATACCTGACAAAAACTTGCTGTCATATCGTCCAAATGCTCTACTTTGCTCTTCAGCAACTTGGCCCGCAACTGTAGATAGTTGATCTACCGTATTTTTATATATAGGAGAATCTACAACAGGCGTAAGTACTAATTCTTTGTATTTTTGCTTATATTCTTCTTCTGCTAAACTAAGCTCAGCCGGGTCAGTTGTATCGTATTTTTTTTGTAAATCTTCTAAGAAGCTATCTAAAGCTGGTTTTTGCTTTTGTTCATATTTATTTACTTCTGTTTGAAGTACGGGATCAGCTTGCATAGTATTAAGTATACCAGCTTCTAATGCCGTATCAAATTCTTTTTGATCCTCAAACTTACTGAAATCTGTAGGTATATTTTTTATAAAAAGATTTTTGGCATCTTCAGTAGCCTTAGCTTCATATGAATCTGTTTCTCTATTATAAACCTGCGTTGTTAGCTTAGGCGGTTGTACCCATTTGTCAGCATACTTTTTGCGAACTTCAGGCGACATAGCACTTAAAGCTTCCCATCTACCTGTGCCGTTTAATATTTCGTTGTAAGAGTTTTGATATTCTTCAAGTTGAACATTGTATGGTTTTTCTTTAAAACCAGATCTACCTTCTTCATCAAGATAACTTCCGTAAACCGAAGAACCATTGCCCAAGCTGGATTCCGTATTTTTTGGTGCTTGATTTACCGACGGAGCAGTCGCACCCTGTACACCGTCTTTTTGCTTTTTTGGCGTTTCTTCTTCGGATACAGTAATCCCGTTTAATTCTATTAGCTTTTCTAAAGTAATATTATTACTTTCAGCTAATGCCCTTAGTTTGGCTTCATCTGCGGGGTTTCCGTCTTTAAATTTATAATCTGGCATGTTGTTTATTTAATTTTATTATTATTCTGTAAATAAAAGATTATCGTAGGCATCGGGATCTTGATTAGGTAGTGGTGGAGTAACAAGTTCAAGAGGCTCCGTTTGGGGTTGTGAGTTTCTGTTTTTCCATTTCGTATACCCTTCAACATCACCTATTTTAGAATAGCCTCCAGCTGTTGTCATTATATATCTTTGGTCTTCACCTTTTCCAACAATTTCGTAATTTGTTACTACAAGATCTTTATTTTGTTTTTTAGATGCTTTAGCTTCAAGTTTTTGTTGTGCTCTGTCATAGGAGCCCTGAGCAACCTCTTTCATAGAATTAACAACAACGTCAACCACCTCAGGTATTGAAGATGAGGGGTTATCTTCGTTAACTTCCATGGTTAAGCTTAGCTCACCTAGAAGATCGTCATCAACAATTGACATCATAGCAGAAGGGTCTTTAGAAAACTGAGCAGTAAGATTGTTTCGTAATAGATCTTCATTAGCTTGACTCATCTGAACACCTCCGTTATAATAGTTTTCGTTTTGCTTAAGTAGGTTGTTTGCTAAAGGATAGGCTTTTAATGGAGGATCTTTAAAATCATTAAATAGTAAGTTTTCTCCATTGTCATTAAATATAACTTGCCCATCTGCTCCTATCCCAAACGCTGCTTGGTTTGTGTAAATATCAGCGGCTTTCTTATTAGCTTTAATGTCTCCGTTAGATATTCTACCGCTTTGAAAATCATCTAAGTATTCTGTTTTTCTAGTTTTATATGCTTTTAATTGATCTGCTAAAGTACTAAAAGATCTCTGAACAGTGCTTAGTTGGTCTTTTAGCTCTAAATAAACCTCACTACCAGGCTTAACCCTAGCTAGTTGATTTGAAATTTCTACATAGCGGTTTTTCTCCATAGACAAAAATTTTGTCACAGTAGATTCTTCTTCTGCGTTTAAGCCTAGTAAATCAACATCGGAATTTAAAGCATCTACATAGCTGCCGACCTGCCTGTCAATTGCCGCGTTCTCTTTTTTTCTGCGGAGTTTGTTAGCTTGCAACTGCTGAAACATAGGTTGCAAAGATTTTATACTTTGGCCTACGGCTGCACCTGCATCAACAAACTTGCTGCTTGCTATACCTGCTCCTTTTATTAACGCTTCATTTACTGCCATTTTATTGTTTTTTTATTAATTACCATATAACGCTGCACTAAAGCTGCCTGGATCCTGGTTTTGTTCTAAACCACCCATAACACCCGCTGCTGCTCCTGCTACTTGACCAACTCCGCCTATTATACTTGCTGTGGCGGCGTCTTTAGCTGCATTAGCTGCGCCTAGTCTTTGTTGAGCCATCCCAAGTAAAGTCCCTGTTTTCTGGTACTCTAAGCCTCTAGCGTCTTTAGCTCCTGCTGCTGACCTCATTTGATTAGCATCAGCTGCTCTGTTTGATAGTATTTCGTTTTGTCTTTCTTGTTGACCTATTGATATGCCTGCTCTTTCAGCGTTTTGAGAACCTTGATTTGCCATAGATTGAGCTAAGGCTGCAATGCCGGAACCTCCAGCAGCGCCGGACAAACTATCCATTACATTAGCCATTTGATTTTGCTGTTGCCTAGCTGTGAAATCTGCTTGCTGAGTGTTAACTGTTAGGTCCTCCATGGTGTTATCCATGTTTGCCATTAGGTTGCTAGTGTCTAGTGCTTCGTACTGGCCTTTGAATTTTTCCATTTCTCTTTGTGCGGCACGCTGTTCTCTTTTTCTTTTTCCACTACCTATTAGTCCTCCGGCAATTCCCGCAACACCAGAGATAGCTCCCATTATTGGCATCATATCTATTAAGTTTTTATATATTATTATTACATGTTATTTGCTACTTTCAAAAACCTCTATTCCTGTTGAGAATATTTCACCGTAGCTAGTGCTTTCATTTTTTAATTTTACTACAGCATAAGCTCCGACCATAGCCCCTATGTTAGGCTCATTGTTTTTGCTAAATAGTATAAAACTAGATACCGTAGGGCGTACAGTACCAGCTGCAATATTACAGGTAATCGAGTTATCTGCTATGTTTATTGCGGTTATTGTTCCTATTTCAACAATTGTTTCACCGTTAACATCATTAGTATAATAAGCGGTGTCTCCTACTTGAGCTGAAACATTAATTGAATTTGGAAAAGTTAAAGTTATAGAAGGCATATTAATTAAATGTTAAAAAGTTATCAATGTTTATGGTACTAGCTATATCAGTTGTTCCTGTTGAAAGTATGGAATAGTTTATTAGCATCGTTATTTTGTTGGTGCTAACAGCTCCCGCTTCCTGGTACTCAAAGAAGCCTACGCTATTTATAAAAATTTCTGTACCATTCCCAGTAGTATAAGTTATATTAGTAAAAGAGTTCCTTGTAGGAAAGTTTATAACATCCGTTGAATTGTTTAATGTTCCCGTAGGGTTTTCAATTAACACAGTATAGTCATATGCTCTTAAATACGATGTACTGAATTCTTGGTCAGCAGAATATTTTGGGTTTATAGTAGGAGACGCTGTAGATCCAATAAAACCATTTGTACTTGTAATTCCAAACCCAACCGATATAGATTGATATTGGTTTAAAGTAAATACTGCAGGAGTTAAAGTAGGGCTTAGGGTCCCGCTTATAGTAACAGTATATGTTTCGGAAGACCCAGTTATTTTAGGAAATGGTATATTTAAAGAGTTAAGACCTACGCTGTTTATGGTGCTTGAATAAGAAAATATATTTACGCTCAAAGAATTTACTACATTAACAGAAAAAGCTGCTCCCTCAACTCCTCTAATATCCATCTGCTTAACTCCTCCGCTTTCAGTTAAGGAACTAACATCAATATTGTAAGAATTAACTTGAACCACGTTTGTTGCAGGTATAGGCTTAACATCCTGTGCTATATATTTTATTTTATCTGTAGTAACATCTTCCGATTTAACTAAATAATCAACTGTAATTTGAGCTGATAATCTATAGCCGTTTGCATCAAAAGAGCTTGTAGTAGATTGTTGATAGTTGGCAGGTGAGGACGTACTCACATAAGCTTGAGGTAATGAGGGTAAGTAATAACCAGCGTCTGCGGTTAAAGTTTGAACATAGCTTTGAGTTGAGTTATATGTTCCATTTAAAGACACGGTACCTGAGCTTTTATTTGCTGTTATTCTTGAATTAAGTTCTGTTTCTACAGTAACAGTGTTAAAGTAAACTTTCTGAATAACATCTCCTGTTATGCATAGCCCTAAGTCCAAAGGAGCAGCAGGCATAGTTAAGGGATTGTCAAGCGTAATATTACAAAACACATGCAAAGGAGACTCCGGGCTAACTCCTTGAACAAAAGCTACAGAAGCCACGCCTGTTGGTAGTGGTAAAATTGGATCAAATAATCCTGAAAGAAGAGCATACCCCGGTTTTGGCTGCATTTTTAAAGATACAGTTGGCCTTGTGGATGCAATATTTGTACCTGCTGTTTGGAAAAAATCTTCTCCTTCAGCGGTAAAATTTGGAAAATCTACTAAAAACATATATTATATTATTAATTAAGGGACGTAGCAAGTATTGTCTATAAATATTCTTACTTTATATTCTTCTACAGTTACATCTCCGGTTATTGTTGTTGCTCTACCAATTCCTTGAACACTAAATTCCGATGTGCTAACATTAGTATCACAATCTGAATTAAAAAAAGTTTCAAGACCTTTTATATAGTTAAAATTCTTATTTTCTTTAGTTATAAATTCTTTTATATACCCTTCTTGCATGTCAGTAACAATAGCTTGAGCATACCATCCTTCTTTGTTAGCTGGAACAGATTGAGATATTGGCGTTAAATTGCCTGCTACTATCTGAGCTATAGAATAATCAACTCCATTTCCTGTAGAATATACATAATTTCTAGGACGTGATCCAACATAATCCAATGCTTTAAACCCTTTAACAACGGTTGGCCCGTCATTAAATATAGTGGTCATCGTACTAAAATATTGTACACCATAAAAATTGTTGTAAGTTTCATTTTCAGCATGAATCCAAAGTAATCCATTTTTAAAAGTGTAATAGTTGTTATTTATAGACACTCCAGCTTCAGGTATAAAGGACTTTCTAGATTCCCATCCTTTAGTGCCTTCTGCAAACGAAACAGTAGTTTCTGTTACCTTAGGATCTCCAATATCTAAATCATCATCACAATCAGTTCTGTCTACAATGCCTTCTGCTAATTTTTCCTGCCATTCCGCTGAAAGCGTATTTAATGACAAATTGTACAGCTGGCTATCTTCGTCGTAAGTTCCAATAATACGATTGTTTAACTTTAAGTTATCCGCAAAGAAATCAGCAAGACCAACGTTCGATATTTCCGTTAATCCGTCTCTTGACAATCTCATTACAGATCCTCTACTTTTATCTGCAAAATATGCTCTAAATCCAAAGAACGCAAAACTCTCCGGGTTTGTGCTAATACCAAACTCACCTACATAAGGTACGGCTTGACCAAGAACATTAGTGTTTCCTGTAATATTAGTATTTCCGTCTGCGTTATACAAAGCATCTTTATTAGCTAATACTCTAAAGCACTTATCCTCGCATAAAGTTATAAGATCAGTATCTCTACTGTAGAGCTTTTGAATGCTTCCATATATCGGATTTAATTCTTTAGTGATAGGTAGTGCTTGTATAAACTGATTAAGCCTATTGACGCCCGCTGTCGAGTTAAATATTTGTGAGAATATAAAACCATTAGAACGAACTTCTTCTTCATAAGGTTCGTCTAAAACAGTCGACACTTTAGCTCCTTTACCAATTTCAAAAGCATTGAAATCATCCCTTATTCTATTTGATTCTACGCCATTGGCAAAACCAAAAGAATTAAACCAAGGCAACCTATGTGTTTCACTGTATTGAGAAATCGGTATTGCGTCGGACGCTTCGTAGTAAAGATTAAGGTCTAAAGATTCGTCTGGCTCTGTTTCGAATATCGCAGGATCTTCATCTACTCTTCTGTCCCCTGTAGCTTGAACTAAAACAATCATTTCAATGTCAATTCTACCTGTGGGATTTTCAGGGTCTGTTCTGTCTATAGGAAGGTATTGCTGCCCCTCAACTTCAAACGATGTCTGAGTGTACGGTAAAGGGTCATAAGATCCAGCGGGTCTATTATTATAATTTATAATATTGTACATTGCATAAGCGTTTACAGGATGTCGCAGTCTTTTGTCAAACAAAAGTCCCCAGAAATGAGTCTGCCAGCCTGTTTGAAACCCGCTTTCTACAATAGTATACTCTGTATCGTGATTACTAAAACGAATTTTAGTACCAGCTACTAAATTTTTTGCAATCCCTTTAAACCCTCCTGTGCCAGTAAATTGCCCATCTATTCTTCTTCCTATATGAACGTCCCAAGGTTTTCCAGAAGATGGTGCTCTCATGTTTAAGCCGGTTTTAACTTTATTACTATCACCTCCCTGGAAATCAGTAGGTCTTCCTCTGTAAAACCCAAGAATGGGGCTTTGGCCTTTAAAGCTTTTAATGCCTGTAATATTGCTAAATCTACCTGAGGGACCACCGTCTCCCCAAATAGCTAAATCTTCAACGGGCTGTCCTCCAATTGACTCACTTTGATCGCTTAATCCTCCAAAAGTCCAAGGCGCATTAATATTTGAGTAGCCCTCGTCATCTACAAATCCTGCAGAGGGTCCCATTCCGCCTCCGGTAAAATACCAGCCATCATTATAGGATTGGTTATTAGTATTAGCGTTGCCTAGAATTGCGTCACTATTAAAAAAATTTGAGCCAGTCCCCAGCCCTTCAATTCTACCAGCAGTATCGAGGCGTCCATTATACCAGTTGGCTGGCTGATTATTAAAAGTAGCAGCGGCTCCTTCTGTAAATGAACTAGTACCTAAAAAAGAACTTGTAAGCGTTGAATTTGATTCAAGTCTAGCAAAAAATCTACCTTTAAACTCTTCATAAGTTTCAATCTTAGCACGTTCCGATATTTCTGTTGTTATAGGCAAATTAAGTAATGACTGCTCATCCCCAGGGGTGGCATATAAGAAATTAACATCTGACCCAAACTTAGGAAAAACAGTAAGCAGCCACGACCCACTAACTTGGTTAAGCTCATCTATTCGGTAATATTGAGAAAAAACTCCATCTTTAATAAACCTAACGTAATTACCTCTTTGTGTGCCGTTGTCATTTGTAAACGGGGATGAGCTGCCTCCCGCTATTGAAAACACATTAGAACCTTCTACAGGTGTATTACCGTAAACTAATTCAGTAGCTGTTCCATCGAAAGGAAAAGCCGCGGAAAACCCATGGTTGTCAGCATGTAAGATATCATACCTAAAAGAAATATCCGCAGGGGGCTCTGTTTCTATAGCAAGAACTTTATATCTGTTGTCTGAAGTTTGCACAGCTGATGATTCACCGTGTGTCTTTTTAAGTATAATGTGATCCCCAACTTCAAACTTATTAACCTCTGAAGACGGAAACGATACCCAAGCGCTATATCCATCTGGAGATAAATACATTTGGTCAGCTACAGCGTTATAGTATGGCAATGTAGGATCTTTTATAAAGAACTTAAAATATTCAAACATTTCGCTACCGTCTGCGTTTCTAGGTGAAATACCATTCATACCGGCTGTTAAAAAAAACTTACCGTCGCTATTTTCTATAGTAGACCCAACAACGGCTTTTTCGTTTGAAAAAACGGGAGTTTCTCTTCCGTATTTATCTTTAAAAACAATACCAAACTGGTATGTTCTAAGGGATTTTATTGTAGGGTATGGCTCTTGAACTTGATAAGAACTAGAAAACGGTTCTTCATTAAGCATTGTTTTTGTAGTGTCAAAAGTAAAGGTATCATCTACCGTATAGTTTTGAGTGTAATTTCCGTAAACTATTCTGTTACCAATTACCTCTTGGGCAAGGGCTTTTTTAGGAACATTATCCCAAGGTCTTAACAATTGATTTGTTTCAACCGCTCCTCTTACAATTTCAGAAGTTATTTCTAATCCATAGCCAGTATTTTCTATAGTAGTTGTTAATGGAAAAGTAGGTATACTAGTGATTAATGAGTTTTCTGTATGATAAAAAACCCCTGTAGCTCCTGGAGCAAGTGAAGTAACAATATTATTTCCCGCTATTGTAACATAGCTTACAGATAAATAGTTGGGTTCATCTGGAGAAACTGTTATTGTAGTTTTCTGATTTGTATCACCTAAATCAGATCGATTTATAGATTTTACTGTATATACAGTTGTGTTGTGGGTTTCTTTAAAGAGCACTTCTACTTTAGAAGCATTTAATGGCAAATCTTTACCAAAGAACACATCCACTTTCTTAAGATCGTTTAGCATGCCTTTATTATACCCAGTGTAAGATTCAAAATCATATTTTTGAGGCAAAAAAGCTACTTTAGAAAAAGGAGAAAATGGGGATATTTGGTTGTTGTCGTATACATATCTGTAAGCATAAGTTACAAACTTTTTTTCAAAAAGCGTTTTTTCACCTACAAGTTCAACTTCCCATAATTGTAATAGATCTAAAACAAAGTTAGATTGCTGTTCCCCGCCGCTTCCTATACTCTTAAATTGAAAATCATAATTATAACCCCCTGAGGAGTCTTCATATTCAGTGGTTACAATAAAGTTAGCATAAACAACAAGATCCCCACCTCCAGAATTAGGAGTTGTAGCATAAGCAAGAACTCTATCTCCTGCTTGATATTCTGCTGGGGAATCTAATAACACAGTAATTATAGTGTCGGGAGCAATACTTAGTACGTTGTTACCTGTAGGAGGAGTACCGGGAATGCCGGCTAAATTGTAGCTAAACGAGCTGTCTACGGGCCTTGATCTTAAAGTATTATACATTCCTAATTCAGGAGCATACAATGGGCCTATACTAGCAACTGTTGTATCCTTTTCAGTCATAACAAAGCTTAATATTCCATCGCTAAAAGCCGTTTGAGTTACAAAGTCGTTTGTACCCGCTTTAAACTTTTCAATACTAATTTGTTTTGGCTCAGTTTGATTATCTGTCCATATTAAATACCCTTGCAATAGGTTTATACCGGTTACAAGGTAACTTTCACTAAAATTTAAAAAATTACTAATAGACTTATCTTCAACTAAAACTGGAACAGTAACTTTTGTTTTTAGATCGTACTCAGCAATGCAATTGTAGTCATCTGATCCAACTATCCAATAAATCTTATCATTGGTATCGTCAGCAATGCTACCAACGCAAAAAGCATTAGTGTATTCTGATATATAAGTAGACGCATTCCATTCAATCAAAGACTGTGTGGACGTGTTGTAGCTTGAATTTTTTAACTCTAAATTACCTTTTAGCAGCTGCAAAGAACCTATGTCAGATCCCTCCGAACTTGAAAGGTCTAGGTTTAATGCGTCTCTATACTCGCCGTTTGGAAGTAGTCTTTCATCAAGGTCTTTGTTCATTCGACCACTTGTGAAAGTGCGTAAAAATTCAGCCATATTTTAGTGTTTTATTTGCTTAGATTTATTTCTCATTACTTGAGTAATCTCTTCTAGCTTTATACTGGATAATCTTAATTTAGCATTTCTTCTTGCTACTGCGGCTTCTTTTTTAAATCTAGCCACTATATATTCTTGTACATTTGCTCTTGTAGCTAATATAGCGTGAGCAATATGTTTGTACATAGCTTCTTCTGCAAATTTATGTACTACCATTTCTTCTTCAGTACCCAAGCCATCGCTTATGTATTTTAAAGTAACTACTCTACCAATCATATCTCCGCTAAAGTGTATGATGCCTTTTATTTGATCTATGTAGAATACTCCATTAGCTTGAGCATATTCAGGCGTTAATCCATACCTTCTGCCTAAGCCGCTACGTTCTAATATGTCATTATTATTTACATTTTCAAGATCTGCACCACGTCCTGTCGTGTCATCTTTGAACCTTTTAGAAGTCTCAGATTCTTGAGCGTATATAATATCGCCATTTTCGTCAAATAAATACTCGTACTGATTGTCTTGCAAAACAGGTAATGGGTCACTCGTATTTCTTGTAGGATATATAATCCTTTCAATTCCGTCTTGACCTACCCAGCTCACTTTAACATACTGTACATAATCCTGTGGAAGTATCATATACAAGGTTGGAGGTATTTCAATTTCCAATGCTTTTGTAGAAGGCAAAGTGTCAAAGCTTAACTCTTGGATTCCACGCTGAGCATGAAAAGCCACATCGGTTCTTTTTATTTTACTTATAATTTTATCCTCACCTACATAGGCAATCATAAAATTGTTTATAAGATCTTTGATTTTAATAAACTGATATCCGCCATAATCTTCGTCAAAGCTATTCCATACGCTATCAGGGCCTTCGTAGTACTGTTCGTTTGTTTGATTAAGTAATGCCATTTATTATGATTTTTCTAATTGTGTTTGTTTTTCTTCCTCTGAAGCTACTATCTGATATAGTCCAGGATCACTCATTAATATACCGGAAAGTTCTAGTATTTTTAAAACTAAAGTAGTTTCTTCTGAAGGATGCAATGGAAAATCAACAGAGGCGGTAGCATCATATAAAGCTTCTCCAAACACCATTTGATAAGCCCAAGAAACAGTAGCTGGTTTGCTTATGTAATTGCAACTTACATTTGTAATAATTTCGGTATCACCAAAAACTTGCACTTCGTTTCCTCTATATGTGTATATAGGTCTTGTGTTTGTTGGTTTTGTTAATGGAGACAAATTAATATATAAGAATTCTTTTTTATTAATTAGTTCCGCTTCAATAAGCGCGGTAGATTGCACGCCAAAAGCATCAGTTGTAATGTTTGAATATATAACAGAACCTAGCCTGTACATACCTGATGGTAATGTAAAGCTACTAGTGCCGTAAACTAAGGGGTCTGTTTGTTCAAATATTTGTATTTTTTCTTCAAGTATATTTAGCATGTCGGAGTACTCCGTGTCGTTTCCGTGGAGTCTTCCAAATTGATTTATATCATAAAAGTACTGCTCAAAAATACTTAATTGTGCTTGATTTGCAAACAAGTTAAATTCCTGAGGAGTAACATATCCTCTTTGTTCTTTATTGAGTATACCTAATACTCTTTGATAAACAGTGTCTACACTTACAGCCATATTTTTTTATTTATTTATAGTAATTAGGCCACCCTTAAAGCGGCCTAGCTACTATAATAGGTGACTAATTTAGTCTTTTAATTATGTTTTTGTAAACTTCCATTCCTTCATCAGTCTTAAAGTAAGCAGCTAAAGCTGAATACGGGTGCTCATCAAACGGAACAGTCATTAGTTTTCTATCAGTATCGCCAAATGTAAATGTTCTTTGATCCGGTGATAGTTTAATTATTCTAGCTTCAGTAGCTTTAACTCCAATGTTTCTTAATTGTACATTTTCGTCATTTGCTAGTTCTAAGAACAATACAGGGTTACGCTTAGCGTATATAAGTAAATCTCTTTTTAGTTCACTAGACGTTAGTGTGTTGACTTTTGAGCCAAACTCTACTCTTAGTACAGCTTCAGCATCTTCAATTTCCATTACTTTAGCAGTATTTAAAGCTTCCAGCTCTAATTCAATCCAATCAATTTCGTCGCTAGCAACTTCTTCTGGCTTGTATTCTGAATAAAATTCATTTAAGTAAGGGTGATATAAAGATAGTAGTTTTTGCAGATTTTGTTTTTCTTTTTCTACAAGCAAAGATCCCTCTCTGAAAACAACTCTACCTAATGTAGCACTTCCTTTTTGTTCATCAACAAACGGCGAATTTTGATTAGTAGCGTATCTAAGTTCTCTTTGTATTCCGGTTTTTTCATCAAACCATAATAAAGATCTTTTTGCACTATGTCTAGTTGGAACAGAAAATATTAAAGGTCTTTTTTGTCCTTTTAATACGTATAACCTGTCCTTAATTTCCCACGTTGGTTTTGTGGTTTGTACTTTAGTAGCAACTCTTGTTTCTACATATTCCTGAGGAGCAACCTCAACTTGCTTTGCTTTAGCTTGTTTAGCCATGATATAATATAATTAAATAATTGATAAAAAGTAATAGTTACCCCCGTCAATACAACGAGGGTAAAAATTACAGTAATTTACTATGCTTGCGTTGATTTCAACATTACAAAGTTGTTAGCAGCTTGAACACATAAACATCTTTCAGATAAGAAATGTACATTCATTTCATCAACATCAGATGTAAAGTTTCCACCAACAGAACCAGTAACCCAAGATTTCATACGTCTGTCATCAGCTTCTGAAGCTCGGTAACGGATATGTAAGAAAGGTCTTGAGATGTTAGAACCTAATTGCTGATCGTAAACAGTAGATACTCCAGCTGGAACAATAATACCATCTACATCTTGTGTAAGTCCACGAGTAGTAGAATCGTTTAAGTATTTCCAGTCAGTCTTATAGAAATCGTAAGATCCACGACGGAATCCAGAGAATCCTAAGTTCAGCGCCATATCTTCAGAGTTTTCGAATACACCGTAAGATGTTCCACCTGCTCCATAAGAATTTTGCTGTGCGATCATATTGTCAATTGATAAAGCAGTTGAACGATTTAAGAAAAGCATGTTCTCTTCAATAGCTCCTTGCTTATCAAGCTCACTTAAGATAGCGTCAAATTCAGCAATACCTTCTCCAGCAAGTGTACCGTCAAAGTTTGCGTCGTTATAAACTAAACCTCTAGTTTCTACAGCAGCAAATAAACCTTCAGATCCAGCGTTAGCTCCAAGAGGAGTTCCAGCTACTGGAGTGATAGCGGCAGATCCAGCTGCAGCTTTTTCAGCTTCAATCATAGACATTTCTAATTGATCTTCAAAACGTAGTCTAGCTTCGTGCTCAGACTTTAGGTACCATAAGTATCCTCCAGTTCCAGCTTCAGTAGTTACTTCAACCCATCCAATTTGAGCAACGTCAGAACCATTTACGGTATAACGATCTCTTAAAATGATTGGCTTGTTTGAAAACGGTGTAAATGATGCATCTACAGAATTACCTGCTTGTGCAGCTCCAGCTCCGCCAGAACCTTTAGCATACTCAGATCCGTAAATAAATACTTTTACATTATCAATTTGAACGCCAGTAGTACCTAGTTCAGTTAAATCTGCGCCTGAATAAGGAGCAACACTTACAATTTGGTTTCCACCAGAAGCGGCGCCAACAGATACGATATAAGCTTTTACTGTTTTATATCCAGTAGAAAGCGCTATAGTTTGTCCTCCTAAAGCTCTAAGCAATCCAGCTTCAGCTTCAGGTAAAGTTAATTCATTAACACTTGGGTTAACAATAACACCGTCGTCAAATGCAATGTGTAATCTTCCTTGCTCTGACCAAGTTACTGTATCAGAAGCCATAGGCATCTCAGCTCCTACCATACGTAAAAATCCAGAGATCGTACGGTTTCCGTAACGCTCTACTTCTTTTTCGTACACTTCCGGTAAGAATTGTTTTGTAAAGTTAAAGTCATTTCCTGCAATAGACAGGTAATTGTCACCAAACAATCCTTTTACAGGACGTGGAGTTAAGTGACTTAAGTTTGCCAATGTACTTGGCGATGTTGCAAAACTCATAATTTTTAAATTTTAAATTTGTTATTTTCTAATTTTTACTTTAAATTGAGAAACATCTTCACCGTTAACTGCTTTTACTGACCATCCGTTAGAAGCGGTAACTTTTTCATGAACCCCTCTCGGCTTCATATCAACGTTCTTAGTTCTAGCCATACTTTCTTTCATTGCATCGGCTTTGCCTTGCTCATAAAAGTGTTGTGCTACAGTGTCTGGATTCATAGCTGTAAATAACGATTTGTGATAACCTTTTGCGTCTCCAATTTCATTTTTGTCGTTAAGAAACTTCTTAACAAAGTTGTTGATGTCGCTTTGATTACTTTTAACCTGGTCAGCATTCTTTACATTAAAACGATACTTTTTATCTCCTACGTTGTATTCAAAACCTTTGAATTCTTCAGAAAATACAGCATCAGTCTTTTTAATAAATGATGATTTTTGTTTTTCAGCTAATTTAGTTGTTTGCTCTTGCTCTTTATTATATCGGTCAAAGAACGCAACCGCTTTTTGTTGTTCTGGATTTAATTTTGATCCAGCTTTAATTTCTTCGTAATATGTAGACTTTAGTCCATCTAAATGACTTTTAGCCTTAGCTAACTCTTCTTTGTGAGCTATCTTTTTCTTTCTTACATCTCTTTCATCGTCTAATTCTTCGTCATATGAAAAATTATCTTCCATTAAGAAATCAATTTCTTCGCTGTCTAAATGAGGCCTGCTTGATTCATAATATTCTTTAAGTAATTGAGTTTCATTTAAAGAAGAGTAATCTGTATTAAGTTTTACGTAATCTTCCAAGCTTCCGCCTGTATCATTTATAAATTCAACTACCTTCTGAATGTTTTCCGGTAATTCAATACCAGATTCTTTTTGCTCTTCAATAGCTTCTTGAATACCTTCTTGTAGGTCTTCTACTATTTCCGAAACTTCTTCATCAGTTATTTCTTCTAAAGCTTGAAATTCTTCAGGCGCTGCAACTTCTGCCACAGGCTCAATTACTTCTGCAACCTCAGGTTCAACTAATTCTGCGGGTTTTTCGCTAGTACCAGTTAGGTCTAGTTTAAATGTACCGTCTTCATCTTTTGTGGCCACTGGTCCGGTTTCCTCCGGAGCGGCCTCTGCTTGTACTTCAACTTCCGGTGCTGGTTGCACTTCCGCTAAAGGTAATCCTTCTTCTTGTTCTGTCATGATAAGATATTATATAATTGTTATTACTATTATTACCTAGGCTCAAAGGAACCTAAGTCAAATCCTCCTCCTAATATGTCATTGCCTGATGACTCAAAATTTTTAGGCGGAGTGTTATTACTTCTTTGCTCAATTAATTCACTCTGCTGCGTTCCTTGCATTTGGATTCTTTGGTCCTTTCTGTCTTCTTTTTCTATCTCATTTTTTCTTGCTGCTTCGGCGTCTATCCCGCGGAGTTGCATGTTATATTGAAATTCCACCTGCATTAATTGGATCTTAGCCTGTATCTCTTGTTGCATTTTTTGAGAATCAATCTGAGCCTCCATCTGCAATAGTTGTGCTTTTTGCTGTGTAATAACTTGATTTTTTTGTATCTCAGCTTGGGCAGCTACTTGTTGAGCTTGAGCGTTTGCTTGAGCTTGAGCCTGTATATTTTGTTGTGTTCTAATTTGATCTTTGTCAGCTTTTTGCTTTCTTCTTAGCTTTAGCAGTTGGTTAGCTAGCTTTAAATTTTTAATTTCCCTAATGTCAATAGCGTCTTCTAAATCAATCAACCCTGCAGACAAAGCTGTTTGTATGTTGTTTTCTAACATTTGCTTTTCTTCATCATCCGGAGTAAGCTCTATAAATATACCAAAGTCATATAAATGCAATTCACCCATTTCCTCCAAGGTTGCTACATTGTGGCCTCCTATTTTTTGAATGAATGCTTCTCTCGTTGGAGAATACTCTAATATATCAGAAATCCTTAATGATAAGCATTCCGCTGTTTCAGCTGTTAAAAATAAACCTCCTTGCAATATATGTCTTGTAGCAGTGTTAGAATTAGCTGCAGCAATTTTCTGTATGCCAACCAATGCCTTCGCGTCAGGAGTTGATCCGTCTCTAGCTTCATTTAATCCAGTCGTATCTCTTATCATCTGTAAATAATAATTATACGTTTGTATTAAAGCCCCCATCTTATTTCCTCCAGAGCCACTTGTAATTTCTTGAATCGGAACTTTACCAGGATTCATATTGCCCTCTTGAGTAAATGATCTTCCTATAACCGAACCTGTTTGAAAAAACATATTCAAGGCTTCTTGTGGATTATAATTTGTACCGTTACCTAAATCAATTTCTGCTAGACCATCTGCATCAAGATAAACTCCATCTGGAACCATTCTCGATAAAACTTGCTGAAGCTTTAAGTGTGTTAGTTGAATCATATCTGCAAAACCAGTTATACGGCTTACTAAAGATTCGATTCTGCCTTTATACATTCTAGGAGCTACAATACTGTAATTCATTTTAACCTTAGTATAATCACTCTTAGGGCGCATCATATTCTTTGCCATTTCCCATTTTAGCAACATATCCGTTCCTAAAACTAAAACCCCCTCGTATAACACTTCAAGGGATCTTGACATTTTTCCAAATTGCTCCTCCAACATTTCAACTGGTGGATCAAACTGATCGTCTCTTAATAAAATTTTACTAGCTCCTGTTCCTGTTTCTTTAACCTTATATACTTCATTCATATAAGTTTTAAAGTTAAAATACAGAATCTGAACTGTATTAGCATCGGTTTCATCGTAATTTGTTAATGATCGATCGTAGAATCCGTTATTTTGATATGCTGTTTTTGATATTCTATTCAGCTGATCCTCCGTTAAATTTGGAAATTGTTTTTTAAGTTCATTAATAGTAACGTTTTTTACTTCGCCTACATAGTATATGTCATCAAAATAAGGCGAATCTGAATAAGAGTAAACCAAATTAGCTGGATCAACATACTCAACTTTAACACCCTCTGACTTTGTAAAAGTATTTTTTACAGCTCCAATACCAATAGTAGTTAAATCATAATTTACTCTCTTTTTAGTAAGATCGTATCTATTACCGTCAAGCAAAGTTTGAATTGCTTGCTCTTCCGCTATCTCAACCGCTTGTTTATAACTTAGTTGCATATGCAGCTCTAGCTCCTCTTTTGAATCAGGTAGCGTTTCAGGGCTGTTTTCAAATAAATTAAGGCCAAAATTGTCTTTAGCAAATTCGTTAAGCTCTTTAGTTTGCATGTCCCTAATAATAGACTCCATGTAATCTGTTCGCTTACTAACCCCATAAGGGTCTTGAGAATAGGCTTTTATATCAAACGTTCTTTCTGACATTCCGTTAACAACTATATCTACAAACTTAGGTATAATTGGCACGGGCTTCCAATCTAGATTTAAGTAAGATAAATCACCGTTTATAGATAATTCGTCTTTATATTTTTGTATGGATTGTTCTCCTCTAGAGTATAGTCTTAGCCTATGAAATGTATTTTGATTACTTTCATATCTTGAATTACCTCTATCCGTTTTAAACCATTCGTCTTGAATAGCTCTACCAACTTTCAACCCATACTCTGTTGAAATTTTTTCAGCATCACTAGCAACTTGACTAGGAAAAAAACCTTTTACAACTGAATCAGCCATACTTATTTTATTATTTTCGATGTTGAACCGTCTTGTTTATACTTAACGATTTTTAAATTTAACTTTTGTTTATTAACTTCTCCTACTGGCCTATACAAGTTTTTGTTGCAAGCCATTGCTGCTAGTCCTGAACTAATAGCTGCATCAAACTTTGTTCTATTATTTATATCAAAACCAGCCCAATCATTTAAGGTGTCAGTAAAGTACATATCACCATAATTTCCATCTTCTTTTAATCCGATGTATCTATCTATATAAGATTCTATTGCCGCGGCGTGAGCCTGTTTAATGTCCTCGCTTGAATTAGGTATTCCGCCAATTTCTTTTTCTGTTACTGATAATTTGTTCCAAAGCTTATCAGGTCTGTTCATTGAGTATCCCCTATATCCTCTTCTTTTAAAATAATATAAAAGCCTAGGTTTATTGTTTTCACACAATAAAGGCATTCCATAAAACACGCAGGCCATTAATACATCTTCAAAAAACATTTCAGCGGTTTGCGGTCTAGCTATGTATTCTAAAAAGAAAGAGTTTGGAGGTGCGTCTTCCATACTAAACTTAGTTAATCCATGCAAAGCACCTTTAGATCCACTGCCGCCAACTGTGCCTGATATATCATAGCTGTCACATCCGAAAGCGCCCATGTGGTCATTTCCTGGATATTTGTATCCATTTTTAATAACTTGTCTGTTCTGCAAAATAGCATTAGGAACCCAGCTAATTTTAAATCGACCTTGCGGGTTTGGTGTAAATAAAACTTTTGAATCTTTTACACCGTTTTGCCAACTAAAACTACCAGTTGTTACAACAGCAGTATTTCGCAAATCTTCATTATAATCTATTTGTTCGTATATTTTTGCTAAATTAAATATACTGTTTTTTGTTTCATCTCTAAAAGCGTGTTCCTCTGTACGTGGAAACTGTCTATAGAATTCGTTTAAAGCATCCTGGTCTCCTTTTAATCCATCTGCTTCATTATCCCAGTGCTCTATTATTCCAATGTCTATAATGTCGCCGTGTGGCCCCACTGTTTTTTCTATAGGTTCATCAAATACAGGAGCCCCGTATTCGTCAATGAATCCTTCATAATTCCATTCCATTGGAATAAACAAAGAGTACAAGCCAGAAGCCGTTTGACCGTTTCTGTTTCTTTTTGTTACTTTAGAATTGCCGTAAAGCTTTTTAAAGTTTGAACCTCCTTTATCTAAAGCGTTTGACGTTGATCCCATCATACACTTACCAATAATTCTAGATCCTAATCTAAGAGTTGTTTTAGTTACCCTCCAGTTGTTCAATATATTATCTGGTCTTTCCCATTTTCCGCTTTCGTCGTGTACTAATAGTCTTAACTTTTCTCCATCATAGGAGTTGTCACCAGTATTTTTCCAGTCAATTGTTGTATCTAATCCCTCAAGAGTTTCTGTGCTTTTTCTGGCTTGAATAGATTTCCTGGTAAGCCTTGAGGCTGGGATTCTATAGGCAAGTTCGGTTTTTGGCCTGTCCATACCGTCTTGTATTGGCTTGAAGAAGAACGGGTAGTTGACGGAGATCGGTACAACCTTATCTGTGAACATTTTTTTAGCGTCAGAGCCAGACTTTGACAATATGCCAAACCGTGAATCCGAGGAAATTGTCGCGAGGTTAACAGTTTCAGCTGAGGACATGAACGAAAATCCACTCCTACGGTTTTTAAGGTAGCACATTCCGTAGCATCGTGAGTCTGCTTTGCAAGCTTCCCAGAATATAAAGAATAATCTGTTTGCCTCCCGGAAGTCTGGCTGCCCGACGTCAATTTTACTCCACTGCAAGTACATAAAGTGAGTACCAGTAATGTAAGTACCCACATTCTTATTATTGAACCAATGACCTTCGTCTCTTCTTTTAAATTGTTCATCTATATAGGGTTCCCATTTAGTCTGAAAGCTCTCCGGATATTCCCTCCAGTCAAATATACTGTTAATTGACTTAAGCTCCTTAGGGTACTCCTCTGGCTTCCACTTGTTATTAATTTTACTTAATTTAGCTGGAGCTTTAGGCAATGCTATCTTAAGTCCTTGTATATCGTATATTTCGCCTATTTGGCCTGTCTTGCTTATTACAACAATGTCATTTTCTTTATTGTACCCATATTCCCATTTCTTAGCTTTATTAAGCCTAGAGATGGTTGTAAGTTTTACAGGCTCTACTATTTTATATAAAGTTTGCTCGTACATTATTTAGATCTTTTTTCTGCAAATCCACTAAATGATTTCTGAATCATTTCATCTTTAGGCTTATCGTCAAGCATGTCTTGCTCGTCTTTTATTCTATTAAGAATTTCAAAAGCATCAAATATAGCTAACTTTTTAGTAGCTGCGGCGTTTTTAAGCCTATCAGCTGATATGTCGTCTCCTGAATCTACAATCTTTTCTCCTGCAACTTTTATTAACTCCTCAACTGCTTTGTGACCAGCTTGGATTATATTCAACTTCGTCTCCTTGATGTTCATATTTAATTGTAATTTGATTGGATGGCACTCTATATAATCTTTCGCCTTCAATAAAGAATTCATATTCCATACCTACTTTAAAAGAAACCAATGTGTCTTTTTCCACGCTGCCATCAGTATATTTGATTATGCCTTTACCAGGCTTTTCAAAATCTATAGAAAACATTTTGTCTTCCTTTATTGGTTTTATAAAACAAAAACCTTTTTCAGCTTTCCAAATGCCTTTGCTTTTATAGGCATATATTTGATCTGGTTGAGCGAAATACTTATCTTCTGCGTAGTAGCTTTTGCTGTTTTTTTCTTTACCTCTAATGTCATAAAATCTTCTAAAAACATTATGGTGTAAAATAACTTCGTCTCCTTCTTTTATACTTGTTTCAACGGCTAGCGGCTTTGATAGTACAACACCTTGTCTACTTACGTAATTATGATTTTGAAGCTCTGTGTTTAAAAGCAACTCGCTTCCGTCTATATTTTTAGCTGAAGTTGATCTTCCAGATTTAGGCTTAACTATAAAATTAAAAATTGATTTCATTAATATTGTAAGTCATATTCAATTGCGATTGCCATGTTCTTATTAAAATCTTTCCAAGGCAATAACTCGTTTCCTTTTTGTATATATATAGAGTACTGATTATCTTCTTCTATTATATTAGCTATAGTATGACCACCATACACTTCCTGTCCAACAGAATAGTGCATGGCGTCATTTTTATAGTCTCTTCCAATACTAATCTTCCGTATTAGGCTCATCTTCAACTTCTTTGATATCACCAGAGTTAATGTCTATGGTAACATTGCCGTATTCTTCTTTTAATTCTTTTTGAAATACTTCAAGACCGTTTTGAGCTTCAGCAAAACCGTGTAATAATTGGTGCTTTTGCACTTCAACATCGCCGATTTTTAATTGATACTGTTGCAAGTTTTTAACTAATTCTTGCAATTTAATAAGCTGCTCTTCAGATACGGCTTTAGATACTACAGGTACATCTTTTACTTTTTTCATTTTAATTATATTTAATTGTTATACTTAAGTGTATTATTACGTGTAAATACACTAATTTAGTTTGGGATTATTAATGTTACAGACGTGGGGTTTATTAAAGCTTTTATTTGGCTAGCTATACCAGCTTCTATAGATGCTACTTGCTCTTCTCCCATCGCTTCTTTTGTCCACTCAACGACTACATCGTTAGTTAGATCTTCAAATGGTATGAATGTACCATCTTCGCTTAAAGGTACTGTTTGCGTACCTATAGCTTTAGATGAATAATCTCCATCAACACCTGTCACTATCCAGTGCACGTTATACACTATATTTGTTTCACCTTCTTCTTGAGGGTGTACATCTACTGTTTTACAATTCCAATTGTATGTTATCATTTTTATTTATTTATCTGGGTTAAATTTATATATTGATCGACCTATAACTATTTCTAATTGGCCTGATTTTTCGTTAATGCCTATACTTGTTATGTTACTTAAATGACTATTTCCATCACTACCATTTTTTCCATCACTTCCAGCCGAGCCTGTTGCTCCAGTAGCGCCCTGAGGCCCCTGTAGTCCAGTCGCACCTATACTTCCATCTTTACCATTAGACCCAGCAGGTCCTTGCGCTCCTTGCGCTCCTTGAGGTCCTTGCGCTCCTGGCGTCAACGATATATCTTCAAGCTCTTTTTCTAGTTCAGCTACGCGTTTAACTAGTAAGTCAATATAGTTAATACCTTTTACTCCATCAGCTCCTACGTGCACTAGCTCAGGGTAATCATTTTCTAAATCCTCTACTAATACACCATATCTTTTTCTATCACCATCTCCTTCTTTATATTTATATTCTTTAAACTGGATTGTTTTAGCTTTGCTTTTATCAATGTTAGATATGTCTTTCTTTTTATCTGTCTGCGATGTCTGCACAAGGTTAACACACGTTACAGTGCCTTGGACTTGTAAATTTTGAGTAAAACTTGCTGGAGCTCCATAAAATATAGTATTACCACTAGTTGTGCCATTTATAAATATATCACCAAAAGCAGTCAACATCTTAAGATTACCCATTTCAAAACTAGTACACCCTAAGCTTCCATTAACATCAAGTTTCTTGCTAGGATTTATAAAACCAACACCTACGTTTCCGCCAAGTGGATTTAATGACATTTCATAAGCTATTGCAGAGGTGTTGCTTTGTGCTTGCAACCAAGAAGCTCCAACATTATTTACACCAATATTCAAGCCATAGCTAGTAGCTGTATTACTTACAAAAAACGGAGCAGTTGAAGAGCCTAAAGCTGGGTCATCATCACCTGTTAAACCTGACACGTGTAGTTTAGTTCTAGGGTTAGTTGTTCCAATACCTACGTTACCTGAGCTATTAACACGTACTCTTTCAACGTTGCTTGTTTTAAGTGTTATACTTCCTGCTTGAGTAACGTTTAAATTTAAAGCACCTGTTCCTCTGTGTATAATCTCAGAGTTTGTATTAGCTCCGCCATTATTTCTAACCAATCTAAGACCGTAGTCTGAATAAGTTGTATCACCTACTAAGTCTATAAAAGCAAATCCATTTGTAGTTCTACCATTACCTATTTGAACAAAGTTATTAGAGTTGTTTCCGTAACCAACATCTAACCCTGCACCCGTTACTCTAACACTGCCATTTACTTCTAATTTTTCATTTGGATTAGTTGTCCCAATTCCAACGTTGCCAGAGCCATTGATTACCATTTTAGTTGAAAAGTTTGTGTTAAAACTAAAAGTATCTACAATGTCGCTATATATTATTTTACCAGCAGTGTTTGTTGGTGAGAATTGCGTACTTCCCATTCCTATAGTGGAAGTTCCTGACGCACCTGTAGCTAAATATAAATTAGAGTTACCGCCTGTTGTAGCTGTATTGCTTAAAACAAGTATTTGATTAGTAGAGGGTGAAGCTGCTGCTCCATCTCCAATTTGAATAGCACCTAATGGAGAGGTGGTTCCAATACCTACTCTACCGTTTGGCTCATCTACATAAATAGTGTCTGAAACTATTGTGTTTCCATCACCGATCCATATTCTACCTTCTGGTAAGTTAGGTACATCGTTTGCTCTCATTATGGAAGCCACAGTAATAGATCCAGAGTTTCCACCAGATACTTTACCTATAAGCCCCATATTCTGTATTGCGTTACCAGCTCCGGTTGGCTTTATACAAGTTAAACCGCCACCAACAGCTAAGTAAACTGTGTCGCCAGTAAAAGGATCACCTCCTGGTCTGTCTGTGGGTATATCCGATGTACTGTAATTTAAAAATTCCCCTGTTATTACTACATTCCCAAAACCGTTGTTATTAAGTGTAGTCTGTAGTATTCCAATTGCTGGAAGATACCCAGTCGAAATTGTTGCGTCTGCTGGTTCTACTTCTATAACATCAGTAGCTCCAACAGTTCCTGATTGATAAACAGGGGTTCCTTTAAGTATTTGGGCACCACTAACATTCTTACATGATATTACAACTAGCTTAGAAGCTGCTGCTTCCAAAGTGTCTGGATCAATCCATGAAGTACCAGTTACTGTAGAAGACAATACTTGCCCAGCCGTACCAGGCGAAGTACTCGTGTCCTTTATACCGGACTCGGTTTCAATATAATTTTTAAACTTCATGTATTAAATTTTATTATTAACCTATTTTTTGCACTAATACTCTAACGTCGTTAGTTGGAGTTGCAGAAAATGTAATTGTTGCTTGAGTTGTTGATATACGATCTACGTCAGCATAAACAGTTTCATTAGTTACAGTGTCAACAAGCTGTATGATGGTATCATTTTGCGTAGCTGCAGTTAAAGTAAAAGGATATGTAATTGTAGCGGTATCAGATATGGTATAAGCTTTTGATATTTGACTGTTTGCCACTGATAGTATTGTAGCTATTGATGTTTTTTCGTTTGCATCTGAGGTGTCACCGTTGTATAATGGTATTTCTATAGCTGCTAAATCAGCAGCTGTTATAGCTACAGAAAGATTTGGTAAACTCTCAATATCCAAACCTACAGTAGCGGTACCCGAAGCGTATGCTAATGACAAACCATCTTTATTACCTGCGCCATCGATATTTACATTACCAATACCAACTTGTGTTAAGCTAGCTAGATCAATGTTATTTTGAACAGTCGTCCAATCAGTTAAAGCACTTGGATCATTTACTTCTGCAATAAGTACATCACCTACTCTAAGTTGTTCTCCAAAGAAAGTACCATCAGCTGTTACTGTATATGTCCAACCTTTTAATATGCTGTTTGGTGAAGTTGTTAAATCAGGCGAGTTTAAGTTAGCGTCGTACCCACCTTGATACACTAAACCACCAACTACAGCATTGTCAACATAGTCTTTAGAAGCTGCATCAGTCGAAGCAACTGGCAGGATAGGTATTGTTACTTGACCTGTAAAATTACCAGTACCTCCAACTGTTAGATTATTTGTTATTGTAACATCATCGGGTAAACCAATTGTAACTGTTTTTGATGATTCTGCGACTTCTATTTCATTCGCTGTTCCGCTAAACGTAACAGTTTCTCCACTTACTACAGGAGTTGAATTTGTTCCATCACTAACCGTCCATGTATATGTTCCAGGGATTGCACTAATAGGTTCCCATTGGTTATCACCTCTTAAATATGTTGTATCATCTGCAGTTCCTGTAGCGTTAAGATTAAACTTTACAATAGGTTTAGGTGTAGTACCTGTTATAGTACTAGTTATATAGCCATCGGCTTTAGCAACTGCTGGAAACGTATACTCTTTTAAACTTACAAAAGTATCAGTAGCGTTTGAATAGTATTTAGCTGTTTCGTCTGCTGCTGTGCTGTCAAAGTATATTTGACCAATAGCTGCAGTAGGAGCTGTGGTTGTTACTTGCAGTTTCGCGTTTAGCAACTGATTGTCACTAAGATCAATGTTATTTAAAAATGGTATTGCCATAGTTTAGTTGATATATGCTTTACCAGACTCTGCGCCGGCAAATGTTATTGTTAAGTTGTTTTCGTCTATAAATGTTACATCTCCATAACCTTGTTGTCCTGTAGACAGAACCATAGTGCATGAAGGGAATTTGTTTAAGTTGTGTTGAACAGTCCACGTAGCAGATGCTACAGCTTGATTAAACACAAAGTTTTTATCGCCAACTACATCTACTGGGTTTGGGTATACAGCAAATCCATAATACTTATCAATTGCTAGAACACCATTAGAGTCTATTAAAGTGAATGATGCATTATAGAAAGTAGGTTCGGTTACATCTTGGGTTAATGCGGATAATTTATATATTCCAAAATTATTTAAGTCATCTACCTGAGCAAGCATCACGTACTCTCCAACTAAAGTTTCTAAGTAGTCAACTATATAGTTTCCCGCGCTAGAGCTATTGCTAATTTTTATTGTAGATATATTTGAAAACGCAGTACCTTCCCCATTTCCTGCCGTAAAGCTTATAGTCCCTGGTTGTCTACCTATGTTAATGTTAGATTGAAATAAAAAGTTGTTTTGACCTAATATCCCAATTGAACTGTTTTCATTAAACAAATCGGCTATTGACTGAGCTGTAAAGTTTTTTGTTGCTCCCCCTGCTGAATCAGTACCAATCCACTTGTCTAGTAGAGTAACTACTGTGTCAACTACATATGTGCCAATTCTAGCCATTAATTAATTTTTTTTTGTTATACTTTTTGCTTTTTCCCAAGTTCTACCTACAAAGTAAGCTCCGTAAACGGTCACTAAGAGTGTTTGAAAAATTGGTATGTATTCTTTAGCTAAAGCAAATTCACCTATGTTACCATCAAAAAAAGCTAGAGACGTAAAGATTACAGTCAGATATATTAAGATCATCGGTCTAATGTTTTTACTTAAAAAACTATCAGACTTCATATCTGCTTCCCAGCGCTTACTAACCTCTAATTGAGCTTTAGTATCTGCGTCTTCTAATATCTGCTGAACTTGCTTTTTAATCTCGAGCTTTTCTTCCTCTGTGGTTGTTAGCTTATCAATAACGTTCCCAATTTCTTTAATAACGCCTCCTGACAACCATTGAATTATTTTTTTCATAATGTAATTTATTTATGAATGTCTACTGCAACACCATCTTCTTTTAGCCGCTTTGCCTCTTTCACTAGACCAACTTTTAGATCTTGCGCAGAATGCTTTTTGCCTTTTGTAGGCAGCTGTGCCAACTTTAACGTCACATTTGGTAACTGCTGTTTTTAGTTTGCTACCTGGGTTATCTTTCTTATACTTATCAACCCCTGCTTGAGACATGCCTCCTCCGGCTGCTGCCCCTTCTTTTCTGCCAGCTTTTACTTTATTGTAGTAGCCTTTGGATTTTTTACGTGACGGCGCATCGCCTTTTTTTTTAGCAGGGCTTTCTGGAGCTGCTAATATTTTCTGCTGTATAGCCTCTGGTAGGTTAGGTTGATCGCCTACTAAAGCTTTCTTTAAGCACGATGGTCGTTTTTGTATATATGCCATATCTTATTTATTTTTGCCGTACCCACTCATTTTAAAAGTGCTGGGTTTTTTTAGCATATTAATACCACTACCTCCTTTTACTGGAGTGTTACGGTATATGCCTGCTGCGCCTTTTTGGAATGCTTCCGTAAGCAATTCTGCTGGTGTAACTACGGCTGTTGTTTTTGTGTCTACTACTGGTTTGACTTTATTTTTTCTACCCGTTTTAATTTCCTCTGCAGATTTAATAATTTGACCTGGATAATCCGAAGTAGTTTTCCTAACTTGAGTTGGGTCAGTTGCTTCTTTGCGGATTACTCTATTAGGACCATACTCGTTAATACCTTGAGTTGCTTGTCTTTCTAGTGTTCCAGAAATACCTGTTATAGTATTTGTTTTTGCGGTTGCAGCGGCCTTAATCCCCTTGTCAAAATCTTCTTGAGTAATAGTACCCTTTTTAAGTCTTTTCTTTAGATCTTGCTTAGTTAGTCTTTCTAGGGCTTTAGCTCCTCTAACTCCGCGCCTTGCTTGCCAAGTTTTTTTAGTGTCGCTTTTTACTTGCGGCGTCCCTGGCTCTGTTTTAAACAAAGGTTTTTCATCAACCTTTCTGTCGTCATCACCTGAGGGAATCATTTTTCCTTTTCCACTAATAGTAAATTTAGAAGCGTAGTCGACTAGCGGCCCTTCTCCTTTTTCACCTCTAGCGTAATCTGCTGCCCATTTATCTGGATCTGCAAAATCAGTTCCGCTATAGCTATCGTCTGCTCCCTGTGTCATTCCTCCAGAAGTTGAGGTTACAGTAAAGTCTGAAACATTACTTGCTTCATCTTGTCCAAGTAGATTTTCTACGGTTGTTTCAGGTTTTGTTGTTTGCTTTGCCATAGATGCTTTCTTTATAGCAGCAGGCACTCTTGATGTAATTGGCTTATTGTACATGGTAGTTGGTTTTCATTACTGTGAATATTATTAGTTATTTTCTAAAAACTCATCGAGCCCTTCTAGCTCTTCCATTTCCATTTCTAACTCTAATTCTTCGGTGTCTTTATTTATTTGCTTAAGCTTTTCTGCTTTTGTTTTTTCTACAGTTCCACCTGGAGGGGAAGTCATACCGGTAGGCATTGAGTCTTTCATTACTTTACCTGCATCTACAAATCTAGGAGCTGCAGCTGCGGCACCCGCGATTAAACCCTCGTTCATTCTGACCGGAGAGGACTTAGCTCTTTGAGTTATGGGAGTTGAGTTGTATTTCATGTTATGAGTTTTTGTAAGCTTCGTCTTCCCATTCAAAATCAGAGGATCCTTCTCCTCCGCTTTCATTAGAATTCATAGCTATTATATTTCCTTGATCTCTTTTATAAACACGAGTTGGAGACTTGGTGTCTTTTTTCCAAGTTACCATATAATCCGTGTAGCCTAATCTTCCTTGATTCATCTGATCGTGATGGATACCTTCATGGTCAACTGCTTCTTTCTTTTGTGCAGGAGATAAGCTTTTATCTACAAACGTAGTGCCGTCATTATTAGCTTCAGCCATAATGTTGTCACCTAAATTTTTTTCAAAAACAGGTCTACCCCATTCAGAAAGCTCTTCGTTGTACCCAAATAAATCACCTTTTGTTTTAAGGTTAAATGCCATATTGCTATTTTTTACTAGCTCCGCATCCGCAAGACTTGCCGCCTTTTTCTTCCATAAGATACTTTGGGGAATTATTAAAAAGGTATGAACCTGGCTTTGTTTCAATTGGTTTTGATCCTGCAGGTGTTACGTCTGGTCCATCGCCGTAAGCTTCAGCAAATAATTTTGCCTTTCCTTTTTGTACGATAGCTGTAATTGGAAAATTAGTTTTCATAGTTATTTTTTGTTTTTAATGTATTGAGATAGTATTGGCCCACCCGTTCCATCAGCCTTTAAGGTAACTTCTTGATTTATTGGAAAAGTTACATTTTTAAACTTAGCTTTTACTCTAGCTGTAATGGGGTTATTAGCTTTCATAGTTATCTATCTTTATCTTTTATCATATCATCAATGGCCTTATTAAAGACTTTATCTGTATATGTCTTATTTTTGTAAAACACACTTGCTTGCGAAGTAGGTAGATCCTCTTCTGCTAGCAGTATTCGATATATTCTAGTTATTAAATGTCTACACTTTGTTGACGTTTTAAACACGCTGTACTTTATTGTGGTCCTATTGCGTTGTCTCCACACATCAATCCAACCTCCTTTTCTTAAGCGCTCCCATCTTGCTTTATCCCAAGAATAGGTGTACACGCCTTCCATAAAATCATTACGTGTAAAATGTACTTTGCAATCTAGGTATATAAGTAACTCTAGATCGGCATCCTTCAAATTATAAGTTTTACAGGCCCATCTTCTGACAAGCCTGTAATACTTTAATAAATTTAATTCCCTTAGATCTTTTGCTGATGTTCTCACTCTATTATAGCAACATCGGAGACTTTAATGACATAGTATAGTTTTTCGTTATATTCAATCCCTTGTCCAGCATGCTTGTCATACCTAACAATATCATTTTCTTTTATAACAGGTACTAAATCTCCTACGCTCAAAACTTTACCCTTTAAATATCTAACATCACTATTTTGAGTTTCAGTCAACTCTAATCCTCCTACTTTTTTAGGAGCTTCCTTTATTTTGTCAATTACTATATAATAATTAATTGCTTGCATCTTCGAGTCTTTTATTACTGATTATACAATCTGCAGAAACAATTGTGTTTACTACACTAACAGCGTTTTTTAATGCCGACTTAGTAACTAACACAGGGTCTATAATTCCAGCTTTAATCATATTTACTGATTTGCCTGTTATAACATTTACTCCCCAACCTTTTTTATCTAATTCCTGAAAGTCAAGTCCTGCGTTTTCTAGTATTACTTTATATGGAGCCTTAATAGCTTCTAGTAATATAGCTTCTCCTTCATTTTTAGGTTTAATGCTATTAGCTGCATTTAGTAAAGCTACACCACCTCCAGCAACAATACCTTCTTTTAATGCTGCTTTGGTTGCGTATATCGCATCCTCCACTCTATCTTTCTTTTCCTTAAGTTCTACTTTAGAATCAGCGCCTACTTTTATAATACCAACAGTGCCTGAAAGCATTGCAAGACGTTGCTCTAATTTTTTCTTAAAGAATCCATTGTTTTCATCTTTTATCTTTTGGCGGACACTTTCTATTCTTTCCTCAAGTTCACCTCCTAGCTCTCCTATCTGAAGCACTGTAGAGTTGTTGTCGGTTACTGCTTTCACAGCTTCCCCTAATACAGACGGATCAATAAGATCTAAATCATCGCCTAGCTCTTCATTGATAAGCTTAGCTCCTGTTAAAAAAGCTAAATCCTCCATGGAATCTAGTTTTGTAGGACCAAAGCCAGGTGGGTCAATGATATTTATTTTAATGTTGCCTTTTACTTTATTAGCAACTAATGTAGCATATGGCTGTTGATCCATGTCTGCTACGATTAAAAGTGAACGTTTTTCTTTTATAACGAATTCTAGGACACTTTGTATCTTTCTAATGTTTGGTATTGCTGATCCGATTATAAGCACATACGGCTTATCTAAAGTACACGTAAGCTTGTCTTTGTCTGTAGACAAATGCTGAGACTTTAAACCTGAGTCAATTTGAGCGCCGTCAACAAATTCCACGTATGTTTCATTTGTATCAGACTCCTCCATTAGAACGACTCCATCTCTTCCAACTTTTTCGTAAGCTTCTCCAATTTTAGCCCCCAAGAGTATATCATTATTGCAGCTAATTGTTGCAACGCTTCTAAGCATTTCACCTTTAACAGGTATGCTGGCTTTATCAAGATATACCATAACTTTTTTGCCACATTCTTCAATACCACTTTTAATGTTTCTATCCGTGTCCTCATGCTTCTTCTGTGTTATTGTTTTTAATAGTGAGTGAGCAAGGACCGTAGCTGTTGTAGTACCGTCTCCTGCTTCTCTCACTGTATTACTAGCAGCCTCTTTAATAAGTGTGGCTCCTATGTTTTCGACCGGATCCATTAAGACTACGCTTTCTGCAACGGTTACACCGTCTTTTGTTATTACCGGTCTACCTAAGGCGTCTTCATATATTACGCATTTTCCTGACGCACCTAATGTGCTTTTTACTGCGCTTGTCAATTTCTCGACGCCTGTCATTATTTTAATATTGGCTTTATTGCCAAATGTCAAATCTTTTACAATCTGACTAGGGTTGTTGAATTCCATTTAATTTAATTTAATTTATATTTTATTAGTTTGCCCTCCCTGGGCTAGGTTTATTCTGCTAAAGCAATAAGGTGATCTACATACCTTTGTTTGAAGGCTGGAGTCCATACTGCATCTGCTATTATAGTTACGTCAGTAGGCTGATTACTTAAGTCAGCGTCTGGCTGAATTATGTATCTTTTTACATTTTTACTAATTTCATTGCCGTCTTCTTTAATAACGTCTACTTGTTTTACTTGAATAGTTTTCCATAGACCTACTACTTCAACTTTTTCTATAAATTCTTCTTTTGTTAAGCTCATTGTTTTGTTTTTATATTGTTGTATATGTGAATGATCCGTAAAATTCTACCCAGTTACCACCTGTGTAATCGTCTTGATCTGAAAAGTTAGATGCTAATAAAGGTTTTGTTCCCGCATCTACGTTAGCTGGAGGCAATATGCCTAGTCCTGTTGGGTAAACACAATCAAAGAATGTCGATGCTGCATTTGTTAATAAGTAAGGCATCTCATCCTGTGCTGTTGATTTGTATGACGAAAGCCTACTAAGCTCTCCTGACAAGTTTGAATCCTTTGTTGATCCTACTGGCAAGAATGGTAATCCGTCTATAATAAGAAATTCATTAGCTGGCCAAGTTGCTTCATTTATAAATTTGTAAAACAGCTTGAACTCACAAAGAACCTTATCTCCTATCTTCGTATATGTTCCGACTACTGAACCTGGCTTATAAACTAAATTAGCCGGTATGTTCTTTGTAGTGGTTAGATATGTTTTTAATACAGGAGTCCATGTTCCAGTTCCGTACGTAAACGGCATGATTGCCTCAATATCGTTCCATGCAATTTGTGAGCCTGTAGAAGTCAGTACTTGATTTGCAGTACCACTGCCACCTGTTCCGTCATCAATACTTCCTTGGAAAGATGCATTACTATTAAAATGAGCATGAGCATTAAATGTTGCATCCCCATTAACTACTGTTTGTGATTCTACAGTTAGTAAATCTCCGCTAGTTAAACCTACAGTTGTTGCAGGTGTATTAATAGCGGTTGTTGCACCTGTTATTGTTGTAACAGCGGTTGTGCTGGTTGTTCCTAGGCTTGTATTGCCATATGTATTAGTTATAACCGGCGTTGCTTGACTACCAATTTTTACTGCCCCTGCTGCTTCAGTTATACTGGAATCTTGTAGAGTGGTTGTATCAGGTCCCCATACTGCAAGAGTACCTACTGTACCCGATCCGTCAACTCCGATGCTTCCCACATCAATCCAATCAACTGCAGTGCCGGTGCTACTTAGTATTTGACCTGCTGTCCCTAAGCTGTTGCTACCATCTTTTAATCCGTCTTTAATCCATATAGGTGCTAATGCAGTTATTTGAGCAAGTACGTTGGTGTTACCTAATTCCAGGATGCTACCACTTAATTTAACTAATCTATCTGTGGCGCTGGTCAACTCAACGCTTTGTCCATTACCAGAGACATCACCCAAGTAAATAGTATTTGAAGCAGCGAGCTGCTTAACAAAAGGAATACCATTCATTGAAATATAGTTACCGACAACATCTAAAGTTGAAAACGGCGTTGTTGTTCCAATACCTAGGTTTCCAGTAACTGTGTCAAGGCGCATGTATTCTAAGAAATTGCCTTTTTTCCATACAAATTTTGCAGAAGGAGTTGCTGGGACAGGGTCGTCTATATCAAATACGCCTAAGCTACCGCTAGTTGTATTAGGTTTAAAGAAAATAAACGCATCTCCATATCCAAGTGATTCTAAAATAAGACTTGATTTATTTCCTTTTAAATGTAATTCAGTTGTTAAATTTGATGTCCCATACGTTGAAGTGTCTATCGTAACACCTCCACTCGCATCAACAGTCAAAGATGAATCTCCAAGCGTTTGACCATCTGGCGTCCAAAGCGGAACCGTGTTAAGCGTTCCAGTTCCAGTTACATTGTCAGCTGATATACCTATAGTAGTTGCAACTCCTGGATCTTGATCAAATGTAATCCCTGTTCCAGCTTCAAATCTATAGCTAGTTGTGGTAGCATCAGATCCAACTAATTGTAAATCAGTATATGTAGCTGCCTGAGTATTATTTAATGAATATGTTGTATTAGCAGCTCCACCAGTTGCAGCGATTGTAATATTATTGCTACCATCGTCTGTAAGCGTTATACTGTTTCCAGCTACAAGCGTTACTTCTGTTTCAGTTACGTCACTTCCTGTTAAATTGATTTCCACATCCGAAGCTGCTTGCTGAGAAGATATAGAGTATGTAGTGTCAGCTTGATCCTCCCATAGTAACTCACTAGCTGCATTCGCTGCTAATACCTGTCCTACAGTTCCTACTGTGTCAGTGCTATCTTTTACAACACTAAGAATTGATAGTGTTGAGTTTATTGTCGTTGTGTCCGCCGTAGCGTCACCTAATATTATATTACCAGAAGCTGTAAGTGTCCCCGTAGCTCCTGCATTTATGTTCGTTGCCGTTACAGTATCTGCGCCAAATCCACCGGTGCTCATAAATCCGGCTCCTAGTGTTGTTTGCGATGACCCTGCCGAAACCCCTACTTGTAGTTCTGTCCCGTTTGGTTTTGTGAACATTATAGAATTACCTATAGCTGTACCATCTGGTGTAAACTTAGGTATATATTCTACTGTACCGGATCCTGTAATGTTATTTGGAACTAGTGTTGCAAAATCTTGCCAGGATGTTTGAGTCGCGGTCGATGTTAATATCTGACCAGCTGTTCCGTAACTGTCCGAAGCATCTTTTAAACCTTCGCCTAGTGATACGTCACTTTCAAATGTTGCCACAAGACTTACATCTAGATTACCTGAAATACCTGTGTTACCAGTTATCGAAGCACCTCCTGTAACAGTAATCTTAGTACCTCCTCCAGTAACAGCAACTATGGAATCGCCAATAGATACTCCATCGGGCGTAAACATCGCCAATGTATTTACTGTACCTGATCCCACAACTCCAGTAACAGGAGCATCGATCCAATCAACCGCTGTTCCAGTCGAAGAAAGTAATTGTCCCGCTGTTCCGTATTCACCATTAACGTCTGCTAAGTAACCTTGCAGGGTTAACGATGCTGTTGTTGTATTAGCTGCCACGTTTAAGGTGGAAGTAACATCGAGTTTACCTCCAACTGTAATTGCAGTGTTGCCAGGGCTGTAAGTTATTATAGAATCCCCTAATTCTTCCGCTCCCGTCCAAATTGGAATAGTGTTTATAGTTCCACCTCCCGAAATTGGGTCTAATGTAGCATCTATATAAGCTGTAAGCGCTGCAACTGTAAAGTTTTTAGTCGATCCTTGGTTAGGGCCTGGGGTTCCGTCAGTACCTACTACTTTATCAGCTGGATCAATGTTGGAATCTAATCCGTATGTTCTAATTCTTGCCATTTCTTAGTATTGTCCGTTATATTGTTGTTTAGTTTTTTCATTTTTAGTGCCATTTTCGCCTCCAGCCCTGTTTTTTGATGCTGGAACACACTTTTTAGTGCGATGATCGTAATCGTGGCCATCTGGGCAGTTCCTTTGCTGAGCTGTACGCTTCTTGTACTTACCCCACTCTGTCATTGCAGCTTCTTTATCTCTCTTTTTCTTAGCTGCTGCCGCTTTTGGTGACAATTTTTGCTTCTGAAATGGTGAGGGTGATGATCTTAGTGTGAATTTCTTGCTCATACCCGTATAATTACGTGCTTAATCAAGTAATTAAACGTGACAATAGGTCGTTATTATTAGCTTTAATAGGCTATCGTCATAGTAAAAAATTTTTTGTTAGTTATATAGAACTAAAGGGTTGTATATACATAATATAACGCACACCCCTATAGTAAAGTTGATTTCTTTTACCCAGCCCCGCCTTCGTTTCATGGATTGGATCGAGGGGTTTAGCCTTACGGGTACGGTGTGGCGGATATAATGCCAACAGGTTTCCGTCCGGGGTTCTAGCTTTTACCTGGACCATAGCAGCGGAGCGCGCAGCGCGGAGCGTATAGCATACGCGTATAGCATAAGGTTTGACACGAGGATCTTCCGATAATATATTTGAATCTAAAATATAGTAATCATGGAAAATACAAAACGAATTGAAATTATTAGTACGATCGACGATCTGAACCAGTACTTATTGGGTCATGTAACTAAGGATGGTATTGTTGAAACATTACATCATTTAATAAGAGAAATAAAATACTCTTAATATAAGTTTGATACGAAGTGAATAAGATAATATAAGTGAATCTAAAATAAAAACCATTATGTCTATTAACAACAAAACATTCTTTCAAATCTATTATTGCTCAAATCACAAAATGTATGATTTTACAATATTCAACTCTAAAACAAAAGAAG
>Ga0209094_1000306_pt1 | contig 37534 bp, 45 predicted proteins | sample COGITO_mtgs_1004_2_FD_184790 | JGI IMG/M metagenome (GOLD analysis project Ga0209094, IMG submission 184790) | Pelagic marine microbial communities from North Sea - COGITO_mtgs_100430 (SPAdes) (version 2) | ecosystem: Environmental > Aquatic > Marine > Epipelagic ... | reverse complement strand
CCTTGACCCGGGCGCTCATCAGGTCCTCGGCGCCGACATTGTTGAGCCGGCCCATCTGCGGCGCCGACACCAGGCCGATCGCCGCCGCGGCCTCGATGCCGCCGCAGACGCGGATCAGCTCGCGCTGCGCCGCCTTCATCCGGAAAAACCACGAATCCCGCTCGCCCATGCCGCACCTCTGGTCCTTCGGAGAAATCGCCGCGCCTTTATCGGCCGCGCGGCCGGTCGTGACGCGCTAGGAAACGGGCTCCGGCATCGACGCTGGCGCGGGGGCGGTGTTTTGAACGGGCAGGAAATCGGCTGCGGCCAAGGCGATGCCCTTGGCGCGGGCATAATCGAGGAGCTTGGTGTGCAACCGTTGCGGGATCAGCCCGCCGGTGCCGCCCTTCTCGACCGGATATTGCCATTTGTAAGGGGCGGTAAGTCCGCGGCCAGTGATCTCACTGACCTTGGCCTCGCCTCCAAGGAGGGTGATGATCGTCGCGGCTGGTTCCATGTCGCGACTATTTCTTTTTTAGAAAATTCTTGTCAAGTCCGATTTTCCATATCGGCGGTTGGCGCAGCTTTCCGAATTTCGGAAAATGCAGCATGAACGACGAGCTGCGCCTGTGGGTAAAAACTGGACTTGGGAAGCCTGGCAAATCCAAGGGCGGCCTGGCGCACGCCATCGGCAAAACCGGCTCGGCCGTGACCAAAATCTTGAACGGCACCAGGGCGATCAAGGTCGAGGAACTGCCCGTGATCGCCAGCTACATCGACGAGGCCCCGCCTGCGATGCCCGGCGTGGATCTACGTTTGAGGCCGGAGGCCATGCCGGCGCCCGAAGGGCGACTCTTGCCCGTCGTCGTAGCGGGCCCCGTTCAGGCCGGCTCGTTCATCCCGATCGACGAGTTCGACCAGAGCGAGCCGGAGCTGTTCTACGAGCCGGCCGATCCGGATTTCCCGCGCGCCCGGCGCACGGCCTACGATGTCATTGGCGATTCGATGAACCGGCTAGAGCCGTCGCCGATCCTGCCGGGCTCGCGCGTCATCGGCGTCGATTACGATGATATCGGCATTCCCTTGCGCGACAACATGGTGGTCGTCGTCCAGCAGGAGCGCGATGGCGGGCAGCTCCGCGAGTGGTCGGTCAAGCAGGTCGAGCTGCAGGACGACGTCGTGGTCTTCCACCCGCGCTCAAGCAATGCCCGCCACAAGCCGATCGTGGTGCCACGCAATCTTCAACCCGATGATGGCCGCGAGGTCCGCATTCTGGCTTTGGTCCGCGAGATCAAGAACAGGGTTCCAGTATCCTGACGCTCTCGACCTGGTCGTCGACCAGCAGCTTGACCCCCGTCACCGCGCCGATCGGACAGTCGCAGTCGCGACAGGTGAAGCGCTGCTCCTGCAGGTACTGGCTCTCCAGCAGCTCGTCGATATCGGCCGGCGCATCATCGGCTGCGGGCGGCTCCAGCCTGCAGCCGTAATCCTTCCGGCAATTGGTGCAGCGGACGTAGACCTTAAACGCGATACCCATGGTCGCCTCCGTTGAATGTTCTCATTGTGTTCACGATAACCGCTGAGTCAATTCGCCGCGAATCAGGCTCCTGACTCGGCCTGTCATTTTCAGTTTTGGACTTGACAGATTTTCTCTTTTGGAAAATCTTGCCTCATCGCAACCCGATGGAGGCGCCGCCATGCGTCACGAACGCCCGCTGCCAGGCCGTCCGACCCCGGTCGAGACCGTCAACGCCACCCTGATCAAGCGCCGCCTCGCCGGGGCCTATGCCCGCGAAACCCGGGTCGAGATCGGCCCGAACCAGCCGACCGAAGACGGCGTCCGCGAGGTCGTCATCGCCGACATGGTCGAGCTGCTCGACCAGGGCCGCATCGAGCGCGGCTATGCCGACATCTACGACCTCGCCCGCGCCGGCTACCACGTCGATCTGGCCGCGACGCTCGGCCCTCACGCCGCCAAGCTGCTGGGCAAGCGCATCGCCGAGCGCGGCGAGCATGCCGGCGCCGAAGCCGCCGCCGCCGGCATGGAGGCGGTGTAGATGGACGCCCTTTCGCTCACCGGGGCGCAGGTCGCAGCCCGCATCGCCGTGCTCGATCAGGTCACGGCCTTTATGGGTGATGTCGCCGTCATCACCACCCGTATCGCCGATCATGTCGGTTCGCCGAAGGTCGCGCTGGGGGAACTGGCCATCGCGGCCCGCGTCGCCTGGACCGGCTCGCAGATCGCGCTGGCGCAGTCCGAGATGGGCTATCCCTGCCGCCATCTGATCGAAGCCTTGGCGGCACGCACGCCCGGCACGCCCTCGACATTCGGGCGCCTGGTCGGCTCGACGAAGGCGATGGTCGAGCGCCGGCTGGCCTGGGCGGGGTGTGATCGATGATCGGGACACGTGAAACCGTCGCCGGCGGCATCGTGCCGCGCGACCAGCCCGACAACCGCGGACTTGGTGACGCCATGACTCGCGCCGCCGAAGACGGCCCGGCCGAGGCCGAGCTGCAGCGCCAGGCCGACGAGCGCAGGCGCGCCGCAAAGGAGGCCGGGCGCGAACCGTCTCTCGTGAAGGCGACGCGGGCGCTGTTCATCGACGCGCTCTATCGCGCGAAGTCGCTGAATGGCGACGCAGCCTTCGACCTCGCCGACGTCGATGATCTCGACACCATCGAGGCTATGGCTGAGCGCCTGACCGATCGACGGCATGAGCGCATGGAGAGCGGCCAGTGAAGCCGGCCGACACCGTGCCGGCGGCCGCGCCCTGGCTGCCGCTCGCCTCCGGGCGGGCGCTGATCCTCGGCCGCGCGATCGAGCCCGGTACGCTCGACATCCGCCGCGACATCGCCATCCCGCTCGGCCAGACCGGCCGCTTCGCCAACCAATTGCCGAGCGGGCTCACCTATTCGGTCGCGCAGCATTGCTGCATCGGCGCCGACTTCCTCTGGGGCCAGACCCAGGACGACGCGCTTGCCATGGCCTTCCTGTTGCATGACGGGCATGAGGGCCCGCTCGGCGACCAGACCTCGCCCTTCCTCGCCGCCCTGCAGATCGCCCTCGACGAGACCCGGCAGGAACTCGGCGACGTCCCCGGCCCGCGCCTGTCGATCCAGCGCCTGCGCCGCCGCATCGCCGAGCCGATCGACCGCTATCTCCATGCCGAGGCCGGCCTGCCCTGGCCGCTGCCGGCGCTGCTGCGCGACCGCGTCCACCATGTCGATCTGCAGCTGCTGCTGGCCGAGCGCGACCATCTGCTCGGGCCGCAGCCGAGGCCCTGGGACGAGAAGCTCCGATCGATCAAGCCGCTCAACCTGAAGCAGCGCATCAAGGTTTTGTCTCCGGCCAAGGCGGCCGAGGCCTGGGTGACGCGCTTCGAGATGTGGGCCTCGCGTCTTCACGGCGCCCGCGCCCGGGCCAAGGCCAACCCCGGCACGATCGCCGAATTGACCCGCCAGGCCGCACGATGACGCCGCGCACCGTCCTCATCGCGATCGACGTGCCGGCCGCGGTGACGGATCTCGCACTGGCGCGACGCATCCAGACCGTCCTGCGCCAGGCCTGCATCGCCTCCGACAATCCGGCAGGCGATCTGCTCTGGCCGGACCCTACCTCGATCGAGGTCACCGTCTACAGCCTCTCGAAGGAGGCCTTCCTCTCAACCATTGGAGAACCCTCATGACAGGGGTCGTCGCCTACCGCCTCAACGAACTCGCCGCCGGCGTGGCCATCAACGTCCGACCGGGGCAGGACGACGTCGCCGACCTCGTCGCGTCGATCCGCGCCCATGGCCTGCTGCAGCCGCTGGTCGGCCGCAAGCGCGACGACGGCAAGATCGAGATCATCGACGGCAACCGCCGCCTCGCCGCGCTCAACCAGATCGATGCGCAGGATGACGCCGCCGACGTCGCGACCATCGAATGGGTCGACGTCGTGCTGCGCGATCCCGAGCCCGACGCCGACGCCTTCGAGATTTCGCTCGCCGCCAACATCCTGCGCAAGCCGCTGCACCCGGTCGCGGAATACGAAGCCTTCGCCTCGCTGGCCGAGCGCGGCAAGACGAACGACGACATCGCCGCGCATTTCGGCATCACCCTGCGCCAGGTCGAACAGCGTCAGGCGCTCGGCCGGCTGCATCCGGACGTGCGCAAGGCCTGGCTGGAAGGCCGGATCAATGGCGACGCGGCGCGGGCCTTCACCCTCGCCTCACCGTCCGACCAGGCCGCCTATCTCGCCAAGGGCGACCGTCGGAGCCTTGAACCTTACGCCATCCGACACGCCTTCACGCATGCGGCCGTGCCGGCCGACCGGGGCGCAGCCCTCTTTGTGGGCGAGGAAGCCTATCGTGCCGCCGGCGGCGAAATGGTCGCCGATCTTTTCGCCGACAAGCGCCAGTTTGCCGATGGCGGGTTGTTGACGCGCCTGGCCGATGAGAAGCTTGCGGCCGAAGCCGCGGCGTTGAAGCACGCCGAAGGCTGGGGCGAGGTCCTGTTCGGCGCGGCTGCCAGCGACAGCTATCGTTGGCAACGTATCACGAAGCCGGCCGCCCTGGCCCAGGCCAAGCCGCCGCGCCGGATCGAAATCGAGACCCGTCTACAGGAGATCGACACCAGGGCAGAGGAGATTGAGGGTGAACTCGAGGAAGCCGGCTTCGACGACGAGGTCGAGCCGACGCCGGAGATCGCCGTCCTTCTCGCCGAGCAGGATGCGCTCGAGGCCGAGCGCGCTCCGTTGAGCCTGGAACACGCCGCCTACGACGACGACCGCGCCGCATGGCTGACGTTGCCCGAAGCGCGCCGCGCCAAGGCCATCGCCATCGTCGCCGTCGGTCATGATGGCGCCCTCTCGATCGCGCGCGGTTTCATCAAGGGCAAGCCTGATGCGAAGCCCGAGCCGCGCACCGCCATGGCGGCGCCGAAGAGCCCGCCGCCGGACGGCGAGGTTGAGGCGCCGGAACCGACCCGCCTGTCGGCCGTGTTGCTCGACGATCTCGCGTTGACCGCAACGCGGGCCGCCGCCCATGTCCTCGCCGGCGAACCGCGCATCGCTTTCGCGGCCATGGTGAGCGGCTTCATCTGCAGGGGAGCGCCGCTCAAGATTGCGCTCGAAGGAGCAAGGCAGGGGCCGGAACTGCCCTGGGATCGCAACGCACACCCCCGTGCGGATATCGGTCTGGTTTTCCGCCACTGCCTGGCCTTGCCTGACGCGGATCTCCACGGGCTGGTCGCGGCTGTTCTTGCGCGCGGCCTCGACTTCACCAGCAAGGCGGTTGCGAGTTCCTATCCGCTCAAGCCCGAAGCCGTCACCGATCTGCGCTGCGCCCTGCCGGTCGAGAAGCACCGCGCCGCCCTCGTCCAGGCCTTCGACCCGGCTGCCTACTTCTCGGCCGCGCCCAAGCCCGAGGCGCTCGCGGCCATCGCCGATTGCGGCGACGAGCCGGCGAAACACGCCAAGCTCAAGAAGGCCGATCTCGGCGCGGTCGCGACCCGGCTGGCGATCGCCAACAACTGGCTGCCGCGTCTGCTGCGCGGCGAGGTTTTCGCCGCAATCGAGACCCCGGCCGAGCCGGCGGACACCGCCGAGCCCGAGGCTGCGGCGGAAGCGCAGCCCCCGGCCGAGCAGCACCAGAGCGCGGCCGAGGCGGCGCAGGGCATCTGGCAGGACCAGGAGCGCGCCCGCCTTCAAGACATGAAAACACCCGGCGTACGGGCGGAGTTCGAGGCGCGCGGCATCAAAGTGCCCTTCGGCAAGAGCAAGAATCAGATGATTGCGCTGCTGCTGGCCCAGCCGGCCGACGAAGCGGAGGCCGCGTGATGGACGCGCTCCGCCAGATCGACATCGAAGGCTTCGCCGGCATCGCCTTCACCACCCATCCCGGCCCCCCCCCGCAGACGCAATGGCTCGGCCTCGACGTCCTACGCATGGACGATCGCTACCAGAGACCGCTGAGCCAGCGCGGCCGCCAGCAGATCCGTCGCATTGCCGAGCGCTTCCGCTGGTCGCGCTTCGCCCCCGTGATCGTCGCCCCGGTCGAGGGCGGGCTCTATGCCATCATCGACGGCCAGCACCGCTGCCATGCCGCCAGGCTGCGCAACATCAAGTCCGTGCCCTGCATGGTCGTCATCGTCGACGAGGCCGAGCAGGCCGAGGCCTTCACCGAGATCAACACCCGCCAGCTCGCTGTGCGCCCGGCCGTACTGCACAAGGCCCGCGTCACCGCCGGCGACAAGGCGGCGCTGCGCATCCAGGCGATCTGCGACTCCGCCGGCGTCACGATCGCCGACATGAAGGCGGCCTCTGACATGGGCCGCGGCGAGACGCTGGCCGTCAACACCATCTACAAGCTCGCCGAGCTCTATGGCGACGCGACGCTGACCGCCGCGCTCCAGGCGATCGTCAAGGCCGGCGACGGCAATATCGGCATGGTCCGCGCCGGCATCATCACCGCCTACTGCGCCGTCTTCGAGCAGGACCCGCTGCTGCGCGACCACCCCGACCAGCTCGACGTCCTCGACGAATTCGACCTGCCGGCAGCCTTCGCGCGCATGCAGGCGACGCCGGTCCAGAAGGGCGCGCTGCGCTGGCGCGTCCTGGCGACGGAGATCGAGGCCTATCTGCGGCGCACTCTCCCGTCGAGGGCTGCCTGATGGCCGGCAGTCTCAACAAGGTCCAGCTGATCGGCCGCCTCGGCCGCGATCCCGAGACCCGGCGCCTTGGCAATGGCGATCCTGTCGTCAGTATGCGCATCGCCACGTCGGAAACGTGGCGCGACAAGCAATCGGGCGAGAAGAAGGAGCGGACCGAGTGGCACTCGATCGTCATCTTCAATGAGGGTATAGCCAAGGTCGCCGAGCAGTACCTGAAGAAGGGCGCCTTGATCTACGTCGAGGGCCAGCTGCAGACCCGAAAATGGCAGGACCAGGCCGGCGCCGATCGCTACTCGACCGAGATCGTGCTGCAGCGCTTCCGCGGCGAGCTGACCATGCTCGAATCGGCCGAGCGGCCGGCGCCGGATCCCGATTCCTATGGCTCGACCCGCACGCGCGAGCCCGCTCGATCAGAGCCCGGCAGGACCGAGCAGGGCAGCCGCGCGACCTCCCATCTCGACGACGACATCCCGTTCTAGGAGGGCACCGCCATGGGTGAGGCGAAGAGGCGCGGCCTGTTGACCAGCGGAACCCGGGCGCTCCCGAAATTGGCGGCGTTCCTGGGCGAAAGCCGGGGCGATGAGTTTGACGAATATGTCGCGGAGATGATCCGCAACCAGCAATGGGCGGACACCGCAGGCAATGCCGAACAGCGCATTCTTGTCCGCATGATGCGCGTGTTCGGCATCGCGGCCGTGGAGGCGCTGCGCGAAGCCGAGAAGGTGGAGGGTGAGGACAGCACCATGCAGGCGATCCTCGTTCTGGCGCGCGTCATGGGTCACACGGCGATGACGGCAACGGCGGGCGGCTGCCGCGACGACACGCCTTGGCGCGAGCTGTCGACAATCCTGATCGAAGAGTTCCGCTTCGGCGCGCACCAGGCCGCCGATCAGCTTGAGCGCCAGAACGTAGCTGAAACATGACGATCCCCGTCCGCCTCCGGCTCTCGCGGCGCAAGGGCTTCGACCTCCAGGACGAGTCGCTTGCCGCCAACGGTCTGCCGGCGGTCAACGTGGCGCGGCCGAGCGTGCACGGGAACCCCTTCGTCGTCGGCAAGCACGGCCCTCGCGCCGATTGCGTCGCCTGGTTCATCGCCACCTGCGACGGCCTCGCCATGCTGTCGATGGACGATCTCACCTGCGAACGCTCGCGCACCTATCCCTATGTGCTCAAGGCGGAGACGGAGCGCCTTCGCGGCAAGAACCTCGCCTGCTGGTGCAGCCTGCCGAGGCAAGGCGAACCGGACATCTGCCACGCCGCCGTCCTGCTGGCCTGGGTCAATCACGACACGGCCGAGGCTCGCCGCGAGGCGCTCAGGCCGATCCTCGATGCGGTCATGCCGCGCCGCCGGCCGACCTGCGAGGCCGCCGGCTGATGGGCGCCGCACGCAAACTGGACGAAGGTCTCTTCCCGAGCGAGGCCGAGATCGCCCGTCGCCTGAGCCAGTCCGCGGCGGATTGGCGCGCCCGGGCCATCGTGCTCGAGCGCGATGGCCTGCCCCGGATCGACCCGATCATGGGCGGCCGCTACTGGCCCGCCGTCATGGCCTATTTCAACAAGCGATATGGAATCGCTAGCTTCGGTCCGTCCGCCACGGACGGAACGGAGAATCTTGATGCGCTCAGATGATCACCCAACCCCAGGCCTGAAGCGAAGGACGCGCGCCGGCGGCGCCGTCGCGTTCTACTGGGTCGCCCGCGCCGATATCGCCAAGGCCGGCTTCACGCCCGAAACCGTGCGGCTGCACTATGCCGATACGCCGGCCGACCTGCCCTTGGTCTCGGCCGCGTGCCAGCGCTTCCAGGCCGAGATGCTGGCCTGGTCGAGCGGCCAGAAGCAGGACTACAAGAGCTTCGACGGCACCATCGCCTCGCTGTCGCGGCGCTTCCAGATCGACGCCGAAAGCCCGGTGGCGACCTGGAAGTACAACACCCGCCGCAGCCAGCTCCATGTCGTCGGGACGATCGAGAAGGCCTTCGGCCAGCGCAGCCTGGCCGCGCTCGGCCTCAAGGATTTCCGACGCTGGTATGAGGCGGCCAAGGCTCCGAAGAAGCCGGGCGGCCCGGAGCGGATCGACCGCGCCTGCAAGATCATGAAGATGCTGCGGGAGATGCTGCGCTACGGTCTCGCGGCCGAGCTGGCGACGGAGCAGTGCACACGGCTGTCGACGATCCTCGGCGCCACCGAGTTCGCCGGGCCGCGGCGGCGTCGCTCTCGCCTCGAGTCGCACCATGTCGAAGCCTTCATCCCGCAGGCGCTTGAGGCGAAGCGTCTGTCGCTCGCGCTGGGAACCGCGATCCAGTTCGAGACCGGCATGCGCCAGAAGGACGTGATCGGCGAATGGCTGCCGGTGGCCGAGGGCGAGGGTGCGGACGGTTTCGTGCTGCGCGGCCGCCGCGGCAAGGGCTGGCGGCGCTGGGCCAATGGCCTGACCTGGGGTGATCTCGGCCGCGACTTCGTCATCTCGAAGGAGACAACCAAGACGGGCTCCCTGGTCTCGCACGACCTGAAGCTCTTTCCGAGCATCATGGCGCTGCTCGAATCGATCCCGCTCGCGCAGCGCATCGGGCCCCTGATCAGGGACGAGACCGCCGGCAGGCCCTATGCCGAGTTCGCCTATGCCCGGGACTGGCGGGTCATCGCCCGCGCGGCCGACATCCCCGACAGCGTCTGGAACACCGATGCGCGCGCCGGCGCGATCACCGAGGCCGAAGATGCGGGCGCAGATCTCGACACGATTCGCGGATCCGTCGGCCATGCCCAGGCCTCGACCACCGCCCGCTATTCGCGCGGCGCCATCGGCAAGAGCAAGACGATCGCGGCGAAGCGGCAGGCCTATAGGACCGGCGAGAACAAGCCCTAAACAGCCTTGGGGAACGCGCTGGGGAACGTGGGGAACGCGAGTTCAACGGTAGGCCGTCGTAACAAGCTGAGTTCCAAAGGATTTTTGGAGCGGGCGATCGGGATCGAACCGACGACATTCAGCTTGGGAAGCGGCGTCAACCTACTGTTGGCGCGCCTGCGCGTTCCCCATTGAACTCGGATGGCCGAGCCGATAGTGGGCGGTCATGCCGATGATGACACTCGCCAACATGCGCCAGAACGGGACGCGCTACGTCACCCTCTGGTGCATAATCAGCTGCGGGCATCACATCGACATTCTGGTTGACGAGCTGCCGGCCGATATCGAGGTCCCATCGATCGGCGCGCGCTATCGCTGCTCGCGATGCGGACGGCCGTCGCCCGAAAGCAGACCCGCATGGCATCGCGCGGACTACCCGCCGCCTGGCACGCCCGGACATCGGCCCTAAACAAAAAAGGCCGTCGCCCGCAAAGGAACGACGGCCCAAGTTTAGGGAGGAACGCCCGCCAGTTCATGTTCGCCGCCGCGGCGTCGGCTCGCGTCGCCCTGCCTCGAGGCCGCGGCGATAGGTGCGATCGTCCTGCCGGTTCTCCGAATCTTCGGCGAGAATTTGGCGGATGGTGCCGAGTTCGTCGGCGCACCGTTCGTTGGCCACGGCCAGCCTGGTGACCGCCGCCACGAGGTCGCGCACCGGCGACATATCGGTGATGCTGCCAGCCGTGAGGATGACGCCCTTTGTCGAGACCGCCGGCTCTTTCTTGCCCGTGAGAAAGCCGCCACGCCCCCAAATGGCGAGCCCGATCCCGACGCCGAGCATGACGAGCACCTGGAAGCCGGGCGGGAGTGCCGCGACCCATTCAAATCCCGGCGGCATCGGCATGGGCTTTCGAGGCTCGGCCGGCATCGGTCCAGACGCGGCGGATGTTGTAGGCGTCGAGGCCGAACACGACGCCGGCATAACAGACGATCAAGAGTGGGCGCTCCGTCGCCAGGAAGCCTGCGAAGACCGGAAACCAGATCCCGCATGACAGGAAGGCGCAGGCCCCGCGCACGTGCGGCGACCAGCGCCCATACCAGGTATCGGCGAAGGTGCCGTTGACCACCAAGGCGACCAGCCTCAATGCGCCGATGACAATGCAGGCCCAGCCCCAGACGATCTCGTCGGCGAGATAGGCAAGTCCGCCATAGCTCAGCGAGGCGTCGAACAGGGCCGGATGCTGCAGGAAGAGCGAACCCAGCCAGATCATCAGGGCCGAGAAACCCCATTCGGTGGCGCGAGCCGGGAAATGTTCGGAGATGCCGCGCGCGACACGAACGACGATCATCGTGTTTTCTCCAATCCAAAACCGGCCGTTACGAGGTCCATGTGCTCAACGGCAGCGCCGCGCCTGTCCTCGCAATCAGCAAGGGCGCGCCGATGCTGCGCGATCGCCACCCTCGCATCGCGATCGACACCGGGGTCTCTGCAGGGCTCGCGTACAGCACTATCGAGACCGGGAATCGGCACGCGCGCGTCCGATCGGGATCGAACGGACCCGCAGGCGCTCAGCATCACTGAGCAGGCAAGCAGCAGCAGCCGGGCGAGCCCGCAAGCCTTTGATGATCTCATCCGTGGTCTCCTCGCGCTCGAGCGTCGTCGCGCGCAGCTGCGCCACCCGCTCGGCCATCTGGGTCTGGATGGTCAGCGCCGCATCCTGCTGCCGCTTCATGATTTCGACCGTTGCCCGCAGTGTCGCCGCCTCGCCACGCTTGCGCTCGGCCAAGACCCCGGTCTGATAGGCACCGACGAGGAGCGCGATGCCAGCTGCGGCGCCGATCAGCAGCGAATTCATCGCCGTGCACCCTCCTGGAAGGCCTGAACGCTGGCGGCTTCGCCCTTCTGCAAGGTCCGCGAAAGCAGGAAGGCGCCGGCGCCGACCGCGGCAAACCAGACCCAGCCGGGCACGTCGCCGGCGAACTCCCTCACCGGCTCGAGATAACCCCTGGCATCCCCGAGGTAGTCGATCGCGCCAGACAGGGCGGCGCCGACGCCGCCGATTGCCGCCGTCCACCAGCTGGCGATCTTGCCCTGCCACGTCGCTTTGGCCTCGGGCACCTTGTCGCGCACCTCGGCCGGGGACGCCTCGGCCCTCGCCGGCGCGATCTGGCGGGGCTTGGCCGTAGCGAGCGCAACGATCAACGCCTGGTCGATCGATTCGTTCTCGGGCAAGCCGTTCTCGGCCCGGAACGCCCGGATTCCTGCGCGGGTGAACGTGCCGATCTTGCCGTCCGGCTGGCCGACCTCGGTGTAGCCGAGATTGCGCAACCAGCCCTGGACGAGACTGACCGTGTGCGGATCTGTGATCTCGTCGGGCACGAGGTCCGGCCGAACGACAACCGGAGGCCGCTCGGCCGTCGACGACGGCGCGTCCGAAGCAGCGTCGAACGCATCGAGCGCGATCCTCGCCCAGGCGATCCGCTTTTCGTAGTGCTTGATGCCGGCCCGCTCGAAGCCAAGCTCGAAGGCCTTTACCTTTGCCTCGAGCCCGCGCGCTTTGCGAACAGCCGGCACGGTCGCCTTTTCGCTCGTCTCCAGCTCGCGCAACAGGAAGCCGAGATTGGCCTCGTAGCCGGCAGGATCGAGATCGCGTTGCTTCACCCAGGCTTCGAAGGCGCGCCGGCGAGGCCCGGTCCACTGCGCCCAGCCCCAACCGCCGCGCGAGCCCGAGACCATCGGCTTCTTCTCCTGCAGGAAGCGGAAGCCACCGCTTTCATGGCCGAGATTGCCGAGGCAGGCTCCGGCATCTTCGCGTTGCCAAGGGAAAGCAGCCATAAGATCGCGCATGATCCGCGGCGCGAGCTTTCGGAATAGGGCTTCGGAACGCTTCGTCACAATGATGCTCCGGACATGAAAAAGCCGCCCGAAGGCGGCTGGGGGATTCGACGGCGCTTAGCCCCCCCTTGCTACGGGTGCGGGGGCTCAGAGCGCCGACGAGTGATGGCGTCGAGCTCCTCGACGAGTTTCGCCGGCACGGCCTCGCCACGTTGACGATATTGCTCGGCGAACCATTTGATCTCTTCGTCGGTCGCGGCACTAGATGTCATTGGCTTGATCTGGACGTTGGAAGCGCCCAAGAGACAGCACCTGTGGACTATCATAGCGTTGCACTCCATCCGCCACGTGCCGGCAGGCCGATGCCGCCCTCCAGTGCCCCGCTCTCGTAGAGCGTGCCGTGATAGAGCTGCAGCGCCTCGGTCGGCAGGCCGTAGTCGAGCGGGCCGTTGGCGAGGTAACGCGCCCGCACGCCCGTGACCCATGTTCCGCTGGCCTTGGTCAGTGTGACGACGCCGCCGGCCGCGTCGGTGATCTCGGCGGTGAAGCCGGAGCGCGACCAGGTCGTGCCGCCGTTCGTCGATATCTCGAAGCCCTGGACGGTGCTTTCGCCGCCGGGCACCGCGACGCCCTTGAGCGCCCAGGCCGTCTGCAGCGTGCCGCCGTTGGGCCGGGAGACGTTGACCGTGATCGTCGTGCTACTCGCCAGCGTCGCACCAGTGATCGCCGGGTCGGCTGTCGTGTCGATCGCGATGCCGCGCAGCAGGCCCACCAGCAGGCGACGGGCGATACGCGAGGGCCCCTCGTCGATATCCGTCGGCTCGTGCGGTCCGCCACCGGTCGTGATCGCCATGTCGTTCAACGGTGGACCGATCGCGGCGACGACGCCGGCGTGAGCGGCCGGATAGGCGTAGTAGTCCGCCCGTGCCGCTCCGGCGGGGCCGGTGTAGGCTCCCCCGGAAAAGTCCGTCGCAGAAGCCTTGGTCGCATCGGTGTGGCGCGTCGGCGGCGACAGCACGATCGCCATGGTCGACGGGAAGGTCAGGCCGTCGCGCAGATAGTGGTCCACCGTGTAAGCAGGCGAGGCCCCGGCCGGAGCGTCGCCCCGGATCAGCGGGTCGAGATAGCCTTCCAGGATGGCGAACGTCGACTGGTTGTTCGTCGACCAGTTGATGACGACCGCCGAGACGTCCGCGCCGCACATTGCCAGCGAGGTCGTGATGTCCGACCACCGGCGATCGGCCTCGCTGTCGTCGAGCAGCTCGTCGATGCCGGTCCCCGCCACAGCCATGTCGACGAGGCATATCGGGGCAGTGGTGTAAGCCTGACTGATTTCGGCCGCCACGGCCATGAAATCAGTCAGGGGCCGCAGCGGCGTCGCGCGCTTCAGCGTCGCCATCAGCGTGGTCGCGTCGAACGCCTGGTAGGATAGCGCCGCGCTTGCGCCGGGCGCTTTCGCCATCGTCGTCGCGCCGAGCGCGATCGCAAGCTGCGACTGGCCCATGATGCCGAACTTGTAGCCGACGCCGAGCTTGCCCCGCAGGCGGTGCACCAGCGTCGGATCGGCCGCCGGCCGCAGGTCGATATGGCCCCAGCCGCTGTTCTTGGGGGCGGCGATCGTGCCGGACCAGACGCCGCCCGCGATCGTCGAGCCGGTCAGCGCCGTCCAGTTCTTGGTAACCTGGCCGGTCTCGTCGAAGACGCGCGCCTCGACGAGCCCGGTGAGGCCCGAGGCCTTGCCCGAGAGCGTGAGCGTCGCCGTCGTCTGGCCGGGCTGCAGGCCCCAGACATAGCCGTCCGGGATGTAGTTCGAGGCGAACCAGTTCGCGCCGCTGCGACGGGGCGTCAGGTCGCTGCCGCGCCCGAATCCGGTGCCGGTGGTGGTGAAGGCCGCCGTGGCGTCGCCGGTGGCGGCGGCAGGCTTGGCGAGCGACCCTGAAGTGACATCGGGCAGATCGCGGTACTGTCGCCAGTTCGCCGCCGTGAGCTGCGTCAGCGGGTGGACCCCGGCCGATATCGCCTCGAGGTCGGCTTGCGTGACCGCGCCGACATAGTGGCCGGTCAGGCCGATGGAGCCGGGGAAGCCGATGACCGAACCCGAGGACAGCGGTACGCCGGCCGAGGAGCCCATCGTCCCGATCGGAAAGCCCGCCTGGATCCGCGCAGAGGTCGCGAACGCCCCGACAGCCTGCGTCACCGACGTGACCAGCGCGCCGTCGGAGTAGATCTCGAAGCGAAAGTTCGAGCCGTCGCGCCGGAAGGCGACGAGCATCCGCCGCAGCGCCGAGATGTCGAGCGCCTGCTTGAACCAGTCGGCCGACTGACCGCTCTCGGAATTGGCGGTGAGCTGCAGCTTGCCAGCAAGCGTCGCATGCTTCCTCGGCCCGATGAACAGGCCGAAGGTCCGGGCCTGCGTCGCGGCCGTCGTGCCGAGATTGCCGAGCACACCGCAGAGCGCGGTCCCGGTCAGGCCGTCGAGCTGCTCCCATGGCACCTCCAGCGTCGCGAGCCAGCACTGGTCGTTGTTGTACCAGGTGCCGGTCGTCGGGCTCGGGTTCGAGGCAGCGATATAGGAATAGGACGCGCCGGCAATGGCGCTCGACAGTGAATTGACCGTCGGGAAGCGCACGCTGGCCTGGTCAACCGTGATCGTCGGCAGGCCCTCGGAGACCGCGATCGTGAGGTTGCGGTCCATGTATTTGCCGCCGGCATCCAGGATGCGGACGACCAGCGCATGGCTCGTCGCGGTTGGATAGTCAGTGGCGACGAGGCCGGTCACGAGCTTGTTGCCCGCCGCGATCGCGAAGCGGCCGCCGGCGCTGTCCTGCAGTGAGTAGCTGATCGCGTCGCCGTTCACATCGACCGCGCCGAAGGTTCCGACCTCGATGCCAGCGCCGGCGCCCGAAGGCACGGAGGCCAGCGTCGGCGCATAGGTGAACCCCCCTGGCTTGAGCGCCGGCGTCGCGATCGCCGCGCCGTCGGGGAAGCGCAGCGCGCCGGTGATCTCGACAAAACCTTCCGAGTCCTGTTGGCCGGTCGGAAAGACCGCTCCGGTGCCGTTCGGCTCGACGATGATGTTGCGGAACCGAACCGCGCCGACCGCGCTGTTGTCGTTGGAATTCTGGAACGGCAGGGACGGCCCGGTGCGGCCATAGCTGACCAGGTTCTCGACGAGCACATTGTCGATGACATAGCCGGGGACGTCGGCCTGCAGGCGGACCGAATTGTTGAGACCGTATGCCCCCGTTTGGGGGGTCTCTTCGAAGCAGTTGTTGAGGATGTGAGCACCACCACGAGCGATGGTGATCGCATCGTAATGCGCGGTCGGGCTGCCCCAGCCGCCGAGGCCGTGGAAGCTGTCGCGGAGCACCGGGCGATCGGCGTCGCTGGTGTAGCGGCACAGGCTCTTGACGTTGTCGGACGCGAAATAGCGATAGCGGTTATTGCCGACGATCGCGCGAGCTGCTTCCTGCCCGAGAAAGACCGCCGTGTTGCATTTTCCGAGCCCGCCGTCGAAATCGTTGAACTGCACGAGGGCGTCCGCGACATTATCCGCGCCGATGCCAATCTGGAGCGCGTAGGACGAGACCACGATCTCAGAGGTGGACACCTTCCAGATCAGCGGCGGCGCAAAGAGATTGTCCTCGACGGTGCAACCCGACCCGCGCACGACGACGAGACAGCCGCTGAAATCCCAGCCCGAGATCGCGCGACCAGCTCCGGTGATGGTCACCGTCTTCCAGTTCAAGCCGCCGCCGGAATTGTTGACCACAGCCATGCCCGCCGCGCTGGCGTCAACGCCGGGAATCTTGTTCGGCGTCGCACGCGGCAAGCAGTTCGCGCCCGTCCGCAAGGCGTAGACCGGCTGCGACCAGGCATTGGCCTGGATCACCGGCGGCAGCGCGGGAACCCCACCACCCGTGCCGAGGGAGAGAGCGAGTTTGCCGAGCTTCTGCAGCCTCAGCTTTCCGAATTCGGTTTTCATCAGGATCGCTCCGCCGGAGGGGTCAGGCGGTGATCCAGGCGACCTTGTCGCCAGGCTCGCCGTAGACGGTGACCGTCTCGTTCGCCGGCACGAAGATGCGCGCACCCGACGTAGCGTCTGGCGCCACCGCAAGCGCGGCATAGGAATCGGCCGAGGCGCGGAGCTGAAAGACCGGGTCGCCCTTGGCCGAGTTGCTCGCCGGCGCGGCATTGGCCGTCGTGCCCGCGATCGCCATGGTCTGCGACCAGGCGAGCTTGCCCAGCAGCGGCTGGCCCGAGCGGCGATCGCTGACGGCGCCGGCGAAGCCGCACGCGATGTGCATTCCAGAGAGAGCCATGTCGGTATCCTTTCGGGCATGAAAAAGCCGCCCGGCGGCGGCGCTTGCGTAAATCGCGGCAGGCGGAAGCGATCCGCCGATCGAGGCGCAGCTTCAGTCGCTGGCGGGGCGGACCGGCCAGGCGGTCACGCCGGCGGGGTTGCCGGCGATCACCCGCAGGGCGTTGCGATAAGCCCGGCGTATCTGCGACAGCGGCTCGCCGGCCTCCGCCGCCTGCAGCGTCCAGTGGTCGGTTTCCGCGAGACGACGTCTGGCATCGGCCGCGACCGCCTCGTACGCCGCCGCCAGCGCCACGGCCCGGCAGGCGGCGCGGACCTCGTCGCGGCGCCCGGCCCATTCCGGCACGAGGTCGATCGTGATGTCGCGCAGGCCGCGATAGAGTTCGCCGTCGATCGTGACCGGCGGATAGGGCGGGCAGGCCGGGTCGAACCCGGCCTCCTCGAGCTGTTCCATCGTCGGGAGCGTGACGGCCGTCATGTGATCACCTCGAGGTCGCCCTGCGGGCCGAGCGTGCCGGAGAACGAGGACGAGAAAACCCGCCCGGCGTGGTAGTTGAAGCTGGTGGCGGCGGCGACCGCGCCGGCCTGGCCGAAGATCGTGCATTTCGTCGCGTTCGACAGGCTGAGCGTGCCCGAGCAGGTCAGCCCGCGCAGGTCCATCTGCGTCGTGTTGGTCGGCCCGGAGCCGCCACCGGAGATGTAGACGTCGCTGCCACCGCCCGAGCCGACGAAGGTTCCGAGGTTTTCGATCGTCCAGCCAACGCAGTTGTAGAACTGCGCGCCGCTGTTGCGGCCCCGGAACAGTTGCAGGTTCTTCATGGTGACGATGCGGATGCCCTGGGGCGTGGTGCGTTCCGAGCCGAACGCGACCAGGATGTCGTACCAGTAGCTGCTGCCCGCCGCCGTGACGTAGAGATCCTCGAAGGTCGACTGGTCGGGCTGGAAGCTCGCATCGCCGTCCAGCCGCAAGGCCCCGGCCGTCGACGTCGGGCGGCCATCCTCGAGCAGGATGCCGAGGCCCTTGACGCCGCCGCCGGTATAGCCGCCCGCCCCGGAGAACGGGAACAGCACGCCGCTGCCGGCGTCGTAATAGACGATCGAGGCCTGCGACCCGACGCCCTCGATGAGGTTTCCCGAGAGCTTGGCCGCGTCGATCCCGGCCGCGATCCGGAACGCCCCCGTCGGCGGGATCAGCAGCCTGCCGCGCCCGTAGCGGGCGCGCAGGGCGTCGAGCGCGTCATGGATCGCCAACTGGCAGTCGGTGCCGAGGCCGACGCCGGTGCGGTAGGCCCAGCCGCCGAAGCCGTGGCGCGCATCGAGGAAATCGCGGAGATCGGCGACGGGCGCCAGCGGCTGCGCGTACAGGACATGGTCGGCGATACGGGAGGCGAAGCTCATCCGCAGATCTCCTCGAGGCTGAAGCTGATGGCGCTCGTGGTGGCGATCGCCGCACCGTTGGACGTCTGATGCTGCAGGTTGTAGGTCACCTCGCTCGCCACGCCGGGATAGTCGACGATGTCGATCGCGAACGGCGCGGAGATCTGCAGGTTGGCGCCCGACCCCGACCCGGCCCCGGTCGCGCGCGGCAGACCGAGATTGGTCGAGCCGCGCAGCAACTGGCCGGTATGGGAGGTGTTGGCGCCGGAAACGCCGGTGATCGTCGCCGCCGCCGTCACGGAGACCTTGATCGCATTCTGCGGACGGCGCGGGGTGATCGCGAAGGAGGCGATGGTCGCAAACGACGTGCCGCCCGTGACGGTGCCGCCCGATTCGGTCTTGTGGCGCCGGTTCAGCGTGTCGCCCGGCAGCGGGTCGCCGGGCGCGAGCAGGACCCAGCGCGTCGGATCAGTCCATTGGCCGGCGGTGGCCAGCCCGCTATCCCAGTCGAGCCGCGCCAGATAGAGCGCGACCTTGGCCGTGACGGAGCTGCCGGCATAGATCACGCCGGCGCTGTCGGCCGCGCCTGCTCCGCCCTCGGACTGGGCATCGACGATATCGTGCCGACGCAGCGCCAGCAGGCCGGTCGCGATGCGCGGATTGACCAGCCCGAGGCGCAGCGTCCCGGCGTCGTCGAGCAGCGCGAGATAGAGCGAAAACGGCACGCCGCTGCTGGCGCCGAAAGTCGAACTGGGACTGGCCGCGCAGGACGAGGCCGCGGTCAACTGCCGAACGACGAGAGAGCCGGCGGCGGTCCGGAACCCGAAGCTCAGGGGCGAACCGACCGAAGGGTTGGCGTCCGCATCGGTCTTGAGCGCCACCGTCAGCGCATTGGCCGCGGTCGAGACCGCGACGTGATAGACCGCCGCCGTGCCGCCGGCCTCGACCGCCGCAAGGTTGGTGACGATTTCCTCCAGCGCCTCCTGGACGTTCTCGGCGTCATAGCCGGAGATCGCCGCGACCGTCGCGTCCGCCGCCGTGACCGCGTCGAGCGTCGAAGGCCGGGTGATCTCCCAGGAGACGCGGTGGCCTTTCTTCAGGCCGGGCGCGGGGAAGACAATGGTCTCGCCATCCGCCGCCGTCGCATCGGGCAGGCTGGGTCCCGCGCCCGGGCTGGCGCCGAGCCACAGGCCGACGCCGTTGCGGGCGACCGTGATCTGGCCTGGCACATAGCCACCCGTGACCGCGACCGAGGTGATCCCGTCTTCCGTCGCGATATAGTGGTCGCGCCGCGGTAGAAGCGCGGGCTGCGCGCCGTTGTTCCTGATCCAGACCGTGTCCTTGTAGTAATACTCGCCGTCGTCGTCTTCGTCCGGCTGGCCCTCAAGGAAGAAGCGCGCATAGTTCTGGACCGGGTTTCCGCCCCCATCCAAGGTCGGGAAGGTCGATCCCGACCCGAGCAGCCGTTCCTGAATGACCTCGCGGGCCTCCTGCGCGTCAGCGTTGGCTTCAAGGGCGGCATCCTTGAAATCCTCGGCGGCGTCGCGGTAGCCCAAGGCAAGGTCGCGCGCGGCCTCGGCGGCGTTCTTGGCCACGCCGGCATCGGTGTCGAGAAAGGTGCGATAGGCGCCGCCCTGCTTGACGGCGATGGCCGCGCCGCCGGCGACGAAGAAGCCCGTCGTTAGCGCGTTGCCGTGACGATCAAGGATCGGCAACGCCGCGCCGCCATTGACTGAAAGCGTCGCCGCCCCGGTATTGGCCGCAGGCGTGTTGAACAGCAGCACTGCGCCACGATCAGTGACCGGGACCGGCAGCGACGACGTGGCAACCAGTGTGTTTGCGGTGCCGGCGACCGTCAGCGGGATCACCTGAAACGGCAGATCGCCAACGCGGATCCAGCCGGTCGAAGCGCCCGACTTCATGTAGATGCCGTTATTGGCCGGGACCGGATCGGAAATCACCCAAGCCGCGGCATTGGCAGGGCGCGCGAGATCGGCATCCATCACCGACTTGGCGTTGTAGACCAGCGCGCCGCCAGAGAGGGCCGCCGCTCCGGCCACGCGCTCGACCTCGACACCCCAGACCTGGGTTTCGCCCATATCCGCGGCGCGAGGTGAACCTCCCGACGTCACCGGGTTGAACACGTCGGACGCGCTTCTCGTGAAAAGCATGTCGATTATCCTGAGACGAGTTCGAGGGTCACGGTTGCCGAGCCGACGGGCGAAGTCGTGCCGTTGCTGGTCAGGGCGGTCGCCGTGAACGTGAAAATCTGGATCTCGGCGTTGCGGTTCGGCAAGGCCGCCGTCCATGTGAAGACTTGGCCGGGCCTGGCGTCGACCAGCCCTGGCGCGCCAATGCCGGTGAAGGTCAGGCCGGCCACGCGCATCAGCGACGGCGCCGTCACGGTGATCGTCGCTTCGTTGCCGTCCGGCTCGTCAAGCGTCAGCACCGCGCTGATGCTCGGCGCGGGGAGCGGCGTATTGTCGATCGTCGGCTGGCTCGCCAGGATCGGCGACCACGGCGTCGGGTTCACATCGAGATCGAACAGCCGGTAGCGTATCTCGATATCCTGCCCGACGAGCGAGCCGGCCGCCCAGGCATAGGGCAGGCTCTCGGCGTTGAGCCCCTGCCATGTCGTCGGCAAACCGCCGGGCAGTCGCCGGAACACCGCCTCGTAATAGGACAGGCCGCCGGGAATGCTGGGGAAGCCGACGCGGGTCTCAAAGGTCGCCGCGATCGGATAGAGCACCACCGTGATCAGACTCGGCGGCGATGTCGGGGCCGCGACCTCCTGACTGAAATACTGCATGTCCGGCACGTCGTCGGGCGGCAGCGCCTCGTCGACGCCGACATTCCAGGCGCTCAACGCGGGCAGGACGACGAAGGGAATTTCGACGCGACCGGCCTCGTCGTCGACACGCGCCGGCTGGACCTCGCATGACAGCACCAGATCGAGATCGGCGACCTCGAAGGCCACGGTTTTCAAACCCCAGCAGGCGAGGCCTGCCATGTTGGTCTGGGCGATGCCGCTGTCGGCCCGGGCCGTTGCGAAGAGCCGGCGCGCGATGCGCTGCGCCTGCGCCGCCGACGGACAAAACGGCAGGCTGTACTCGACCGAGCGTTCGCCGACCCGGTCGATCTCGGCCTGCGCCACCGACCAGGCCAGCGGCACCGCCGGCACGACCGCCCGGTCGGCCACCAGATGGATCTCCGCCATGTCGAAATTGCGCTCCGGCGAGTAGTACTTGACCCGACAGCGGTTGGGCCGCTCGACCCCGTCCGGCCCGGCCTTCAGGGTAAAATCGACGATGTGGCGAGTCGCGATCGTGATCTCGGGTTCGCGCACGTCATCGACGAGGCGAATGCCCATCAGGTCGCCCGGCCGCGCCACAAGCTCGCAGCCGGTCGAGAGCAGGACTTGCCCGAGCAGGTCGCCGCGATTGGTTTCGGCGTCGTCCCACAGGCCCCAGGCGCGCGAGCGCGGCTCGAGACCCAAGCGCGTCGGCACCGCCTCGTCGGCCTTGTCGGCTTCGTCCCCGATGAAGCCGACGTCGAAATCGGCCAGCTCGAACTCGGGAAAGCCGAGCAGGATGTGCAGGACGACGAGGACGCCGTTATCCGACCAGGCCGAGGAGCCGGTGCGCGGATCGTAGATCAGCTCGCCGCGCTGGACGCGCTCGTATTCGGGCGGCCCCGACTGGTAGAGCTGCTGGAATTTTTCCTGCGCGATGGTGTTGCCGAGGCCGGGCGAAACATAGCGGATCGCCGACTGGGCGATGCCACGGACCCGGTGCGCCGCCGTCCATTGCTGCGGGAAGGCGGCGATCAGGCCAGGCCAGGAGATCTCCGAGTCAAAGCCGGGCTTGTTGTAGATGTAGACATAGGAGCCGGCCTCGTTGCGGTAAGGCGGCGTCGAGACCCGGCCGTCGGTCTCGACGATGACCTCCTTGCCGCCGAGATAATGCTCCTCCACACCCGAGATCGGACCCCGGCAATGGCCGATCAGCCGCCAGCGATCAAGCAGCGCGGTGTTGCCGAAGAGCTTGACGCCGCCGATCCTGACCCGGCCGACGCAGCGGATCTCGCCCGATTGCGAGGTCTCGAAGGTGCTGCGCGCCGCGCTCGGATCGATCGCGCCGCGCGCCTTGCCAGGCCGGTTGAAGGCGCTGGCGAGCAGGCTCGCGCCGACCACAAGCGCGGTGCCGATCGCCTGGCCGACGGTGAGCGTGCCGACGATCACGGTCGAGGCGGTGAGCGAGGTGCCGAGCAGCGCGTTGACGCCGAGCAGGGTCAACGAGATCGGCTCGGCGAGCGCCGGCGTGGCAAACAACACCGCCGTCGAGAGCAGGGCGAGTCTGAGCATGCTAGATCGACCAGAGCTTCAGGAAGCGGCGCGGACGCAGGAAGGTGACGCCGTTCCCGGCGCGGAGCGCGCAGATGCCGTCATGCGCGACGATGACGCCGATCGGGCCGAGCCGCGTCTCGACGAGGCCGACATCGCCATAGGCCGGCAGGCCGGCGTCCCAGATCCCGGCGGCGGCCAGCCGCTCGGACCAGAGCGCCACCAGTCCGCCGGCCGCCGCGATCAGGGCGCGGCCCTGCGCCTCGCCGGCATAGGCCGGCAGGCCTAAGTCGACGCCGCGCACGGCCTCGACCCAGTCGGCCGTCCAGCGGGTGCAATCGTCGCGGCCCCAGACGCAGGGCGAGGCCTGGACGGCCTCGACATGCGCGCGCAGGGCTGTCTGGCGCGCCAGCAAGGCCGCGCTCATGACGTCCAGCTTTCGCTGACCGAGACGCCGACATAGTCGAGCCCCCTGTCGCCGGGGTAGAGCCGCTGCTGGTCGGCCGGGTTCCAGCGCCGGCCCGGCTTGAAGTTCTGCGAAGCCCAGACGTTCTCGATCGTCAGCGAGACGGTGCGGACGCCGAGCCCGCCCCAGTGCAGCGACGGGGCCGACATCATGCCGCGCGTGAACAGGCCCTTGAGCCCAAACAGCGGCTGTTGCGTCTCGCCGTCGAAGGCGCACCAGTAGACATTGGCGTCGCGGCCCTCGATCTCCCGGCGCGTCGCGTGGACCGATTGCAGGAAGGCGCGATTGGCCCCGGTCAACACCAGCGTCACCGCCGCCGCCTGGCCAAAGGCCGGCTCCTCGACCCCGGCGATCGAGACCAGCCGGCCGCCGATCGGGTCGGTGACGCCGCGCCAGGTCTCGCCCGCGATGACATGCGTGCCGACGCCCGAATGCAGCCGCGCGACGCCGCCGGGCAGGTCGAGCCGGACGAGCCAGAGGCGCGCGACATGCGGCGCGCCGAGCGCCTCGATCTCCGCGCCGTCAAACAGCCCGCTCACTGGTAGAAGTCGCGGATATCCGCGTCCTCGATCTCGGCCAGCGTCATCGTCAACCCGTCGGCGCTAACGGCGCCGCGCCCGGCGGAGGCGCCGCCCTCGCCTTCGAGGCGCATCGCCAGCACCGGGGTCAGCGTGGCGACATCCCCGACCGCGAGCGCGCGCCGCAGCGGCGGCCAGACCCGGTAGCGCCCTTCGCCCAGCGCCTCGGTGACGAAATAGAGCCCAAAATGGAACGGCGCGAAGCCGAGCATGTCGCCGAGACCGAGGCGATGGCCCCAGGCGACATCGGCGAGCGCGACGACCACATCGCCGCGAAGCGCCGGCAGCGCCAGCGGCGCCACGGGTCGGCCGAGCCGCCAGTTGCGGCCGTTGCTCCAGGGCCTGCCGTTCGTCCAGGGCGCGCCGTCCTGCGGGCGCAGGCCGCCGAGCACGACGCCGAGGCCGGCCCAGCCGAGGCCGTCGGGATCGCAGAACGGCACGCGGACGGCATTGGCGCCGCCGTGCAAGGCCAGCACCGCGCCGCGATAGCGCCGGAACGCCTCGCCCTTGAGCGGCGGGAACGCAAACGACCAGCGCCAGCAGCCGAAAGGCGAGGCGAAACTCTGCATGAACCCGGTCAGCCCCTCGCTGGAGCCCGAGCCGGCCGTGCGCGGCCCGGTCAACGGTTCGCGGCTCTGCCAGCGCAGGTCGCGCGGCCAGTCGATCAAGCGCCGCATCAGCCCCTCGTGCCCCTGAGTTCGGTCTGCCGCATGATGGTCTGGACGCTGCGCGGCAGGCTGCGCTGCGCCGCCTCGACCTGCCGGCGCACGGCGATCAGCTCGGCCTGGCTGACATTGCCGCCGACCGAGATGTGGTAGGTCGGGGAAACGGTCATGCCGCCAGCGGCCCCCGCGCCGCCGCGCCCGATCGGCATCACCGTGCCGTTTTGCGACGGCACGAAGAGTTCGCGGCCAAGTTCGCCGACGGTGTAGGCCCGCCCTGCAGTGACGTCGCCGCCGCCGGCCTTGAAGAAGCTGCCCAGCAGACCGGCAAGACCACCGACCGCGTTGGGGCCGTCCGAAGCCTTCGGAGCGAGGCCGAGGATCGAGGCCAGCGGCCCCTGGCCGGTGAAAAGAGATTGCAGGCCGGATTTGCCGAAGGACTTTGCGAGATTGCGCAGGACATCCTTGGCCTTGCCGCCGTCGAAGATGATCGAGCCGAGGGCGTCCGCCGCCGCGTCGCCGAAAAAGCGCATCGCCTCGGCCGCGCCGGCCTGGGCCTGCCGGACATCCATGATCCGGTTCTTCAGGACCTGCTGCGCCTCGGCGAGCTGCAGGATCTTGGTGCGCTCCTCTTCGGTCAGATCACGGCCGGCGGCGCGCGCGGCGGCGGCGGCTTTCGCCAACTCGATCGCCTTTTCGCGCTCGACATTCGACTTGCCGATATTGTCCAGTTCGGCCTGGGCGACGTCGCGGGCGCGCTCGAGCTGAGAAATGAAGCGCTCGATCTGGTCGAGCCCTTCGCCCGACGAGCCGCCGCCGCCACCGCCGGCTTTCTTGGCAAAGCCGGCGCGGATGGAGCCAATGTCGGGCGGCTGCCTAGGTGGCTTCGGGACAGGCAGGCTGCTCTGGTAATTATCCGGACCAAATGGAATAGCGGGATTTGCGTCGGCCTGAAGCATCGACTGGCCTTGAAGCTTCCGAAGCTGCTCCTCCATGCCACGACGACGGACTGGGTTTTCACCGACACTGTTCTGAAGCTGCCGCTCCAGCGACGTGATCTGCTGATTGACGAGATTGGCGGGCTGGAACGTCGAGAACGTTTTGATGACGCCGGCGACCTTCGCCACCGTTTCCAGCACTCCAGCCCAGACCTTCAACACAACCTCGCCTGCGCCGGCGAAGCTAAAGGAGGCGGAGACCGCGTCAGCAATCGCCTGTTTTGCCTTTTCAATTCGATCCTTGAGTTCTTCGGCGCGCCGTACATCTTCTGCTGAGATAATCTCGACGCCCTTGGCGCCGTCCATCCTGGCCAGGATTTCGCTTACGTCGGTTTTGCCTTGCGCTATGCGCGCGGCGACCTCCGGGCTGAAAAGCTGCTCGCTCAACTTTGTTGCAGCGAGACTCAGCCCCAGATCCTGAATTTCGCGCAACGCGACTACAGCCGCCCGAAGCCGCCCCTTATCATCGGCCGCAGAATCAAACTGACGCAGCCCTTGCGAGACGAAATCGCCTGTATAGCCACTTGAGAAAACCTCTCCGAGTAAGCTCCGAACCTTGCTGATCTCGCCAAATTTCTCCTTGACGGCACTCAACCCCTTTTCCAATGAGGCAAGGGCTTCCTTGCCGCCGCCGAGGGCATCGACAAAACGCTGATACGATTCAACGTCTAAGTTGAGGTTTGAAGCTCGTGCGCCTAGTTCGACAAATCGGTCGAGCTGTTCGCTGGCATCAGCGATAGCTTTTCCAAGGCCCGCAAAACCCACAAGAACACCGCCGGCCAGAGCTAACTGCATTGCCGTAACGCTAGCCGTCGTGCGCGCCACCGTCGCAAGCAGGCCTTGATCGACATTGCGACCGGCGGCAAGCATGGTGGTCGAAATCTTCGCCATGTTGCCGGCGACCGCGCTTGCGAGATCGGCCATGCCCCGTTGGGCACCACTCACGTCGGTTCCGAACCGAATTGTTAAAGCTTGCGCCATTTAACACTCTGGAGGTTGTTGTAATGAGGCGAATTCTACTGAGCTTTTGCGTGTTGACTTTGGCAGATTGTGCGTTGGCGCAATCGCCGATAGAAGAAGCCGTGCGATCGGTCGAAGTTCACGTTCAAGACTTACATTTGATGAGACCGACTGTCGTGATGCTAGACCTATCGGTTCTTAATCGATCAAAATTTTGGCTGAGAAATATACACATTCAATGCGAATTCCTTCGCAATAAGATTGTCATCAAGAAGGATTATAATATTGCGAAAGGAGAGGTAGAGCCCGGAAAAGCGCTGCTAAAATCTTTGCTTTTCATCGTTCCAAATGGAACTGACGATGCGCGCTGTTCCTCGATGCGAGCGGAAGCAGGATCGCCTCTGTAAGCTCTGCGTCTACTGCTGCCATAAAGCAAAGTCGTCGGCCTAACCGCGTCCGGCCGCGATCTCCTCGGCGAGAACATCCTCGTACTCCTCGCGGCTGATACCCGTCTCACCACCGCCATGCATGGCGGCGAAGCCCTCAAACATCACCTTCATCTCGCCGAGCGTCAGCGCGTCGACACGGCGCGGATCGAGGCCCATCGCTCCGCCGAGACGGTAGAGCGCCTTGAGATCGCCGATTGCCGCATCGGTCTCCGCTTTCTTGCGACTGGCATCGGCGGCCTCCGCTCCCCAGAGGGAAGCGAGTACAATCTCGTTGGCAAGTTGGACGCACTCTTCCCCAATCGGCCCTTCACGAAAGCCCCGGACGATCGCCGAGGCATCGATTTCGGCGAGGCCCCCGCCCTGCAGCGCGAGTCGGATCGTCTCCCATATGTCGGCGGCATAGAACTGGTGTCCTATGAGTCGCAGCGCGATCGCGCCGATGCCCGCGCCGCAGACCCGCTCCAGCGCGCCGAGTTCGCCGATCGCCAGGCGGAAATCGCGCTCTCGCCCCGCGAACTCCCGGCGGATCGTGGTCGAGGCCACCGCCATCATCAGACCACGGCCGCCCGGTCGATTTCGCCGTCGCCGCGCATCTGCGCCGAGAAGGTGACGAGGCCGTTATTCTGCTTGGCCAGTTCGAAGGTCTCGACGAAGACGGCGCCGGTATAGGTCCGGCCGCCATCGGCGGCGGGCTTGTCCAGCAGCATCTGATAGCGATGCGTGCCCTCGGCTTCGAAATCGGTCTCGATGCCCTCGATCCGCTTGATGTCCGAGTTTCCCGAGAAGTTCAGATTCCAGGCCGTCGAGGTTTTGACCGACTTGCGGTTGGGGATCGCGGTCGGATCGTCGCAATCGGCGACCGTGGTGTCCTCGAAGCTGTTCGTGCGATTGAAGGTGATCGTCGTCGCGACGCAGACGAAGAGGAAGGTGCCCGGCGTGATATCGCTCTCGCGATAGAGCCGGAAGCGGTTGCCCGGCAGCAGATCGGGTTCGGCCATGGTGCTGATCCTTTCAAAAGTTAGACGGGGCTAAACTCAGCCGACGCGGGCGATCACGGCCTGCACGTCGACGAAGACGGACTTGATTTGCAGCGGGTCGACGACATCCCCCGCCTGGACGACGCGCAGGCTGTCGAGGATGCGGAAGGGAGCCGCCAGGGCGAGGGCCTCGACGGCCTGTGCGCCCGTTTCGTCGATCCTGTCATCGAGCGCAGCGACGATGGCATCGGCCAGATTCCACGCTTCGACCCGGCCAAAATCGGTGCTGGTCGCGTAAAGCCGCATCCGGATCAGCCAGCCGGCGGCGCAGCCCTCGAAGCGGGTGCGGTTGATCGGCCCGATCTCGACATAGGGTGGCTCACCCGGCGCGCGATCGGCCGGAACCTGATCGAAGATCCGGCCGGCGACGATCGCCATGACCGCCATATCCGCGCCGAGACGGTCGACGACGGCCGATTGCAGAGCGATTTCAGGCGACATCGCCGGCGTCCTTCACGGTTTCGCCGCGCCGCGACAGGCGCACACCCTTGCCGGCCGCGACGATCCGCGTGATGTGATCGTCCGGCGCCGGGCCGCGATAGCCGGCGGGATAGATCCGGATCGCGACCGCGTTGCAGCGGACATGCACGGTCGCCGTGATTTTGACCCGGGCCATCAGGCCAATCCGGATTCTTCGGCCGCGCGCTCGGCCGCATCCTCGAGGCGCTGCTGCCGCTCGGCCAGGACCTCGCGCGCCGAGTTGAAGAAGAACGGCTGCGGCGGCGTGCCCGGATGGGTGCGCCCGCTGCGCCGGGTCGAGCGCCGGCTTGGCCTGCGGCGCTGCGCCGTGCCGTCGACGAGGTTGACATCGAAGTAATTTGCGTCGGCGACTTGGCTGGCCTTGCCACGCACGCCGGCCTTGGTGCCGTGCTCAACGAGGAAGGCATAGTCGAAGCCGTTGTCGCGAACGGCCGAGGCCGTCACCGTGGCGATGCCGTCATCGTCGATCTCGCCGGAGATCCCGTTGAACAACCGCCCGGTGTCGCGCGGCACGCGCTCGCGCATCAGGGCCAGCATCTCGTCCATGGCGCCGGCGTCGACGTTGCGCGAGCCGAAAGCGAGCCTGACACCATGCTTGACGAGCGAGCCGATCAGGTTGTCGAGCCCGACGATCTCGATCGCCGAGCCGCCGAGCGTTCGCAGCCCCTGCAGGCCGGGCGTGCGCAAAAGCGCCAGCGCGTCGAGCCCGGCCCGGCCATATTTCGCCGCGTCCTGACTGAGCTTGTAGCCCTGATACAGCATGAACGCCGACTGCAAGACCATCAGCCCGCCACCTCGCGCTGGACGACAAACTCGATATAGCCCTGCAGGACCTCGGGCAGGCCGACACTCCTGATCGCGAAGTTCGCGCCGGACATGACCACGCGATCCGCAGCCGTGATCTCGCGCGCCGCCCGGCAGTCGCGGATCCGCAGCGTCCCGCCGATCTGATCCTCGACGAGCCCGGCGCTGACCTGCTCGCGACCCGGCGTCTGGCGAAAGTTCGCCCACACGGTCAGGAACGGCACGGCCTCGAAGCCGCCACGCTGGTTGCCGGCAACCGCGGCCGCCAGCACGGCGCGGCGGTGGAACGCCGCGCGCCGATCGAGCTTGCCGGCGTCGAGCGTCACGCCGAGGTGCCGAGCACAATGATCTTGTAGGTTCCGGCCGCCGAGCCGGAGCCGTTGGCGACCTTAAGCAGATCGCCAGTCCCCGCCGCGACAGCCCAGCCGCCGGCGGCGTCCGCCAGCAGGACGACGCCGCCCGGCCGCACCGCGACGGTATGGGCGGCAGCGCCGAAGGGGCCGACGAAGCCGTTCGAGGCGGCGCCGCCAAGCACGATGTCGCCGGCGTTGGCCGCAGCCGCGACCACGATGATTGCCTTGACCTTGGCGAAGCTGGCCGCCGCGCCGAAGATGTCACTCAGGACGCCGGCGAGGTCGAGATTTTCGGTCGCGGAGGCGGCGAGCGTGCGCTCGTCGGACCACATCCGGTCGGCCTGGCCGGCGAGCGTGCCGGCCCCCAGCTTGACGGCGATGCCGGCGCTGATTTCGGCGGAGGCCTGCCCGAGATCGGGCGCGGCCGTCTGGCGCGCCTTGATCTGCGCATAGATTTCGGAGGTCACGGTCATGAAGAGGATCCTTGCGGAAGAGAAAGGTCAGCCCCGCCAGACGCGGAAGGGCGCGAGCAGCATTTCGACGGTGGTCGACATCGGAACGGACGCCCCGGCGATCGGCGCGGTCGTTTCGCGCCAGCGGTAGAGATCGCCGATCATCAGCTTGAGCGCGGCGAGCACCGGCTTGGGGACGTCGTTGGTCCCCGCGTCGTACAGGATCCGCACGCTGTCGGGCCGGCAGGCGGTCGAGGGCCAGGAGAAACCCGAACGGGCATAGACGCCGGCGCCATGCAGCTTGCAGTCGGCGGGATCGACGAGATGGGCAGAGCCCGCGACGTCGTCATAGGAGACGCTGACGAGGGTTCTGGGCTGAAGCGGGAGATCGATCGCGCCATCGCAACCGACAGGAAAACCGTTGCTGCGCAGTTCGAGCCTCTGCTCGCCCAGGGCCCGGCCGAGCCAGCCATCGGGGCCGTCGAGCGTCGCCACAGCCGCCTGGATCAGACCCTCGATCAGATCATCCTCGTCGTCATGGTCGACGCGAAGATGCCGCTTCACGTCATCGAGCGGCAGGATCTCGCCGGGCGGCGTGACGACGACGACGTAAGGCATCGGTCAGGGCTTCTTCTTGCGGGCGGCGGCCGCGTCCTCGCTCGCCTGGGCGAGCCTGGCCTCGAGCGCCTGCAGCTCGTCCTCGACCTCGCCCTTGCGGGCCGTGGCCGTGGCGATCGCCGTGTCGGCCTCGTCCTGGCGCCTCGCCAATTCGGCGATCGCCGCCTCGATCTCCAAGACGCGCGTGGCGGACGCCGTCGCGGCCTCCTCGGCCAGGCGCGCGCGCTCCTCGGCTTCGGTCGCCGCCGTCTCGGCCTCGGTCCGGCGCAGCTCGAGCGCGGCGATCGCCTCGTTGAGCTTGCTGCTTGCCGCCGCGGTGGCCTCGGCCGCGGCCAGGCGCTGGCGCTCGGCAGCGCGGCTCGCCCTGCTCGCCAGTTCCTCGGCGGCCTCGCGCTCGGCGAGAGCGGCCTTGGCTTGGGCCGTGTTCGACGGCGAAAGGCAGCCGGCTTTGGTCAGGCGGTCGATCTGCAGCACGTCGTCCGAGGGAAACACCTCGCCGCGCTGATGGCGCTTGCCGGTGCGCACATCGACGCACTCCGAAATCACGATGTCTTTCATGGGTCAGTCCTCGACGGGACGGCGCCCGGCGCCATCCATTTCAGGAAAAGGCGGGAGCGGCGATCAGACCGGCGGATTCGGGGTCGGCGCGTAGCGCGAGCTCGACAGGATGGCGACGGCCGCGATGAAGGCGTTGCCGGTGTTGTTGGCCGGCGTGATCGTCATGCGGACGTAGCGCTTGGGGCCGACATAGCCGATCTTCCGCAGCTGATCGTCGGCGGCGAAGGTGAAGCCGGCCAGCGCCTCGGTGCCGGTCAGCTGCGCATCCGGCACGTCGGCCGCATCGGAGAGGTTGGCGGCGTCGCCATGCTGGAGGAGAACGACGAAGGTCGCGTCGGCATCGGCCAGGGCGCCGATCAGGATGGCGAACATCAGCTGCTCGTACCCGGTCTTGTCGACGATCTGCGAGACGAACGGGGTGTTGTCGGTGACGGCCGCGGCCGGGCTGATGGCCCGCTTGAGATGCACGGAATTGGCGAGGTCGCGCATGGCGAGCTCCTTTCAGGACGGTGATGGCGGGGAGGGTGAGGGCGGCGCCGGACTGGCCGGCGCCGAGGCGCATGACGCGCAGGTGGGGCGCGATCAGGCCGGGACGTCGAGTCCGACGAAGGGCGAGACCTCGTAGCCGTTCTCTTCCTTGATCGGCGCCTTCATCCAGGGCGCGCCGTCGACGTTCCAGAAGATCTTGATGACGGTCTTGTTCGAGGTGAATTTGACGTGCTCGGAGGCCGCGATGAACGGGCCCGAGCCATCCTTGACCAGGTAGTAATTCCAGTCGGCCAGCAGCACGTCGCCCTTCGAACCAAGCGCCGGCGCCCGGTTGTTCCAGCGCAGCGGATAGCCCAGCAGGGTGCCGGCGAAACCGTCGCGGGCATCGGGCTTCCAGATGTAATGGCCCTCCGGATCCGTCATCGTCGCGATCTTCGGCAGGGCCGACTGGGGCATCGACCAGATCGGCGAGCCCCCGCGCATCAGCAGCACCGCGACCATGTTGACCAGGTCAGGATAGGTGATCGTGTTGACCGTGGCCCGGTTGATGAACTTGGTCGCTCCGGCGTTGAGGGCGCCGAGCGGCTGGTTGATCCCGGAGCCGCGCAGGAAGGCGTAATCCTCGGCCGCATCGACCGCGCCCGAGAGCAGGTTGCGGATGAAGCTGTCGGACGCGGCCCAGTTGCGCAGCAGCTTGTCGGTGACGGTGACGAAGCCCGCGACCTCGTGCGGCGTCAGCGTGATCTCGCTGAGGCGGGCATCGGTCTCGGGCTTCTCGTCGCCTTCGCCGATCCACTTGACCTCGACGCCGCCGTACATATTGCCCGGGTTGGCGCCGGACTGGTCGAGCGCCGGCATGGTGATCGAGGCGTCGGGCGGGCTGCCGGCCGGGATGACCTGGGCGCGCGGACGGACCAGGGCAGCCTGGGGATCAACACGCATGATCTGGTTGCGCATCTGGGTCGGCACCATGAAGCCGCCCTGGGTGTCGTTGTCCATGCGCAGCTCGGCCTGCAGGCCGTTCTCGCCGGCCTGGGCGCCGACGCCCTCGACGAAGGTCAGGCGCTGGTCGTTGCGGTTGAAACGCACCGCCGCCATGAACTCGCCGAAGCTCTCGAACTCCTTGCTCGCCTCGTTCGGACGGCGCGGGATCGGCTGGACGCCATTGCCGCGCGCGGCGGCGGGAATGACGGCGCCGAGCGCAGTCTCGGTCGCATCCTGCGCGTCGAGGCGCGCGATGCGCTTGTCGAGGCCTTCTTTCTCGGCTTGCAGCGTGTCGAACTGGGACTGCTCCTCGGCCGACAGGTCGCGATCCTCCTTTTCGGCGAGATCGATGATGCCGCGCATATCCGCGACCAGCTTGGTGCGCTTTTCGCGCAGTGCCTTCAGCATGGGTGTCTCCTGGTGCTGAATGCCGGATACAAAGAGGCCTCGCCCGCGCCGGCACGCGAGCGAGGCCGTGACCGCCGGTCGGCGGGTGTTACGAAAGAGCCAGCGCCCGCTTGTCGCGCTGCAGGGCCGAGCGGCGGCCCGCCGGCGGCTGCGCGATCACCTCGCCATAGAGCGAGGCGCCGAAGCGCTGCAGCGTTTCCTCGAGCGTACCGACGCGGTCGGCCATGCCCTCGGCCACGGCCTGAGTGGCGTCGACCATCTCGCCCTGGCCAAAGCCCTCGCGAACACGGGCCAGCGCCACGCCGCGGTTGCGGGCGACGTCGGCGACGAACGTGCCGTAAGCCGCATCGACACGCGCCTGCATGCGAGCCCGGGTCTCGTCGTCGAGCGGCGTGAACGGATTCACCGCCGCCTTGAACTTGCCGGCCTTGACGATCGTCTTCTTGACGCCGGCCTTTTCGAGCGCGCCGCTGACATCGTCATGCATGCCGAGCACGCCGATATCGCCGACGCCGCCCGATGGTGTGACGACCATCTCGGTCGCGGCGGAAGCGATCCAGTAGGCGGCGCTGGCGGCGGTCGCGTTGACATGAGCGACGATCGGCTTCACGCCGCGCGCCGCATGGATCATCTGCGAGAGCTCGGCCGTGCCGCTGACCATGCCTCCGGGCGAATCGACATCGATGACGATCGCCTTGATGTCATCGGCTCGCAGCGCCGCCTGGAAGGCGATGCCGAAGCCTTCCGACGAGGTTCCGCCGGAGATCTCGGTCATCATGTTCATGCGGTTGGCGATGACGCCACGCAAGGGCAGCAGCGCAACGCGCCCGACCTGGCGGGCGGCCTCGCGCTCGACCTTCACCGGGATCCGCGCCGCGACCTCCTCGGCCGAGAGCTTCTGGCCCGATGACTGCGCGGCGAGGAAGTCGATGATCGCCTGCAGCTTCGATTCCTGCAGGGCCCAGCGCTCTTCGGTGACCGCCATCAGGATATGCGCGTATTTCATGCGCCGGGCTCCTCTTCGTCGGCCGGATCGGTCGGGTCGTCGGCGGGCTGGTCGAGCGGCGGGCCGCCGTTGTGGCCGATCGGAGGCGGCTCGGGCGGGTTGATCGCGCGCTCGATCGACTGGACGTTGTTCGACACGAAATGCACGTCGCCATCGGCGCCTATGCCATCCTGCTCCTCGAGCGCGGCGATCTGGTTCGGCGAGAGCACGCCAAGCTCGAACAGCGCCTTGTAGAAGGCAGCGCGCCCGGCCATGTCGCCGCGCAGCAGGGCGTTGAGGTTGAACTTGACGTAGTAGCCCTGCTCGAGCTCCTCGTCGGTGAAGAGCTTCCAGTTCAACTCCTGCTCCCAGGCGCCGACCCAAGGCTCGATCGTCTGACGGACGAAGCCGATCATCAGCTGCTCGATGCCCGAGCCCCAGCTGGTCGATTTCTCATGGCTCTGCAGCAGCACCAGCGGCACGTCGTAGATCCGGGCGATCTCGGCGATCTGGAACTCGCGCGAGCCGAGGAACTGCGCATCCTCGGGCGGGATCGTGGTCGAGACGTATTTGACGCCCTCCTCGAGCACCTTGACGCGGTGCGCATTCTTGAGCCCGCCCTGCTTTTCGAGCTGGGCGCCGGAATCGCTGCGCTGGTCCGAGCCGCCGGCGCGCGGCTTGCCGGCGAGGTTGCCCTGAGCATTCGACGACAGCCGGCCCGGGTGCATCAGGAAACCGCCGGACTTGGCGTCGTTGGCGAAGAACTTTGCGCCGAACTCCTCCATGGCGAGGCCCATGCCAACCGCCTGGCGCGCCATCGCGATCTGCGAAAGGCCACGATAGCCGTCATGCGACAGGTCCATGATGTGCATCACGTCGCGCTGTTGCATCTGGTGACGCTGGCCCGAGATGGTCGTCTCGTAGACAAGCTCGTCGCGAATACGGCGCGGCTCGGTTGAATCGGGCAGCAGCGGCCAGATCCCGACCGACTGGCCGCGGCCATTGCGCTCGATCTCGCCATAGCCGTTGCCCCAGAGCAGGGCGTGGCCCTGCAGGGTCTTGCGCAGCGTCCGCGACGACATCAGGTCGTTCGGCCGCAGCTTGATTTTCTGCGCGAACGGGTGATCCGTCACCGCGATGACCTCGCCCTTCGGACCCTTGCGGAAGATGCCGACCGGCACGCCGGCGACCGGATTGCTGATCCGGTTGACGCAGGCATAGACCACCGGCAGGTGCAGCGCGCCGAGTTCGGAGACGCTGATCCCGGCCTTGGTCTTGCCGCCGAACATGCGGACGAACCAGCCATTCGCGTCCGACACGCCATGCGACGGGCCGAAGCGCTCGGCCGACAGGTCCGGCCCGAGCAGCGCGCGAGCGAGCATGCCACGAAGATTCATGGGGCCCACTCCTCGACCTCGATTTCCAGAATGCCGCGATCCTCGTAGACCGAGGGGCCGGCGGCGGCCGGGCCCATCGTCAGCGCCACCGCCATGACGGACGCCATGATGCCGTCGATCTTGTCCTTCGACCCGGCCTTGTCCGGGACGTAGTTCAAATTGGCGTCAAAGCGGACGCCGCAGTGCTGCGCCATCCAGGCCAGGACCGGGTGCCCGGCGTGGTCGAGCTTGCGCTGGAACACCAGGCGCTCGAATTCCTTGGTCGGCTCGGCCAGGGTGCGATGGCCCTGACGCAGATTGACCATGAACGGGTCGTCGCCGATCGTCGCCGTGACGCCCTCGTCCTGCAGCATGATCTGCAGCTGCGAGACGCCCCAACTGTCGAAGCCGAGCATCTGGACCTCGAAGGCCGCCATGCCTTCCAGGATGGCATTGGCGACGACCTGCAGGTCGACGACCTCGCCCGGCATCGTCCGCAGCGCGCCCTGGTCGACCCAGGACCGCCAGTTGACCCGGCGGTCCTGCTCCTGCCGCTGCGCCAGCGTGCCCTCCGGCACCCAGAAGATCGGCAGCAGATCCCAGGCGCCGTCCGGCTCCTCCGGCTCGAACAGCCAGATCAGGGCGGTCAGGTCGCGCACCGACGAGACGTCCGTTGCGCCAAAGCAGCGCCGGCCCTTGAAGCGCGCGGCCTGTGTCTTCCAACCCTCGGCATCGGCGGTGGCCGCCTTCCAGACCGAGACGGGGATCCAGCCCGAAACGTGATCCACCCACTGGTTGAGGTGGTAGCACTTGAACGCGGCTTCGGCCGCCGGCTTGCCCTTGGCCTTGCGCGCCTCGATGCGCATGTAGTCCCAGGTCGGCGTCATGCCGATCGAGGGGTTGGCCTTGCGCCAGACCGCCTCGTCGGTCCAGTCGTCCTCGGCCGCGGCGCCGAAGAACACGACCAGCGTGGTCGGGTCGTCCTTCGTCCCCTCGAGGATCTCCATGCTCTCCTCGAACCACTCGTAGCCGATGCGCGCCGTCTTCACGCCGGCGGTCGAAGCGTAGAGCTCGATCGGCTGCAGGCGGGTCGCCGTGCCCTGCCGCAAGGTGTCGGCGAGGACGCGCGTCAGCCATTCGTGGATCTCGTCGCCGATGATCACCGTCGGCGCGCGGCCATGCTTGCCGTCGGGCTTGCCCGAGAGCAGTTCGCAGAGCCCGCTGGTCTCGGGCACGAAGATGCTCTTCGCCTGGTTGACGACGCGGCGGGTGCCGTCTCGACCGACCATCAGGCCGATCGACTTCTCGATCATGCCCTTCATCTTGCGGAAGGGCACCATGCCCTGCTTCTCGTCGCGGCCGAAGACGAAGCCCTGCGCGCCCGGCACCTTCTCGAGCAGGAAGAACAGGATGCCGAGGCCCGCGAGGAACTCCGACTTGCCGTTCTTTCGCGCGATCCAGAGATCGAGCCGCCGGAACACCCGAACCCAGGCGATGCGCGGCTTGCCCGTCGTCTCGTCCAGGATCTCGACCGGCTTCTTCCAGCCGACCAGCAGGCGCACCGTGATCGACTGCCATTTCAGCAGCCAGAACGGTTTGCCGTCGAAACGATCCTCCGTGAGCCGCAGGATCTTCGGCCAGGCGTCCACCACCTTCTGCGCCTTGGCCTCGTCGAACCAGGCGCCGGGCAGCGACGCGGCACGGCGCCAACCCGACAGCGCCCAGGCATAGGCCGGGTCGGCCGCCACTTCGGCAAGCCAGGGCGGCAGCGCGTGCGGATCGGCCGCCGTGTCGGGCGACGGGCCCGAACGCTCCTCGACCATGATGGTCTAGTTGAGCCGATCAGGCGGCGGCGAATCGGCCCGGTTCATCAGGTCGAGAGGATCCTCGCCTGCCTGTCGCGCCTGTGCTTCCCCCGACGCCCCATCCTCGTCAGGACCGTCGAGAGGCAGCTCGCCCTGGCTCTTGCCCTGCGAGCGGTTGAAGGTCTGCACCTTCAGCAGATCCTGATCGAACAGCGGCGACAGGCCGAACTCGCGGGCCTTTTCCTTGATCGTGGTCTCGGCAGCCGAGCGCACGTCGAGCATCGGATTCGGCCGGAACCATTTGTCGCCCGTGGTGCGCACCACCTCCTGAACGAAGCCGTTCTGGCGGATGTGCTTGCAGGCCGCTTCCCACTCCTGGACCGCGACGCAGTAGATCGCGATCGACGGGGCGTAGCGCGAATCGAGCCGGCCCAGGACGCGCAAGCCGCGGATCGTGTCCGACCAGACGGCGAGCGCCCGGGCGTAGTACGACGGCGCGGTTCGGAACATGCTCGGAGCCGCGAAAGGATCACGCGCCGCGGCGACCTGGTCGGCCGCGGGCTGCGCGCGCGCGGCCAGTTCGACCGCCGCCTGCATCTCGCGCGCCTTGCGCCGGCCGGGAAATCCCTTCGCCGCCTGAGTGGCGGGCGCATCTTTCCTGCGTCCCACCCAACGACCTCCTCAAAAAAATAATCCAGCCAGAATACCGCGCGCCCAAACTCCTACT
>Ga0209094_1000283_pt1 | contig 39535 bp, 40 predicted proteins | sample COGITO_mtgs_1004_2_FD_184790 | JGI IMG/M metagenome (GOLD analysis project Ga0209094, IMG submission 184790) | Pelagic marine microbial communities from North Sea - COGITO_mtgs_100430 (SPAdes) (version 2) | ecosystem: Environmental > Aquatic > Marine > Epipelagic ... | reverse complement strand
GTAATTTAACAGATGATATTTTTATAGGAAGCGGATCTTACATCAATAGATATAGTGAAAGAGCAGCTTGGGGTGCAGATTTCAAGTACTTTTCTCTAGGTCAAATAGATTTGACAGATAGTGGAGGGAACTCTAATGGAACGATCAATCCAAATGAACTTGTTTTTACAGGTTCTTATGCCTTAAAATTAAGCGAAACTTTTTCAGCAGGAGTTTCTTTAAAATACATTAGATCTAACCTAGCATTCAATGGAACTGCCGGGAATTCAATACAGCCTATCAATTCTTTTGCGGTTGATGTTTCTGGTTATTATCAATCCCTTGAGGAAAGCTATGAAAATTTTGACGGTCGCTACCGATTAGGATTTAATATTTCTAATATTGGTCCAAAAGTTTCCTACACTCCTGGTCAAGAAGATTTTATTCCAACGAATTTAAAATTAGGCGGTGGCTTTGATTTTATTTTAGATGATTACAATACTCTTTCAACGACTGTTGAATTTACAAAATTACTCGTACCAACCCCTCAACCAGACGGTTCAGAGCAAGATTTAGGTTGGGTAGAAGGAATGTTTAGTTCTTTTGGAGACGCTCCAGGTGGTTTCAGCGAAGAAATGAAAGAGTTTACCTATGCTCTCGGAGGAGAGTATTTATACAATAATGCATTTGCAGTCAGAGGAGGGTATTTTCATGAAAGTCAGGATAAAGGAAACAGACAGTACTTTACAATAGGAGGCGGTTTTAAAACCAATGCTTTGAATATAGATTTATCCTATTTAGTGAATTCATCAGACGTTAACAATCCATTAGAAAATTCGTTGCGTTTTTCATTGTCTTTTGATTTGGGTGAGGTATATGACGATTATTAGAAGTCATTTTTTTTTAGTAAATTTATAAAACAAAAAAAAAGCAGTCAATTAAGACTGCTTTTTTTGACCAACAATATTTTATGAGAAAAATTGAAATTGCTACTTCGGCAACCATATATAAAGATATTTTTGAGCTTTCTTCAGGAGATGCTATGTTGATGAAAAAAGCAATAGAGGCCAGACAAACAGCCTATGCTCCCTATTCTAAATTTCATGTGGGCGCCGCTTTGCTTTTAGAGAATGGAGAAATTATATTAGGAAATAACCAAGAAAGCGCAGCCTATCCTTCAGGAATGTGTGCCGAAAGAGTTGCTGTTTGGAAAGCGGGTTCTTCGTTTCCAAAGGTTAAGATTCATGCCTTAGCTATTTCTGCAAGTTCTTTAATAGCCACAGTAGACAAGCCCGTTGGACCTTGTGGAGCCTGTAGACAAACCTTATCTGAATATGAGATTAACCAGAAAACACCTTTTAAAGTGATTTTTATGGGTGAAATCGGCGAAATAGTTGTTACAGAGTCCCTACTTTCCTTACTTCCTTTTTCTTTTGATAATTCCTACCTCTAATTTTTATGTTCTCTAATTTTAAATAAACGATGTTGTTCGCTTTTTAAAAGACCATCTGATCAGTTGGATGTCGTATTTACGCTACCTGATTTGTGATCGTTTAGACAAGAATATTTCTATTGCAATAATTCAGCAATATCGGTCATTAGGACATTGGGAGTGGTTTTTGAAAAAAGACAGAGATTATAAAAAGAGCTGTTTTTTTGTTTTGAATATCATTATATTGTAGTATTGTATCAATGTTAGTTGATTTCTAAGCGTTAGTTTTAAATAATTTTCAAAAAAACAGAAGATGATCTCATCAAAAATAACCGGAACAGGAGCTTATATTCCCTCCGTAAAAAAAGACAATTCAGCGTTTGCTAATGAGCATTTTTTAAACGAGGATGGCTCTCCATTTACTTCAGGAAACGATCTAATTATAGAAAAATTTAAAGCAATTACTGGTATAGCAGAGAGACGCTATGCGAAACCGGCTTACAATACTTCAGATTTAGCTTTTTTTGCAAGTCAAAAAGCAATCGAAGATGCAGGTGTCAATCCCGAAGAACTTGATTACATCATTCTAGCCCATAATTTTGGAGATGTGCAGCATCAGACCATTCAAAGTGACAATTTACCAAACTTAGCGACTAGAGTTAAATTCAAATTGGGTATAGAAAACCCAAACTGTGTTGCTTATGATATTCTTTTTGGATGTCCTGGTTGGGTTGAAGGAGTTATTCAAGCACAAGCATTTATCAAAGCAGGGATTGCAAAAAAATGTTTAGTAATTGGCGCAGAAACCTTGTCTAGGGTTGTAGATAAATACGATAGAGATTCCATGATTTTTAGTGATGGGGCAGGTGCTTGTATCGTAGAAGCAACAAGTGGAGACGAATCTAAAATTTTAAGTCACGCATCCCAAACTTTTGCAAAAGACGAAGCTTATTTTTTATATTATGGCGCATCATTTAACAAAGCTGAAAACAAAGACATCCGTTATATTAAGATGCTAGGTAGAAAAATTTATGAGTTTGCTCTTGTAAATGTTCCTTTGGCTATGAAATCGGCATTGGATAAAAGTGGGGTTTCAATAGACGAGGTAAAGAAAGTTTTTATACACCAAGCCAATGAAAAAATGGATGAGGCTATTATAAAACGTTTTTATAGATTGTTTAAAAAACAAGTTCCAGAAGGCGTCATGCCAATGAGTATTCATACTTTAGGAAATAGCTCTGTAGCAACAGTGCCAACCTTATTCGATATGGTATTGAAAGGGCAAATTGAAAAGCAAGAAGTAGTGAAAGGAGATATTGTTATTTTTGCTTCTGTAGGGGCAGGAATGAGTTTGAATGCAATTGTTTATAAGTACTAATTTTTAAACAAATTAGCACGGATTTCTTGCCAACATGATTTCTTTATAAAAAATATGATTTTCAGTATATAAATTTAATCTGAAATAGTATTTTTGCGCATGCAACAACACAACGTACTTATTTTAGATTTCGGATCGCAGTATACACAACTTATTGCGAGAAGAGTAAGAGAATTAAACATTTACTGTGAAATTCACCCTTATAATCATCCACCAAAAAATCAATCAGAATTTAAAGCGGTTATTCTTTCAGGAAGTCCAAATTCTGTAAGAGGTACTAATGTTTTACATCCAGATTTGTCAGGAATAAGAGGTGAGAAACCACTTTTAGCGGTATGCTACGGAGCACAATATTTAGCTCATTTTTCGGGAGGAAAAGTAGCTTCATCGAATACTCGAGAATATGGTAGAGCCAATTTATCTTTCATAAAAAACGATGAAATTTTCTTTGAAAATATCTCTCAAGGAAGTCAAGTATGGATGAGCCACTCTGACACCATTAAAGAATTGCCAACCAATGGAGAGCTCTTGGCAAGTACAAGTGAAGTTAAAAATGCAGCCTATAAAATTAAAGGAGAAGAAACGTTTGCGATTCAATTCCATCCAGAAGTGTACCATTCTAAAGATGGAAAACAGTTATTAGAAAATTTTTTAGTTAAAATTGCCGGTATTGCCCAAACATGGACACCTGCTTCTTTTGTAGAAAGTACTGTTGCAGCAATTCAAGATAAAGTTGGAAACGATAAAGTGGTTTTAGGACTCTCTGGCGGAGTAGACTCAACGGTTGCTGCTGTATTATTACACAAAGCTATTGGCAAAAACTTATATTGTATCTTCGTTAATAACGGGTTATTACGTAAAAATGAGTTTAAAAGTGTACTTGCTCAATACGAAGGAATGGGATTGAACGTAAAAGGGGTAGATGCCTCTGAACGTTTCTTATCAGCTTTGGAAGGTGTTACAGATCCAGAAAAGAAAAGAAAGGCGATAGGAAACTCTTTTATCGAGGTTTTTGATGATCAGGCAAATAAAATTAAGGAGGTAACTTGGCTAGCTCAGGGTACAATTTATCCAGACGTGATTGAGTCTGTTTCTGTAAATGGCGGGCCATCAGCAACCATTAAAAGTCATCATAATGTTGGGGGCTTACCGGATTATATGAAATTAAAAATTGTAGAGCCTTTGCGCATGATTTTTAAAGATGAAGTGAGGAGAGTTGGTGCTTCTCTTGGAATTGATCCTGAATTGTTAGGCCGTCACCCTTTTCCAGGACCTGGTTTAGGGATTCGTATTTTAGGAGACATTACTGCTGAAAAAGTTCGTATTTTACAAGAAGTAGACGCGATTTTCATAAATGGATTAAAAGAAGACGACTTGTATGATCAAGTTTGGCAAGCTGGCGCAATGTTGCTTCCTGTAAATTCTGTAGGTGTAATGGGAGATGAGCGCACTTATGAAAAAGTAGTTGCACTAAGAGCTGTTGAAAGCACAGATGGAATGACAGCAGATTGGGTTAATTTACCATATGAATTTTTGCAAAAAACTTCAAATAAAATTATCAATCAGGTAAAAGGAGTCAATAGAGTTGTATATGATATTAGTTCAAAACCACCCGCAACAATAGAATGGGAATAAAAAAAATGAGACATATAAACGTAATTTTTTTTCTTTGTTTTTTCACATTTGCGATCTCCTGTGGACAACAAAAGAAATACGTTCAGTATTCAGTTAAAAAAGGGGAAACAATGAGAACTATTGCCAGAAAATTGGAGATGAGGACCAAAGATTTATTGCGATTAAATCCTGACATAGGCAGAAAGCCACAGGCAAATACTGTGATTGTCATTCCTAATAATAAATTAAATTTCACTGAGGATACTTCTCAAAAAGAAGCAATAGTGGTTTCTTCGGATAACGAAGAAGAAGTCTTAAAAAATAAAAAGGAAGAACTCGAAAAGAATTTTGTTACTTATGAAGTTAAACAAGGAGACGCATTTTATAGTTTAACTCGTTTTTATAATGTTTCACAAGAAGAATTAATTCGTCTCAACCCTTCTCTTTTAGATGGGTTAAAAGCGGGACAACTGATAAAGATCAAATCACGCCAAGAAGGAGACGCTATCGATAATAGTATTTATCAAGATTCAATAGTAGAAAACACCTCATTAAAAGTAGCGTTGTTACTTCCTTTTAAAACAAATAAATACGACACAATAGCTTCTAGTGAAATTTTCACAAAGAGCAAACTAGCAAATATTGTAACAGATGTATACTTAGGGGCAGAAATTGCAATAGATTCTCTCACAAAACAAGGGGTGTCAATAGAGTTGAGTGTTTTTGACACTGAACGAAACAGTACAAAAATAGACAGTATTTTAATTGCTAATGATTTAAACGAAAATGATGTAATTATTGGCCCTTTATATTCAGAGGAAGCAACGGTTGTAGCCAGTAACTTAGAAATACCTGTTGTTTTCCCTCTTTATTCTAAGAATCAATCAACATTTTCTTCAGGAAATTTGATCACAACATCTCCCGAAACAACTACTTTTCGTGAAGAATTGATTGGCTTTCTTAAAGATAGTATTACGAATCAAAATATTATTTTAGTGAGTGATGGAGAGGCAGCGTCAGATTTTTCTTCAAGGCATATAAAACAATCTTTAGAAGCACATGATTCTGTTACTACTGTTCATGTTGTGAAACCTAAAGATGGTTATATTGCAAGAGAGCGATTTACAGATGTATTTAAACCAGATATTTTTAATTGGGTTGTCATTGCTTCAGATAATAATGTGATTGTGGCAGATGCAATTAACAGTGCAAATAGCTTGTCGGATTCATTAAGCATGCGTGTTTTTTCCTTCAACAAAGGAGTAGCTTACGACAAAATCGATAATTTTAAATTAGCGAAATTAAATTATACCTATGTGAGTGACGAATTTGTTGACGAAGCTTCTCCTTCAACCCAACTATTTAATACTCAATATCTCAAAAAAAACAATGCGTTACCTTCTTTTTATGCAACCAAAGCATTTGATATCACTTATGATATTTTGATGCGTTTGGCCTCTGGAGATGATTTAAAGGCCACTTTTCAAAAAGGGGCCTCCTATAGGGTTGAGACCAAGTTTGATTATTTAAATACACCCACAGGTCTTTCAGAAAATAAAGGGGCGTTTATTGTGAGGTATAACAAAGATCTTAGTCTAACAAGATTAAAGTAATTCGAAATATTACACATAAAAAAATCCGCTATATAGCGGATTTTTTTTGTGATATAAATATGAAAAATTATATTTTTTTCATTTGTTTTTTCATCATTTGCATTTGTTCCTTCAGCATTCCGTTTGTATCTAATTTTTTTGCTTCTGCCATTAAATTTGTAGCTTCACGTTTGCGTCTTTTCGTCATTGCAATTCCTGCTAATTGTAGTTTTGCCATGGCCAAATCATGATTCATTGATAAGCCTAATTTTACCGCTTTTCGTAAAAATTTTTCAGCTTGTGTTATGTTTGTTTGACTTAATATGATCCCATGTAAATAGTTATAGTAGCCTTGTTGTTTAATAATTAAAGCGCTCTCAGGATTTTTTATATATCCCAACCATTTTTTGGTTCCTTCAAAATCTTGTTTCCGCAACTGTAGAAACGCCATGATAATAAATTCGTTTTTGAAGTATAATAAAATGAAAATTCCTGCTAGAAATAAGATGGAAATTCCATTCATAATATTTCCTTGACTGAAATGAAATACTGACCAGACAGTTATAAGTGTTGCTAAAATTAATTTTATGTTTTTGTGGAACATGATGTTGTTTAATATTAAAATCAAATGCAAAAATACATTTTCTTGTTCAACTATTTGATTACTTCTTATAATATTTCTTGTATTTAAATGCTGCAAACATAAAAAGGATTCCAATGAAACCGATGTAGATAAATGCTTCTCTTGGGGTTACCTGTTTGTCTCCACTGGCATAAGAATGCAATCCTGATAAGTAAAAGTTAACACCAAAATACGTCATCATTATTGATAAATAGGCCAATGCAGATGCAAAATTAAAAGCCAATCTACTCCTTAATCCAGGAATCAATCTCATATGCAAAACAAACGCATATAGCATGATAGATATTAAAGCCCATGTTTCCTTAGGATCCCAACCCCAATAACGTCCCCAACTTTCATTGGCCCACATACCACCTAAAAAGTTTCCAATGGTCAGCATGACCAATCCAACAGTCATGGACATTTCGTTAATAACTGTCAGTTCTTTGATGTTTAAATCTATTTTCTTTTTGTTCTTTTTTGTTGTAAAAACAATCAGAAACAGTGCAAATATTCCTAAAATCATTGAGAGCGATAAAGGTCCGTAACTAGCAACAATGATAGAAACATGAACCAATAACCACCAGGAGTTTAAAACGGGCATTAGATTTGCAATTTCTGGGTCTAACCAGTTTTGATGGGCAAAAGCCAATGTAATTGCCGTTAAAAAAGTAGCAGCAGTTAATGTTAAAGAAGATTTTCTACCAATCGTCAATCCAAAAAGCATAATTGCCCAAGCTACATAGATAATAGATTCATATGCATTACTCCAAGGGGCATTTCCACTAATATACCATCGAGAAATTAGTCCTAGTGTGTGCAATACAAAAAGAATCCCTACCAAGCCAATTAAAATTCTAACGAAGGTATTGATCCATTTTTTTTCATAAAAAATTTGAGTAATAACAAATACAATTAATAGTAAACTTACGTATCCATAATATTTAGATAAAGATAAAAAAGGCTGGAATTTGTTATATAAAATTTCTAGCGCTATGGTTCTCTCTTTAGGATATACAGTGGTACCATATTTTTTTTGGAAGGTTTTGATACCTTCTAATATTTTGTCTGCTTTTGCATATTCATTTGTTTTTTTGGCTTCTTGTAAAAACTGAATGTAAACAGGTAATGATTGACGAACAAAAACAGAATCAGTAGCTGTAAAGTTTGCTCTGGAGGTTTCGGGTTGTGACACCCATGTATTGTTTTCGTCCCCTGGAATTGGATATATTTTTAAAATACCACCTCCAATAGCACTATATAACAATCCAACTCTTCTATCTATATTTATGAGATCTTTTTGAAATTTATTTTTTACATTTTCTTTCTGTGCTTCTGATACTTTTTCTCTAATTTTATAAATTCCAGAGGGTGTTATAAAGTCGGATAACCGGGCATATTTTGTTTTTTCTTTCAGACCCAGAGTTTCTCTTATTTGAGTATTTCCTTTTTCTAAATAAATAAACGGTACTTCAAACCATAAACGAGGATTCTCGATGATAGACAACAGCACCTGACTCGGTTTCATTCCGTTAAAACTATTTGTTTGACTTACCTTCCTAACCAACTCTGATGCAAAAGTATGTGCAGGCTTCATACGCCCCCCCGCATCTTGAATGACCAATTTATTAAACGCCTCTGCGTGTTGTTCATTAACCAAATTGGCTTTTAGAATAGAGTCAATTTGTTGGTTCGAAAATCTATTTTGTTGGTGACTTGTGTGCTGAGCAAACGAACTATATGTAAATAACAATAGAGTGATTGCCGCAATTATTGATTTTTTCTTACGCAGTTTTACCAGTGATTTCTTTAAGTCATCAAAGCGTGTGTTTTTAGCAAAAAAGATACAAATCATCCCAAAATATAACATTGAATACCCTAAGTAAGTGATAAATGTTCCCCAAAAATCATGGTTCACAGAAAGTCTGGTTTGTTCTACTTCACCTGATAGGTCATAACTTGCTTGAAAAAATTTATATCCTTTATAATCTAAAATATGGTTCATAAAAATACGATAGTCAAAAGTTTCATCTAACCCCAGCACTGTAACTTCACTTGCATATGAAGCGGCACTTTCTGATCCTGGGTATTTTTCTAATTGAAAATCATTGAGTTTTATTTTAAAAGGTGTTTTTAATTCTTTTGCACCGTAGAGCATTCTAAAATTCAAATTTCCAACAGTAATTTCTTTAGCTCCCTGTGTGTTGTATTGTCCTCCTGTTAATTCGACTCTTTCAGTAGTGTTGTCAGTAGTGATATCAAAAACGACAACATCTAATTTTTTAGGGTCTTTAAGACCACTGACCATGGTAAGGGTTCCCTTTTCTGAGGGTCTTGGAATTACAAATTGAAGTCCTGACACGTTGTGTAAGGTTAAGTATTGAAAATATTGCACAGAATCTTTTGTAACGATCCCTTTCTTTTGATCGGCCATCCTAAACCAATCACCACTTTCTTTTGTCAGCATTTTTAAACTACCTTCTTCCTTAAAAAAGTTAATAGTAGCGTTATTATCTGGAGCATTAAAACCAACTAAAATTCCATGAATATTTTGTATGGTTCCTTTTTTAAGATAATGTTCGTGTCTAGATCCCTCTGAAGATTCAACAAAGAAAAGATACTCCTCACCATTTTCATCTTCCACTAATTTTTTTTCTGCCCATGGTATGTAATCGATCAATTTAAAGGTAACCTTTTGCTGATCATTTGCGCTCTTTCCGAAATAGGTATCAAATTCAAAATTATTTTTCCCCCATGCAGATAGCAACATTTTCTCGTGAATTTTTGGAGCTTGATCCTTATTGTCGTCAATGACAACATTCAAATAAGTAGTTTCAGACAGGAACGAACTGGTAGTTTCTCCTTCGTTAATAGGCATCACTCCTTCATAACCAATATATCTGGTAACTCCTGCACCAATTAAAATAAACAGCCAAGCGACATGAAATAACAAAACGGGCCACTTTTCTTTTCTTAACAAACGATATCTAAAAATGTTTCCAAAGAAATTAATGATGAAAAAAAGCATGATTAATTCAAACCACCATGCATTGTAGATCAATGCTTTAGAGGTTTGAGTTCCAAAATCATTTTCTATAAAGGTAGCCACACCCATAGCTGTTGCAAATAGTATAAACAAAACCGCCATTAAGCGAGTAGAGTAGAGTAGCGAGAGAATATTTTTCATCCGAATTGGGTAAATTTTAATGCACTGCAAATTTAAGGATAAAAGCAAGAATACTTCTAATTGGACTATTGTTTTTTCTTGTTAAGATTTGTTAAAAATAAAGTCCATCTCTAGTGCAAAGAAGAATTGTTTTTGTATGGATAATGTCTTAAAAATTATTAAAATAATCCAATTAATTAATTGATTATCAATAATTTAAGTATATGAAGCCCCGATGTTATTCAGCGATACTGTCTATTAAAATGGTAAGCAAGTCAATGGCAGCTTTAGAAATTTTAGTTCCAGGTCCAAATACACCTACGGCTCCAGCATCAAATAAAAAGGAATAATCTTGAGCGGGTATCACCCCTCCAACGATGACCATAATATCTTCACGCCCATATTTTTTTAAGGCTTCGATTACTTGAGGAACCAATGTTTTATGTCCTGCAGCCAATGAGGAAATTCCTAGAATATGAACATCATTTTCTACCGCTTGTTTTGTTGCTTCTTGGGGTGTTTGAAATAAGGGGCCGATGTCTACATCAAAACCTAAGTCGGCATAACCAGTAGCGACTACTTTTGCCCCTCGATCATGTCCGTCCTGGCCAAGCTTCGCTATCATAATACGTGGACGTCTTCCTTCCAAAACAGCAAAATCATCAGCTAATTTTTTTGCTTTTGAAAAAAGTTTGTCATCTTTTATTTCTTTACTATACACGCCAGAAATGGTTTTATGTACTGCTTTGTGTCTTCCGAAAACAACTTCTAAAGCATCAGAAATCTCACCCAGAGTAGCCCTGTTTCTTGCCGCTTTGATTGCTAAATCTAATAAATTATCGTTTCCAGATTTTGCAGCTTGAGTCAAAGCTACTAAAGATTTTTGAACTTCTGTATTATTTCTGTTTTCTTTTAGGTTGTTCAATCGTTCAATTTGAGAATTTCGAACTGCCTCATTATCAACCTCTAGTATGTGTAATGGGTCTTCCTCTTTTAATGCGTATTTATTAACACCCACAATAACATCTTGTCCGCTATCAATTTTAGCTTGTTTTATTGCAGCAGCCTCCTCAATTCTCATTTTTGGAATTCCCTTTTCAATGGCTTTTGTCATTCCTCCCAAATCTTCAATCTCGTTAATTAATTTCAATGCTTTTGTGGCGATTTCCTCTGTTAATTTTTCGAGATGATAACTTCCCGCCCAAGGATCTACTGTTTTGGTAATAGATGTTTCTTGTTGTAAATATAACTGTGTGTTTCTCGCTATTCTTGCAGAAAAATCGGTAGGCAAGGCAATGGCTTCGTCCAAGGCGTTACTATGCAAGCTTTGGGTGCCTCCAAATACAGCAGCCATCGCTTCTATGGTTGTTCTGGCTACATTATTAAATGGATCCTGAGCTGTTAAAGACCAACCACTGGTTTGGCAATGTGTTCTCAATGCCATAGATTTTGGGTTTTTTGGATTGAATTGTTTTACAAGCTTTGCCCACAACATTCTGGCTGCGCGCATTTTTGCAATTTCTGTAAAGTGGTCCATTCCTACCGCCCAGAAGAAAGATAATCTTGGGGCAAATAAATCGATATCCATACCTGTTTCAATTCCTTTTCTGAGATATTCTAATCCGTCAGCAAGTGTGTAGGCCAATTCAATTTCTGCAGTTGCTCCCGCCTCTTGCATGTGATAGCCAGATATAGAGATAGAATTGTATTTTGGCATGTTGGCACTTGTATATTTAAAAATATCAGCGATAATTTTCATGGATGGAGCAGGAGGATAGATGTAAGTGTTTCTGACCATGAATTCTTTTAGAATATCGTTTTGTATGGTTCCTGAGAGATTCTCTGGAGAGACCCCTTGTTCTTCTGCCGCCACAATGTAAAAGGCTAAAATTGGCAAGACAGCACCATTCATCGTCATAGAAACTGACATTTTATCTAATGGAATTTGATCAAATAAAATTTTCATATCCTCAACAGAGTCGATCGCAACTCCAGCTTTACCAACATCTCCTTGAACTCGTTTGTGATCTGAATCATATCCTCTATGGGTAGCTAAGTCAAATGCAACAGAGAGCCCTTTTTGACCAGCTTGTAAATTTCGTCTGTAAAAAGCATTGCTCTCTTCAGCCGTAGAGAATCCTGCGTATTGTCTTATGGTCCAGGGTCTTCTTACATACATAGTCGCATAAGGCCCCCGAAGATTTGGTGCCACTCCAGCGATAAAACCCTCATGGTCTAGAGCATGTTGCGCTGTTTTTGTTTCGTTTTTTAGTGCTATATGTTGTACTTTTTTTCTATTCATTTATAGAAGCTACATCTAATTTGATTCAATTACTGGATTTCAATTGGTTTTATTTTGTTCTCTTTTCGGAGCGTAATCGTTCTTTTTCAAGAGGTTCTGAAATTCGTTTTCTAGTCAACGGACTAATTAACGTTTTTATAGATCGTTTTTTTACAAAAGGATACAGTTCCAAATTTTGTTGCATCCTATCGTTCTTGTTTTGTTGAAAATTTGTTCCTAATAAACGAGTTTCTTTTTCTTCTTTGAAGGCACTGTTGTTAATTTTTTTCTGAATAGCACCTGTTTTTAATTGTTTTAAAAAGCCGCCATTTTTCTCTATTTCTTTAAAAATAAGTAACGCCTTTTCAGCCAATTGATGGGTAATGGATTCTATATAATAAGTGCCATCTGCAATATTTTGACCCCTGTTTAAAGAACTTTCTTGTTGTAGGATAAGAAGTTGGTTTCTTGCGATACGTTCACCAAATTCATTCGATTTTTGATAGATCGTGTCATAAGAAATATTAGAAATTGTATTTGCACCTCCTAAAATTGCGCTCATACATTCTGTAGTAGTTCTCAGCAAGTTTACATTATAATCGTACAAGGTTTTATTTCTATGACTTGGTAGTACAAACAGATGCGCATCAAAATTAGAGATATTGTATTCCTCTAATAGGGTTGACCATAAGATTCTAAAGGCTCTTAATTTAGCAATTTCGAAAAAGTAATTGCTTCCAACAGAGAAAGTAAAGTGGATTTTTTTGGCAGCAACCTCTCCAAAATGATTCAAATATTCATTGGCATGGGCTAAAGTGTAGGCAAGTTGTTGCGTAATTGTAGCCCCGGTATTTTGATATAAATCTGCTGAAACAGCAATGCAGTTGTTAGATTTTTTTTGAATTTTGTCTAGGATGGTAACATCTTCTTTAAAGTTGAAAAACCAATTTCCAGTTGCTGCTAAATTCCCAATAATGTCAGTCTGAAAAAAGGTTGTGTCAGAATTGATATAATTCGCTACCTCAGTTTGAAATTCAGCATCTAAAAAAGAAAAATGGAAGTGTAAAGAAACATTTTTCACAGAAATGTCAAGGAGTAATTTTTTGTAATCAAAAATAGCATTTGCTTTGAATAAAATAGCATTCGCCCCTCTTTTTAAGGCATCAATAGCCAAAGAATTTGCTATTTTTTCCTGATCAATAAAAATTGTTTGACAAATACTAAATCCATCTTTAAATTGTATAGGGTCATGATTTTTTTGATCCTCTGAAGTGTAAAAAGGTTTTATGACGATTCCATCATTTGTTTTCCAAAGAAGTGATTCATTGTAATCTTCCCCCTTTAATTCAGCTTGGATTTTTTGTTTCCAAGCAGTTGGAGTTGTTTTCTCAAATTCATTAAATAGGGAGTTATTCACTTATTTTTCTGAGGTGTTAAATTCTATTAAATAGATCTCTTCATTGTCTTTTTTCATTAGATATTTTTCTCTTGCAAATTGTTCTAATTGAAGTGAATCTTGAAGCTTTTCAATGGTCGCTTTGTCTTCTGCGATCTTCTTTTTATAAAAAGAGATGGTGCGTTCTAAATCTTGAACTTCGTTGTCAAATTTTCGATGAATCAAATACGAGTTTTCATCAAAAAAAAGCATCCATATCAGAAAAGGAATGAAGATTATAACGTACAGATTTGTGAGAATCTTTACTACTTTATTATTTTTAAATCCTTGAAAAGTCATCAATTTTATAAGCGTTCGTTAATTACTGATCTTACAATATCGATCGCGACAGTATTGTGTCTGTCATTAGGGATGATGATATCTGCAAAATTCTTAGTTGGTTCTATGAACTGTCGGTGCATTGGTTTTAAGGTGTCTTGATAGCGGTTTAAAACTTCCTCGACATTTCTTCCTCTTTCAGTGATGTCTCTTCGAACTCTTCTTATAAGGCGTTCATCGGTATCTGCGTGTACAAATATTTTTATGTCGAATAAACTTCTAAGTTCTTCGTTGTTAAAAATTAAAATTCCTTCTACAATAATTACCTTCCTAGGATAGGTTGTAACAGTGTCTTTGGTTCTATTATGAGTAACAAAAGAATATACAGGTTGCGCTATTGTTTCATTGGATTTTAATTTTTTAAGGTGCTGAACTATCAAATCAAAATCGATTGCTCTTGGATGGTCAAAATTTATTTTCGCCCTCTCTTCAAGAGATAAGTTGTCTGTTGCTTTATAATATGAATCTTGAGATATAACACAAACTTCCTCTTCTGGTAAATGTTTAACTATTTGATTTACAACAGTGGTTTTTCCACTTCCTGTTCCTCCTGTTATTCCTATAATGAGCATATGTTATTTCTAATTTGTGCTCTAAAATAATAAAGATTTTACAATATTTTGGAGTTTTTTAATCTTATATAATTTCTAGCTGTGATTTTTAAACTGAAATAAAATTATTTGCACGTTTGAGAGGTTGATTCTTTCTTCTTTCCCTTGGATCGATTTATTTGGAATTTAGATGTAATTTCTTTTTATCGCCGATAAGTAGTAACAAGGCTACCTTTTTAAAAAGGAAACTACGTTTCTAGTTGGTTGCTTTTGGAAGTTATTCTGTTTGGCTATTGCAGTGCTTCTTTATAAGTTTTTAAACATCTTTCTCGCGCAAATTTATGTTCTACAATTGGAGAATCATAGGTCAACTCTTGAAATTCTGGCACCCATTTTTGGATATAATTTAACTCTTTATCAAATTTTTGAATTTGAGTTGTTGGGTTAAATATTCTGAAATAAGGTGCTGCATCTACACCACATCCTGCAACCCATTGCCAGTTTCCAATATTACTTGATTGTTCAAAATCATGCAATTTTTCTGCAAAATATGCTTCACCCCATCTCCAATCAATTAGCAAATGTTTACAAAGAAAACTTCCTACTAACATTCTCACTCTATTGTGCATGAATCCTGTTTGGTTGAGTTCTCTCATTCCTGCATCAACAAGAGGATAACCTGTTTTTCCCTTACACCAAGCTTCAAAGTCATTTTCATTGTTTCTCCAAAGAATTCGATCGTATTTTGGTTTAAAACTAAGCTTTGTTGTTTGCGGGAAATGCCATAATATTTGCATAAAAAATTCACGCCAAATCAATTCTTTTAAGAATGTGATGTTGTTACTTTTAGCAGCCTTCTCTACCATTTTTCGAACACTAACGGTTCCAAAACGTAAATGAGTTCCTAACCTGGAAGTACTATTTTTTGCAGGAAAGTTTCTCGTTTCTTCATAGGTGTCAATTAGTTTAGAAGTAACTTTATAGGAGGCTACTTTTATGGAAGATTTTTTAAAACCAATCTCTGCTAATGTAGGGAGTTGGTTGGAGTCTTTTTTTATACACTTCGATAAATTTTCTTCAGAAGGAAAACATTGGATGCCATTAATTTCAAAGGCCTCTAGCCATTTTTTTGAATATGGAGTATATACTTTGTAAGCGGTACCATCTTTTTTGGTAATTTCATTTCTTTCAAAAATTACTTGATCTTTGTAGGATTTGAAACCAATATTTTTGGATGATAGGAGTTCTTTGATTTCTTGATCTCTTTGAATTGCATAGGGCTCGTAGTCATGATTGCAGAACACTGTATCAATTTCGTGTTTTTTTGACAAAGCGGAAAAAACTTCTTTAGGCCTCCCAATACAAACAGTTAGTGAACTTCCAATTTCGTTAAGTTGCTGATTGATGTTTTCTAACTCCTGATGAATGTAGGATATTCGAGCATCGTCTTTCGGAAGCTTATTGAGAATTTCTTGATCGAATATAAAAATAGGGAGTACCTCTTTGTCCGCTATTAAAGCTTCATACAATCCACGATTATCATTTAATCTGAGGTCTCTCCTAAACCAAAAGATGTTCCTTTTTTTATTCATTATGATAGGTTCCAAAAAGTGCTATTAATTTTTTTTGTCTGTGGGCAAAAATTTCTTCTAATTTTGGTTTGACCAGAAATGGATGTGCAATTTGACCCAAAAGACCCATTGGTACTTTATAATCAATAATATCTTCCATCTCTACACCGCCATCAATTTTTTTAATAAAATGTTTATGGTGCCAAAGTGCATAGGGCCCAAACCGCTGTTCATCTACAAAATATTCTCCCTCTTTCACATGCGTGATTTCTGTGACCCATTTTGTTTTAATTCCAAGAATTGGGGTTACTATATATTGAATTATTTGTCCTGCAAACATGGGTTTTTCTGCTCCAGAAATAATATTAAAACTCATATACTCTGGAGTAATTGTTTTTAAATTTCTAGGGTTCGATAAAAACTTCCAGGCTTCCTCTAGGGAGATTGGTAATTTTTGTTTTCTATGGAATGTATAGATTTTCATTTTAATTGTGAATTAGAATGTAAAGGTTTAATGATGTCGCAATACAAAGCCATAACATGTAGGGTAGGAGCAGGTATTTGTAATGCGAAGCTTTTCCTTCTTTGAAGAAGTAATAACAAATGAGAGCTGTTAATAAAATGAGTATGATTAAACCGAATAAAATCAGATGCTGATTGAAGAAAAAATAGTTCCAACCCACATTCAAAATAAAATGAACACAAAAAATAATGATTAATTTTAAACGATTCTGTTTTACAAAGAGCTGTCCTAAATATACTGAGAAACAAATCATGATGATTGTCCATGCAGCTCCAAAGACCCAGCCTTCAGGAGTCCAGGGGGCTTGGTTTAAGTTAGTGTACCAGGAGGATGTAGGTCCATTATTCATTAACCAACTTCCGATAGCTAAACCACCAAAATTGATAAACAGAAATAAAACAGTTAATTTTAATTGTTTCATTTGTTTAAGATTTTGACTGTAACTCCTCAATTTTTTTTAAAACGTCGTCTGCATCCTGATATTTATGATCACTTTGACTTCTATTAATTGATTGCAATTTAAATGCTTCCTCCATCAATTTTTTGTACAATTCCTGTAATTTCTCTACCTCTGTTTTCTTTTTGAATAAACCAAACATCATTTTAAGATTTTAAGTGTTTTGTAATTTTTGAACTCATTGGTGTTGTAATTGAATAATAATAATCGATGAGTTTGCCTTCTGGAGAGACTAAATATTTTTGAAAATTCCATTTTACAGAAGAACTTTTTTTGTTATTTAATTCTCTTGAAGTTAACCATTTGTATAGTGGGTGTTGTTCTTTACCTTTCACATCAATTTTTTCAGTGATTAAGAAAGAAACGCCATAGTTGACTTTACAGAATTCTTCAATTTCGTCACTGTTTCCGGGTTCTTGTTTTCCAAATTGATTGCAAGGAACTCCAATAACGACCAAGTTATTCGAATGTGTATTGTTTAATTTTTCCAACTCGTTATATTGAGGAGTAAAACCACATTTAGATGCTACATTTACAAAAAGCAGGTGTTTCCCTTTAAAATCTGATAAATGAATAGGATTGTTCTGGAGACTCTTAATCTCAATATCATATATAGTCATTCTTTTTTTTAAATTAAATTTTAAATGTTACAATTCCGCAGTCTAATTCAAAAATTTGACCTGAGATTGAAGTTGCTTTATCAGAGATTAGAAAGCTAGCCATGTCAGCAACTTCTTTTGGATGTAGATACTTTTTTAAAGGATGACGTTCTGTAATATTCTCGATCATACGTTCGTTACGTAATAATTTTGACGCCAATGTGGTGTCTGTCACAGTGGGAGCGATCGCATTGACACGAATTGAGGGTGCTAGTTCTGCCCCTAATGATTTTGTCAAACCTTCAACAGCAGATTTTGCAGCAGCAATGCTGGCATGAAAAGGCATTCCTAATTTAGCAGCTACTGTGCTAAAAAGTAAAATATTTGGATCGGTTCCCTTTTTTAGCGAAGGAAGGTAATGTTGAATTGTTTTTACAGCACCGATGACATTAATTTCAAAGTCATTTCTAAAGTCATCCAATTTTAGACGTGATATTGGCTTTAGATTAATACTACCTGGACAATAAATTAAGGAATCTATTTTTTCAATTTCAGGTAATTCATCCGTTAAAATATTGCAGTCTATGTGGGTGAGATTTTGATGGGTAATTAAAGGAGGGGTTCTACTCAGGTTTACGATTAAATTATCATCAATCAGGGTTTTCATGATTGCATTTCCAATTCCCTTACTTCCTCCTATAATTAAGATTTTATTCATATGCTTTAAGGTCTTCCTTTCAAGCGCTTTTCTATTTTTTGTTTAACAGCAGTCAAGCGCTTCATTTGATCCATAATTTCTGGATCTTTTTCTTGTTTGTATATCTCGTTTAGCTCTAATATTAAAGCTTTGACCTCTCTTGAGGCTATGATTCGATCACTTGTAGTTTTGAATGAGAATTTCCTGTTCTCAAATTCTATAGCCCTTTCTAATAATTCCATTTTATTTTAATTATATTCTATATTTTTCGAATATAATTATAAAAGTTAGAAAAGCAACTAAAATATGAATTTATTATGCGGTTAAAGGTTTTCCCTTCAAACGTTTTTCAATCTTTTGTTTGATTGTTGTTAGTCGTTTCATGATATCCATAATCTGGGAGTCTTTATTTTTTTTATAAATTTCGTTCAATCCTAAAATTAACGATTTGGCTTTTCTAGCGGCCATGATTCGGTCGCTGGTCGTAGGAAATCTCATCTTTTTTGTTTCAAATTCCAATGCTTCGTTTAGTAAGTCCATAAGTTAATACTTTAATGAGTTTTGTAATTCTACTATTTTTTCTTGTGTATTAAATTTTCCACCAAAATAGGAGGTAACGGTTGAAGATGTCTCATCTTTAATCCCTCTTGAAGAAACACAAAGGTGTTTGGCATCTATAATAACAGCGACATCTTCTGTTTGTAAAATTTCTTTTAATTCTTCTGCAATTTGGTTGGTCAATCGTTCTTGAACTTGAGGTCTTTTGGCATAATATTGCACAATTCGATTCAATTTTGACAATCCAATAACTTTCCCCGAAGAAATGTAAGCAACATGAGCTTTACCAATAATCGGAACAAAATGGTGTTCACAGTTCGAATAAAAAGTGATATTTTTTTCTACCAACATTTGATTGTATTGGTATTTATTATCAAACAAAGCAACTTTTGGTTTATTAACAGGGTTTAATCCGGAGAAAATTTCTTCTATGTACATTTTGGCAACTCTCTTAGGAGTTCCTTTCAAAGAATCGTCGGTTAAATCTAAACCCATTACATCCATAATTTCTGTAAATAAGCTTTCTATTTTGTCTTTTTTTTCTTCATCTGAGAGTTTAAAAGCATCTTTTTTCATGGGGGTTTGTAAACCCGTGTAAAGATGGTCATCTCCCACTTCTTCAAATGATAATCTGTTTAATTCTTCGGTAATTTCTTTTTGTTTTAATTCTGTAATCATTTTGTATCTTTTTTATGTGCTGTCACAGATTATTATCTTTAAGCAAAGCACGGTTTATCTTTTGGATATAGAGTTATTTGATATTGATCGTTGTCTCGAACATTTGAATCTTCCTTTTTCAAAAGTTCGTAACTTTTGGTGTTTTGTTTTCCTTCCTTGAACTCTTTTTCTCCACATTTTGAAGCTTTTCATCTTCATTTCTTTGCGCATCAATTCAATAACTTGTTTTTCGTCTAGGTTAAATTGGAATTTGATCGACTCAAAAGTCGTTCTGTCTTCCCATGCCATTTCAATAATTCTATCTATAACGATGCTATTTAATTGTTTCATAAATTGTGTTAATGAGTGGGTTCATAGAAGTCATAGATCTTATCATTTTTGATCTTTAGACCAATTATCTTGTTAATAAATTTTTTATTTTCTTTAAGTAATTTGTTATTTTTAAAACGGATAAAGTTTCCATGGGCATGAAAACTGATACCATTTGTTTTGTAGGTATGAAGTTGGTAGAAAGGAATTGGCCAGCTAAAGTTTTTCAAACCTTTGTTAATATGAATTAGAATCCCCTTTTCTCTAATTTCGATATTTCCGTAATTAATATCGGAAACACTGTTCATGTATGTGTTGAAATTTGGGCTTACCTCATCGATAATCATTCGTTTGGACCCAGTTCCACCTATTTTGATTGATTTAAAAAAGGAATAGGAGTAACCCAACAGGTCATCGATAATAGATTGTGCTTCTTGATTTGTGTGAGTTGTGTTGTATATCATACCTACTCAAAGGTATAAATGTTTAATTATTTTTACAAATGGTTAAACAAAAATTAACATAAAATTATAATTCTACTCAAGTACTTGATCTTGCTTGTTTTACATTTTATTTTTTTCGGAATAGGTGTGTTTCTTTAGGATACGATAGTTTTCTTCCTGAACTCTCGCGTCTTTTTTCATATTCCAAAGAATGTCACTTGCTTTTTTTCTAGCAGACTTTATCTCTATGATTGGATTTGGATAGTCTTCTCCTAATTTAAAATTATTAAACTGTTGGTCTAAAGCTGTCATCAAATAGGGTTCATGTATAAATGAAATTGGTAAATGTGCTAATTCTGGAACCCATTTTTTTATAAAAGTTCCGTCTTCATCATGTGATAAACTGTTTTTTATTGGATTGTATATCCGAAGAAGATTGATACCTGTCTCACCAGCACTCATTTGTAATTGAGAAAAATGGATGCCTGGTTCAAAATCTAAAAATAATCGTGATAGATGCTTAGATGAGGCTTGCCAGGGTTGCCATAGAATATGCGTAAAAAAGGAAACAACCATAGCGCGCATTCTAAAATTTAAGTATCCTGTTTCATTTAAGCATCGCATGCAGGCATCTATTAGAGGAAAACCAGTTTTTCCTGTTTCCCAAGCTTTTTGATATTCACTGGAGATGCTTTTTTTTAATTTTTGGTAGCCTTTATTAATACTCGCATTTTCCATGGTGTGTTCCATTTCAAATTTTTGTATGAAGTGTGCTTGCCATCGCAACCTAGAAATAAAAGCACCCAAATGTTTTTTGTTTGCTGCTGTTTTGTGTTTTATGGCTTCCTGGTATATCTGACGGGTAGATATATTACCCCAAGCAATGTAGGGAGACAGTCTACTACAGCTTTCCCTTGCTAATGTGGGTTTCGAAATATTATTCATATACTTCTCATGACGCTTCTCAAAAAAAGTTTCTGCATATCTCCATGCCATTGTAGCCCCCCCTTTTTGAAGGATATTATTTTTAGGAGTTTGTAGTTTTTCTACTTGAAAATACTTTTCAAGTATTGATATTTCTTCTGTAAAGAGTGTTTGTTGCGTATTTAACTCATTTTTATATTGAGTATTTTGCATGTAACCTTCCCATTTTTCAAACCAATCCTCTCTGTTAAGCAAGCCTCTCAATACACCATTATTCCTATTTTCAACCCATTTTATCGAGTTGTTTCTGCAGTATCTCGCAAAATCTTTATCTCTGTTATAGGTAATTAAAAGCCCTGTTTCTTGATGTGAAAAAACTGTATTTATTTTGTAAACATCTAATAGTTGATTAAAAGCGTTAATAACATCTGTTCTTATGCAGAGAACTCTTGTCTTGTAATCTTTTAATTGCTTGTTTAAATCTTCTAGAGATTGTCTAATAAAATTCCAGTGTCTTTCATCATAATGAGGGTCATTGATTAAAGTATTCTCGAAAACATACAAAAAAAGGATGCGCTTATTCAATGCCAAAGCATTGTGTATTGCCTCGTTATCCTGCAAACGCAAATCCCGTTTAAACCAAACAATATTTATTTCTTCCTTACTAGTATTCATCAATATTTTCTATAATATGATTTGCTTTTTCTTTGATTTTTGCTCGTTCTTCTGATGACATTTTGTTTAGTAAACTATACATCATCTTCATTCTAAAATTAGAGGACAATGCGGTCTGTTTCTCGTCTAAAAAATTCCAATACAAGGAATTAAAAGGGCAAGCATCATCTTCAAATTTTTTGCTTTTGTTATAATGACAAGAACTGCAATAGTTACTCATTTTATGAATATAGCTTCCACTAGAAACATAGGGCTTAGTTGCAATTTTACCTCCATCTGCAAATTGACTCATCCCTCTTGTGTTAGGGAGTTGCACCCATTCAATAGCATCTACATAGATGCCAAGGTACCATGCATCTATTGCATCTGGATGTACCCCTGTGAGAAGCGCAAAATTTCCTGTAATCATTAATCGTTGAATGTGATGCGCATAGCCATTGTCAAGAGAATTATTGATGCTCTTTTCTAAGCAGTTCATTTTGGTGTTACCTGTCCAATAAAATGATGGCAACTTATTTTCATTGTTTAAGTAATTCTCTTTTTTATAGTTGGGCATGAGCTTCCAATACATCCCTCTCATGTATTCTCTCCATCCTAAGATTTGTCGAATAAATCCCTCGACTTGAGAAATATCAATTTCATTTTGGTTATTTCTGTAAGTTTTTAAAACCGTTTCAATAATTTCTTTGGGTGAAATTAACTTTGTATTCATTGCAAATGAAATTCTACTATGAAAAAGATAGATTTTATCGGTGTGCATGGCGTCCTGATAGTCGCCAAAATGAACCAGCAAGTGCTCACAGAAGTAATTGAGTTGTTGTAATGATTGTTTTTTAGAAATAGGGTATTCAAAATAGGTTGGATGTATTTTTCCTATGGTAACAATTCCAGATTTTTTAATATCTGCCAACACTTCGGTTACATCGTTGTCAAAGTTAATTTCTTGCGGAATTAAAACATCCCCTTTCCATTTTTTTCTATTACTTGCGTCATAATTCCATTTGCCTCCTTCAGGTTGTTTGTCAATCATTAAAACTTGATGTTTCTTTCGCATATTGCGATAAAAATGCTCCATCAAAAGTTGTTTTTTACCCTTAAAAAAGGTTTCTAAATCTCCTCTTTCTGTATAAAAGTGTTCTGTTGAAAAGACCATAGATTCCATATTTAAATCATTACAAAAGTCTTTAAGCTGTTGATCTAATCTGTATTCATCAGGCTCTTGATATTCAAATTTATGAATGGAGTGTTCTAGGATTAGTTTTGAAATATTGTCGGTTAAGCTTTGTGTGTTTTCTGGGGCATTTATTTTGAAATATACAACCTGGTGATTTTGTGCTTTCAATACATTCGCAAAATGTCTCATCGCTGAAAAAAAGCCTGTAACTTTTTGAATGTGATGCTTCACGTAATCTGTTTCTTGTCGCATTTCAAACAAACAAAAGACAACATTCGTATCCGCTTTAGAAAACCATGAATGATTTATATTCAACTGGTCACCGAGAATTAATCGTAATTTTTTCATTTTAAAACAATGTTTTTTCTAACCACAGTTTTCTGAATTTATGATTTGCATCATATCGATCTGCCTGAAGTTTTGTATTAAATTTTCGGTCTCTAGGATCATTACCGACACCTGAAACATACATCCAGTTTCCGTAGTTACTGTGAACGTCATAATCTAATAACATAGATTCGAAATAAGCGGCTCCAATTCTCCAATCTTGTTGCAGTTCTTTTGCAAAATAAGAAGCTACATTTTGTCGTCCTCGATTGCTCATCCACCCTGTTTCTTTAAGTTCGATCATGTTTGCATTTACAAAATTATCTTTTGTATTGCCGTTTATCCATTGTTGGATGATTTCTGAATCAAAATTCCAAGAGTATTTTTTTTCTAGGATTCCTCCAATTTTGAAAATAGTTGAACCATGTTTTAAAGATATATATTTAAAGAAGTCTCTCCAAATTAATTCAAAAATCACCCAATAAGTAGATTGATTTGCTCCAAATTTATCTTCAAATTCTTTAATTTTCCAATAGATGGTTTTGGCAGATAGACTTCCATTTGCAAGCCATGGAGAAAATTTTGTACTGTAATCTACCCCTATTAATCCGTTTCTCGTTTTTTTATAAAAAGCAACTTTTTTTGTCTTAAAAAAATACCGATCTAACCTTTTTAAAGCTTCGTTTTCTCCACCTAAAAAAGGAAATGCAGTTTTTGTTGAGGTGGTGAAATCTTCAAAACCTAGATTTTCAATTGTTGGAATTTTAGTCAAATTTTCAATTTGATTCGTCGATGATGGCTGAACAAATGATTTCTCAGAGTCTATTTTTACAGTCTTTTCTAGGGTCTTTCTAAATACACTAAATACAGTAGGAATATTTGAGAAGTCTTTTGTTACTGAATCTGGGTGATACAAAAATTGATCATAGTCTTCAATTAATTTTGCATCACTTGAAAGTGTCTTCTTTATAGCGTTGTTCGTGTCTACTTCTTGTGTTGTCCATTCTTTTTGAGCATAGATGCTCACTACTGAAAATTCACTACAAATTTCACTAATTTTCTTTTCTGGAGATTCATAATACACAAGGAGTGTAATGTTTTTTTTCTCCAAATTTAACTGTAACTCTTTGATTGTTTCTATTAAGAATGCCGCTCTGTATCTTGCTGTTTTTTTAAACCCGTAAGCGTCTTCAATATAATCTTTAGGATTAAAAAAATAAACGGCAATGACTCTTTCATGATTTTCAGTCGCTCTTGATAAAGACTGATTGTCATGAACTCGCAGGTTATTTCTGAACCATACTAATCCTGTATTTTTTTGTTTCTTCTGCATCTTTCGCTACAATATCTTACATTTTCCCAATTTTTCTCCCACTTCTTTCTCCAAGCAAATGGTTTTTTACAAACCAAACATTCTTTTTGGGGCAAATGCTGTTTTTTCAAATTTATCTATTGAGATTATTAATCATTCCATTAAAAACAAACCAATGAAATGGCATAACTGCATACCAATATAACCTTCCTGCCAATCCATGTGGTCTAAATGTCGCTGTTTGATAAATGGTATCTCCCTCAACTTTAAACTCTAGCCAAGCTTCCCCTGGTAAAATCATTTCTGCATAAAGCAGGAGTTTCCCTTTTTCTTTATCGGCATAGATGACGCGCCAAAAGTCCAATGCGTCTCCTGCATTTAATTCTGTCGGATGTCTTCTTCCTCTTCGTAAACCTGTACCTCCAAATAATTGATCAAAAAATCCTCTAATTTTCCATAAAAAGGTTCCGTAGTACCAGCCTTTTTCGCCACCAATAGACCAGATATTATCTAATAATTTCTGTTTGTTGTTAATTTTTCTTTTTTTGAAGTCTTTAAAACAACCATGTTTTGGAACATTAACGAACTCATGTACGTAATTTTTTAATCTACCACTACTGATATATGAATCTTTCCAACTAGAAATAATACTATTTTGTTTTATTTTGACAAAAGCGAATTGAACCGCTTGTCTATAGGTCATTGGTTGTACCTCCAATATTTTATTGATATCACTCTTATTTCCAATGACTTCAACTCCCATAGAATTTACAAGGGATGTCGCTAGTTTATAGGAGGTTGAGGTTACGAAATACAGCCAATAAGAAGAAAGTTTTGGGGTCATTATAGGTACTGTTAGTATCCATCTTGAAAGTTTTCTTACAGCTGCAAATTCCAACAACATTTCTTTGTAGGTCAATATCTCAGGTCCAAATACATCATAGGAGGTGTTGTATAATTCTCTTTTGTTAAGAGCTTTGTATAAAAACGCTAGTACATCTCTTATTCCTAAAGGTTGCGTTTTTGTATTCAACCATTTTGGAGCAATCATTATAGGTAGTTTTTCTACAATATCTCTGATAATTTCAAAAGAGGAACTGCCAGACCCAACAATGATACCTGCCTTAAAGGTGGTTAGGGCATATTTTTTTGAAGCTAAATTTTTTTCTACATTTTTTCGAGAAAGTAAATGCTTCGAGAGTTTGGTGTCATTGGTTATTCCACTCAAATAAATAACTTGTTCTAATGTTGTTTTTTCGGCAAAACGCTTGAAGTTAAAAGCACATTTTTCTTCCAAAATATGAAATTCTTTCGCAGAATTAGACATAGAATGGATTAAATAGTAGGCAAAATCTAGATCTTTGGGGATGTTGTTAAGGCTTTCTGCATTTAAAAAATCGGACTCTATTAAAACAATATTCTTTCGGTCTTTGAAATAGTTTTGAGCTCGCTTTTTATCTCTAACAGCGCAAATAACAGTGTGCCCGTCGTTTAACAAAAGAGGTATTAATCTTTTGCCAATATAACCTGTTGCACCTGTTACAAGAATTTTCATACACTGTCTGTTATTTTTTAGGTCTTTGGTACGTTAATTGTTTTTTAAATTTTGGAATAGCATAGGTGTCCAAACCATTTATAGTAGCTATGTTTCCTTTAGATAGATTGATTAATCCGTCTTCTTGCAATAGTTCGTCTTCAACATACAATTCTTGAATCTGCGATACTATTAACATCACATCATTGGAAGGAACGTAAATTTCTTCTATAAATTTCATACTCATCTGAACGGGAGCATTTTTGATAAAAGGTGCTTTAAAATTTCCTTTGTATTCTTCTTCTAAGCTGGTAACACTGAATTCAGAAATGTTTTCAGGGTACTTTGCTGAAGTGTGATGTGCATCTTCAATGATGTCTTCATAAATATGATTGATTGTAAATATACCATTTTCTTTTATGTTTTTGTAGGTATCCCTTGGAACGGTGGTGGGTCTTAAAATAAAACCTAAGGTTGGAGGATTAGATCCCAAGTGGGTTACAGAACTAAAAACAGCAACATTTGGAATTCCTTCATTTGAAATAGAACCTAATAAGTTGGCCGATTTAAATCCAGAGCAACTATTTATTAAGTTTATTTTAAATATTTTTCCTAAATCTTGTATTTCTTTAAAGTTGAAAACAGCCATTATAGAGATTTAAAGTTATTAATTTTCACCTCTTTAGCCTTGAGGTCATGCATTAAATTATACAAACCGAAAAATGTCCTGTTGATGTATATGAAGTGTTTAGATCCTCTATTACCATTCATACTCTTCAATTCAGTACTTTTTGCATATTTAGCCCCTAGATCCGATATTTTACTGAAGAAAATATCATCAGAGAAATCGAATGTTTCCTCGTGAAATGGCTGGGTAAATAAACTAAGCATTTCTTGAAACATCGCTCTAAAAAAATCTAATTCTTCTTCGGAATCATCTGTCCGTAAAATTTCTAGCTCAAATAATTTTTTTTCAAAATACTCGGGGTTTGAGATATTTTCTTTTTTAGCCAATTCAAAGTAAGGAATGTAAAAATCATTTGGAATTGTTTTCATACAACCAAAGTCAATTACGATTAATTCGTTCTCTTGAGAGATTAAAAAATTTCCTGGATGAGGATCTGCGTGTACTTTTTTTAGTTTGTGAATTTGAAACATGTAAAAATCCCATAGAGCTTGTCCTAGGCTATTTGCAACTTTTTGATTTGTGGTTGAAAATTCAGACAAATGCACCCCATTCATCCAATCCATGGTTATAATTCTATCAGAGGATAATGTTGGATAATAATTGGGGAATTTTAAATTTGGAATGTGTTTGCAGTCTTCAACAATAGATTGACTTTGATCTATTTCTAAAGTATAATTTGTTTCTTCAACGAGTTTGTTTTCAACTTCTTTAAAATACTTGTCAGAGTCTTTACCTTTTATATTTAGCATTTTGATGGCAATTGGCTTTACCAATGATAAATCTGATGCAATGCTTTGTGCGACTCCTGGGTACTGAATTTTCACAGCTAATTTTTTGCCATTTTTTTCAGCTTTATGAACCTGACCAATACTTGCTGCATTGACAGAAACAGCATCAAATTTGTCGAAAATTTCAGTTGGATTTTTACCAAAATAAGTTTTGAATGTTTTGGTAACTAATGCTGGTGAGAGTGGAGGTACAGAAAACTGCGAAAGTGAAAATTTTTCAACATAGGCCTTCGGTAAAATACTTTTTTCCATGCTAAGCATCTGCGCTACTTTTAAAGCACTCCCTTTTAATTGTTTTAGTCCATCATAAATATCTTCTGCATTGTTTTCGTTTAAACGAGCTTTTGCAATTTCTTCCGTTTTGGTAATTTTATCACCATAATACTTGAGGTAGTTTACACCTATTTTAGCACCTGTTGTTACTAGTTTTGATGCCCGTTGTATTTTTGATGTAGGAATTGAATCAATAGTTTTCATAGCGTTACTTTAGTTAAAATTAACTTTTTCTTTAAGAATAAATTTCCCGAAATCAATGATGCTTTTGAGCGGTTTTATATCCATTAAATCAAACCGAGCATTGATCGACTTTTCAATAAAAATATCGGTTTTTTCGAACGAGGTTGAAGCATCGTCTAACCAGAACTTCATCGTTATCATTAGGTGTACCCATGAAGATTCTTTGATGGATGTATTTTGAATTTTTTCTAGGGTTTCTTGTTTTAATTCAATTCTGTCAATGTTCAAGTCTTCAATGTATGCTGTGTAATTGGTTCTTAGAGATTTTAAAGATTTTAATTTACGCAGCTCCTTTTGTGTTTTATTGAGTGCATAAACCACATAGCTTCTATTCGCGGTAAGTATCTCAAAGAACGTGAAGTAAAAACTCAGTAACTTGTTTCTTGCATCGTAACTTTGGTACTCTTCACTTTTGTCCAAGACACTCATAGTATGTTGAAAAAACTCTGAAAAAACAGCTTCTTCAATAGCTTCAAAAGAAGTGTAAAACTTATAAAAATTAGCTTCTTCAAAGTTGTTTTCTTTTGCAAAGCTGAACACAGATTTTGGTTGTTGGTTATTGTCTAAAACAAATTCCATGTACCAAGTTAATAGGTCGTTTTTTGTGGTATTTTTTTTTCGTGCCATCTTTAATTTAATTTTAGGTAAAGATACATTGTTTAATTTATTTGATAATTTGTTAAACAATAATTTTTTGTTAAAAAGGAAGATATTATTTCAGGAATTTAAATGAGTCTTACGAGTACATTTTAATATTCAGAAAAAAGAATATAAACAGTACACATTTTTATAAAATAAGAAAAGCTAAAATCATAAGATTTTAGCTTTTTAGTCGGGGTGGCAGGATTCGAACCTGCGACCTTCACGCTTTTAGCGTGACGCGATCTCGTTCAAATATCTTTTAGCCCCTCTTTTTTTGATTTTTCTTTCAAGGATTAAAGCTTCAGATTTTGAATTCATTTCTAGTTGATAAATGATATTCCAATCTTTTGCTTTAGCAGTAAAACCTTTGTGATTGTATAAATGTTCTTTGAGTCTTTCTTTGATATTTTTACTTGAGTACCCGACATAATACTTTTGTAATTGTTCAGAAAAAAGAATATAAACCGTGCACATTTTTATAAAATAAGAAAAGCTAAAATCATAAGATTTTAGCTTTTTAGTCGGGGTGGCAGGATTCAATCTTACAAACTAAAACTCTAATAATCAATGGTTTATGTATTACTAATTATTAAAAAGATGGAAATTTGGGGAACATTTGTTCCCCACGAATATTCTCGTGAGATTATTGTTTTCCACACTTTCAAACAATTCTTATCTTTGAAATAATTTCGATAAAAATACAATTTACCAATCTTATAATAAAATAATTCTGAGGGGTTAATTCATTTATTTTCACTTTTTCATTCATTTTTAACGTTTTACTACACTTCGTAATACTTATATACGAACTCATTACAAATTCAAATCTGAAGGTGTTTGAATCTTTGAGTTAGAGTGGTATGAGATTAGTGTGTGGGGTTTTGACCCACACCTTTTCCTACACATGAAATTGTATCTAAAATCCTTCGGTTTCAATCCACCATTGTTTGAAATAACAAAAACGGAGGGGTGGATACCAATCAGGTAGAACTGAGGTAAGATTGGTATAAGGAGGAATAGTGTGAATACTCTTCGGTGTTGAACGAAAAACAACACATCACCCCCACCTTCACTCATTTCTTTATAGATGTGAGGAAGGTGGGGTATATCCCTCTAACAATAGATATAACTAAAGAAGTATGAAACAAAACAAACTAACACCTGAATCCTTACAATGGATAAAAGACCATCCGAAAGAGTTCATGGAGGAGTTAATCAGAAAATCAGAACTGGTAAAAAACTTCTCCCATGAATTAGAAGAATTCAGAATCAGAAAAGATAAAATCGGTTATAGTTTGAAATTCAATGAATTATTAAAAAAAGAAGAGGATAAAATAAATGGAAGAAAGAATAACCAAACAACAACTAATGAAGATGTATAATGTGAATAGAACCACCATAGAAGAGTGGAGGAGAAGGTTTGGATTACCGATGATACAAATATCCTCTCATAAAAAATACATCCGTAGAGAGGATTTAATGAAGTGGGAGAATGAGATGAAAGATGGGGTATGTGAAGTGAATTAAATACTGAGGACTATATCAAAATAGGAATTAATCAAAGGTTGATACTCTTTCTAATCATTTTATGAGTCTTTAATCTACCATTACCCTTAAAAGAGGTTCTTTATTGATTGGGTACGTTTGAGTTGGGAAGAACTTTTGAATTCAAATATTCTTACAGAATTTGGATAGGGTAATACCTAATGTATTGTACAGAATCTCTTTCCCTACTAATTTTTATCCTCTAATTGATATATAATTCCTCCAGTTGATTTAATATCTCTTAGGTGAGAGAATGGGGGGTGCTCACCTCTATCAATTAGTTCTTTAAGGGTTACAGTTCCATAACTATCTCTTATTTTTTTATTTTGTTTCTTCTTTTTACTCATGTACTCTTTGTTGAAGTTGAAGATTTTTTCTAACCTTAGTAATTGTATTTAGAGAAATATCACACAGTTTAGAAACCTCAACTCCTTTCATCCCTTTTTCTAAGTAGTCCACAACCTTAGAGTGTTTGGTTAAGAATTTAAGGGTTGTTTCCTTAGTGTTCTGTTTCCTTCCACTATATTTTTCAGGAGATATCTTCTGAGTGATACGAATACCCTCCATTTGTCGAGTTTTAATCATAGACTTCTCAAATGAACTCATTGTTGAGAGGATATTTAGTAATAATTCTGAAAAGTAATCTCTCTCACCATCATCATTTAAGTTTTGGAAGTTGGGATTTCTACAAACAACTCTAACCCCTTTTTCAGTAAGTTCCTTCCAAACAGTTAATACAGAAAGAGTATCTCTTCCTAACCTATCAATAGAGTGAACCTCAATGTGTTTGATAGTTCCATTATCAACTAACTTCTTTATTTTGTTCTTAACTATGTTCGGTCGTTCCCATAAAGAAATCAATCCACTACATTTATCAATGATAACCTTATCAAATCCCTCTACGTTCTGAATTTGTCTTAATTCACTTTGTTCATCAGTTGAAACTCTTGATAAAAATACTTTCATGATTCATAATATTAGGGTTACTGATTTTATACCCTTAATTTACGAATATATATTGATATATACAACCATATTGAGTGTCAATTCACAAAATGAGATTCAATAAATGAAGTATACCCTAAGATTGAGAATCTTGATTATCCCCATTTAATCTAACAATTGAATATTCTGAATATCTGTAAGATTTCAAAATAAAGTGAACCCATTTTTATTATAAATTAAAGGGAAGTGAGGGGGGAAGTTACTTGTTACCGTGAGAATACTTTTTCCCTAAATGGGTATCGGTATGGATTTTATATCAATGATAGTTTTTTCCCTACATAAAAATGATAGGATAATCTTAGAATTTCTTATTGAAACAGTCATAATTGATATCCAATGCAATTTGACCACCCCTCCCTTATTTAGAGTATAATTGTAAAACAATTATAGGGGTCAATGCCTCTAGAAAAATTTCAGGAAGAATATGAGTAAGAATTCTATTTTTTTATTGGATAATAGTCATTTGTATCCAATCGTGGAATTTCTAATATACTATCTCTATTAGGGTCAAAAGTTCTGGGTTTAGTTGTTACAGCGATTTTAAAATTATATTCTTTAAGAAGGTCTAAAGTATCTTTATTATAGTCACCATATGGGTAACACATAGTTAAATCGAATTTATCATTATAGAGGGATGACAAAAATTCAATAGACGATTTAATTTCTCTTTCCTGTTCAAATCTTTTGAGAGAAGAGAACCAAAAATGAGATTTCCCATGTGACCCAAAGTGCATCCCTTCAGAAATCATTTCACGGATATTTTTTTTCGATAGATAAAAAGATTTTGATAAATCCTTTTCAGTCTCATCCAAAAAATCATTTAATAAATATCTACAAATCTTTGTTCTGACTTCCAAAGGAAGAACAGTTTGAAGAAGTCTTTTTATTATAATGGTAGTTTTAGTATCATACCGACTGTTAGTATTAATACTTTCAATATAATGATTGATTGACACTTTCAATTCCATGTTCTCATAATGAAAGATAATTCTATTCAATATCTTGAACTCTTCCTCTGATGCGAGAATTATATGAATTAAATTCACATCCAATAATATATTCTCGTTTATTGTATCTACGGGTGTATAAAAGGCCCCTTTTATGTTATTTTCAATGAGTGTAGGAAAAACATACTCATAGTGATCAATATATCCATCATCAAATGTTAATACACAATTTTTTTTACTATTATCAAAATCATTATTAATAAAATCCTCAATTGATAAGATTCTATACGTTTTCTTCAGATAATCTATCTGATCTAAAAAATATGAGTAGTCAAGACCCTTAATTCTCGGATATTTAGAACTTTTAAGTTCCCTCACATAATGATACATTATAAATTCTACCATAATATTTTTTTTAATTCGGTCTGTCCTGATCTGAGTCTCCAAGAAAGAATCTTACAGGTAGATCATTTGATTTTTTATAACATAATTCAATTTGAATGTTTCGGTTTTCAAATGGTGAGAAATATGTAGGTATAATTTCGGAGTTATTCTTCATCAATAAATCCGTAGTTACCCCTCTTGAATCAAAAATCATCATCTCGAATAAGTCAAACCCTTCTTTTTTTAAAAAACATAAAATTGGTTGAGAAATTTTTTTACCATTTAAATCTCCCAAAACATCTACAACGTGAAACACCTTTAAAAGGTTATATTCTATAATTCTTCCAATGAAGGTTATTTCATTGTTTAAAATTGATAAAAAATAATATTTAAAGAATGGATGTTCCAAATATCTTTTTTTGTAGTAATGATTGTCTTTTTTTGGTAAACACCAATCTTGATTTTGATAAAATTTAAATTCACTTGAAAACAAAAAATCACTGTCAATCTTATTGGAGGTATATCCTCGTAAGTTGATTTTTGGATTAATTGACAAGTAGTAATGAGATAAAATACCTGACTCCCAACCAAGACCTTTATATATTTTTGATGCAATAACTGATATTCCTAAAACTCCTATAAATATTGGTTTTCTTTTAAGTAATTGGAACAGTAGAGAAATCCCTTCCATCCCTTTTGATTTTGACTTCCAAATTGCAATCCAAAGATGTTTTCCTTCGTTGTCCGATGGAATAAATCCTAAGATAGATGTTATTATCTTTTCGTTTTTGTTAATCAAAAAATTATATCCGTCACTACTTTTATGTTGATAGTCAAATAGAAGTTCACTTTTAACAAAAATGTGATCTTTTTTCCAATAGGAATTTAGAAAATAGAAAAACTCTTTTTTATCAACTTCTTTAAGAATTTCAATCATAATTTTTTTCCTCTATTTGACATTTCTAGTTTTTCAAAATACAGTTTTACAGGAACTTTGTATTTATCCAAGTTCTTTCTACAAATTGATTTAATTTCTGATTTCAATTCTTTAATATTTTCTGATTGGGTGAATATCTTTGCACAAACAATGTTCCCTACAAGATTGTTTCGCTCTGAAAAAACAGTTGAATCATCAACTCCATTTACCAAATTAATTACATCCTCAATTTCTTTTGGTAGAACTTTTAATCCTCCCACATTAATTATTTTATTTTTTCTTCCTATAATTTTAATATAACCCTCTTCATCTGTTTCTACTAAATCTCCTGTAGCGTACCAACCATCTTTTAAAAAATTATCATTACTATGATTTACATATCCATTGACTTGAGTTTTTGATCTTAAATAAAGTTCATCACCTTCTATTTTAAATTCTTTTTCGTCATCAAGTATTTTAAAAAACAAACTGTTAGATGATTTACTTTGTGTTTTAAGAATTCCTGTTTCACTTGTCCCAAAAGTTTGTAATAATTTAACTCTTGGAAGATTTAAGTTTAGTTTATTTAAAATTACACCTGACATCCGTTCTGTTCCGTAAGTAATGAGTTTCAGGGATTTTAAATTGTCATAATTAAAACTCTCATCCATCATAAAAAGATTTAGAAATGTTGGGGTTGTGGGAAGAATATTTACTTGATGTTTGTTTATAATAGAAATCACTAAAGAAGGACTTCTATCTTTTGGAATTACAAAAGGAGATCCATTTATCAGACAATTAAACAACGTATTTAATCCTCCTATATGATCAAACATTAATAAGATTATAAACCTTAAAGATTTTTGTCTTCGAGGTGTCTTAATCGATGAAATGATTTTAGTAAGATTTTGAATCATGACTTTTGGTTTTCCAGTAGTACCACTCGAAAAGAGTATAATTCCAGTATTTCCCTGCTTAGTCACCTCATTAAAGACCTCTTCTTTATTTGATGTTAATTTATGTTTTTCGATGATTAGTTTATTATTATCAAATGACAGAGTAAAATGTGGACTAACTGATTCAATTTTTTCTTGATATTCCGATTCCGTAGTTTTAACTATAGGTATAATATTTATATTGGTATCGGATAATGAAATTAGTAGTGATATGGAGTGAAAAGTATAATCTGAATAGATTAAAACTCTATCATGTTTTCTAAACTTACCATTTAAAAGAGTTTTGAAATCATTTATTTGAGTTATAAGATCAGAAAACTCATAACTTCCATTCTGGTCAGTAATACATTCTCCTTTGTAATTTTTGATTAATTCAACTATCATAATCCTCCAAGGTAAATTTTTTGACCAGTAATAAAAGAACTTTCATTACTTATAAAAAAATCAGTCACATTTGAAATATCTTCAAAGGTTCCGAATCTTTTTATTGATTGCATATTGATGATTTCCTCAACTTTATCCTTTGGTACAACTTTTATCAAATCCGTATAAACAGGAGTTGGACCTATAGTATTAATAGTAATATTGTAGGAGGATAATTCTTTGGACATTATTCTGCTCATTTTCTCGATAGCACTCTTGGAGCAGGAATAAGCCATTTCACCTTCAAGATCAAGTGGAACAGCAATTGTAGAAAAGTTGATTATTCTCCCCCATTTACTTTTGATCATTTGTTTAGAACACTCTCTTGAGAACAGAAAACTACCTAAATAATTAGTTTCAAAAAGATCTTTGACCGTTTCAGAAGGAGTAAGAATAGAATGGTTTAACGATGCTTTTCCAGCATTATTTATTAATATATTAACACCCCCATTTAGTTTTTTTATTGATCTGATTGTTGTTTTAACCTCTTTTTCTTTTTTTACATCACACAAAAAATGGATATAATTTTTGTGTGACAAATCTGAACTAGACCTAGAACATCCCACAACATTATACCCTTTTTCTAAATAGTATTCAGAAAGATATCTTCCAATCCCTTTTCTGTTTCCAGTAATTAAAATAGTTTTCTGTTTAGGATTCATCTACTATAAATTTAGATAATGTATTAATAGATATAAAAGGACTGTTTCTTCTAGACATTGCTTTTTCTGAGGTTAGTTCAATTTCTATATCAAATTCATCATCCAATAAACTCTCAACGTCAACAATAAATTGGACAAGTTCCATTGAATCAAAAACTGAAGATGTTCCAATTAGTCTCACGTTTTCATCTAAAACAACATCCTTTTCTAAATTAATTTCATTTTCATCAATAAATTCATAAAGTAATTTCAGTAATCTAATTTTAATCTTTTTCTCCATTATTAATTAATTTGGTTCATATTGTAAAACGTTCGAGATTCTATGTGAGATTCAAGTAAAAGTTTTTTTTTGATTTCGACACCAATTAGAAACTGTTACAAAACTAACACAGAGTAAATCTGAAAATCACTTTTGTAAACGTTGAAATCCTATTATATTTTATGTAACAAATATATTAAATTAAAAATTAGCTTTCTCTTAAATCATATCCAACAAAACATCTATTCAACTTATCACAAACCCTTCCTGTAGTTCCACTACCCATAAAGGGATCTAAAACTAATTCAAACTCTTTAGAAGTTTGAAGAATTGGTAATGTGATTATTTCTTCAGGGAAAGGAGCAGGGTGTTCTCCTTCAATATCCAATTTTTGATTTGCAACGGATGTTCTTACAATATCCTCATTCCAATAATCTCCCATATTTTTTCCTTTAATATTGGGAAGATATGGAGAAACTGATTTTGAATAATCTCCATTTACACTTCTATGTCTTGGAGGAAGTGATGGTTTGGTTTTATCTGATAGTTTATTAGGTGTAGGATAATAATCATACTCCATGGATTTCACTAAATGAAATATAAACTCATAAGAAGGAGTTAGGTTTGATTTTGATGAAGAAGGTTTTGGATTTGTTTTAGACCAAATAATTGTATTTCTAAGTATCCATCCTTGTTCTTGAAGTTTTAGTATTACTCTATGAGGAACGTTTTGAAGGTTTCCATTATAAAAAGTATCCCCTAAGTTTAAAAAGAAACTTCCTCTATCTTTTAATACTCTTTTACAATCTATTAAATGTTCTGAAAGATTTACCACAAACTCTTCTGAGGTTTTTTCATTACCTAATCCTTTCTCTTCAGAATAGGTTCTTTTATTCCAATAAGGAGGAGAGGTAAAAATAGTTTGAACCTCACCATCATTAAGTTCAGACATATCGTGAGAAGATTTTTGATAAAACCTCCAATTAGATTTATTGATTGAATCTGATTTTAGAGATGTATTAGATTCCCTACTTTCTCTTTCTTTCACCTCCCTTTGAATTTGGAGATAAGATTGATTAACGGTAAGAATACCTTTATCAAGTAACTCAATGTATTCAGGTTTGTTTTTGTATATATACACCAACCTTCTTAGTTGAGAAGAGGAGATTCCCATTTCTTTGGAAACGATATCTCTTGTGGAACTTATGTTAGATTTAACAGAAGTTAAATCCGTTCGTTTGCCCTGACCTTTTCTGTAAAGATTGTCAAGTGATAGATATTCATTAATAAGTTCCTTAAAACTCTTTATTCTCTGTTTATTGAAGTGAATAAGGAGTAATTCTTCATCTTCTTTTTTCACTTCTCTTAAATTGACCTCAACTTCTTCCCAATTCAACCTTTTAACAGATTCAAATCTTCTATTTCCACTGATTACTTGATTACGAGTATCAATAGTAAGTGGTTGAAGTAATCCTACTTCAGAGATACTCAACATAAGTTCGTCTATAGAAGATAAATCATAGATTTCTCTATTCTTTGGATGATGAGTAAGAGTGGAAACTTTGACTTTCATGAATTAAAAGTAGCAAAGTTTAAAATGGTAAGCAAGTAAACAAGAGGTTTCGTGTAATTGAGAAAATTCCTTTTTACTACAATGGGTGTCGGAGTGGTTTTTATATCGAACCCATTTTTTTTACCCTATACGAGTTGATAGGGTAACCTTGTTTTTTTCTAACCAACTACTCTACATCACTACTTACCTCATATAGGGGAGATGATACAATGAGGAGGGAAGTCATCTCATATTTCATCTTTGAATGAACCAGTAAACTTTTTCATATCCCTCCGATTTTTATCTAAATAATAATGATTTAACACTCCTTCATCATTTTCTCATCAAACCTTCTAAAACTCCAATAAGAATCTTTTGTTCATCATCAGTTAATTTATTGAAACCATTAACTAAATACTCACCTTTATCAGATTTAGTTTTATTATCAACCTTATATAAATCTTGAATTTTGAGAACATCTTGAGAAGTTACAGAGATATATTTGGAAAATTCACTAAATGTTTTATGTCCTGATAACTTCATTATGGTTCTATAATCCATCTTTCCTAAATCAATTGAGTTTTTCACAAAACCTCTTCTACCTCCATGTGATGATATTAACTCCCATAAAGGTTTTTCTTTAGTATTGATTACATCAGAACCAACTCTTTTGGGATTAGATACTAATCTGTTGAGGAATCCACTTTCCTCACATAGATTCTTTAATTGTTTATTAAACTTTGATTGGGAAACTGATGGGAATAAGGTTTGAGAACGAGATTTCCCAGAACTAAATTTTTTAAATATAAAACCTCCCATATCGTTTAGAGGAACTTGAACTCTTTTATCTGTTTTTTGTTGGGTCCAAGAAAGAAGTTGAGATTTTTTATCAAAGTTCATATTACTAACTTTGAAATAGGGTATATCACCAATTCTACATCCAATACAATTTTGAAAGAGAAATATATATTTGACCAATTCCCAATTAGTAACCTTAAGAACTCCACCAAAATTTTTAGAGTTTGTCCCCTCTAAAGTTTGTTCTATTATTCTTATATGTTTGTTTTCTAATAACTCCTTTTCCTTTTTTGGTTCATAATCAAACTTCCTCCAATTGAACAACTTAATAATCTCCTCAGTATTTAAATAAATCTTCTCATCTTTTTCAAGTTCGGGTTCAACCTTTAGTTTAGGTTTTCTCTTAATGTAACCCATTTGGTGAGAGAAGTATAGAAACCCACTTAGATTATCATAAAGTTTGTTTAGATAGGAGTTAGAATGGTTCTTTTGATTCCATAGATAATCATTTAACTCTCCTTGAAATACGATAGTTTTAAAAATGATGTAGTCGAAAGTAATTGTTCTTTTTGAATACTCTTCAAAACCCTTCAAATGATTCTTAGTTGTGTTTATTGTTTTTCTGTATCCGTACGAAGTATTCTTTTTTGTTTTCCAATATTCCTCCCATACTTTCCAAAACGAATGATTCTGAACCATCTCAGGTGTTTCCACTTCAGTTCTAATCTGTTTTAGTTCTTTCCTTTTCTCATATTGAACTTTAATATATTGGGGAGTAGGTTCAAGACCTTCCTCTTTAGATTCACCAATAATTGAACTAATCAAATCAATCATAGAATTGATTATCCTTTGTTTATTAGTATAATTTGGAGTTCTTGATTTCAATACCCCACCATCAAAGTGTTTAGAATCTATATCTAAATCCGTATTTATAGAACTTTCAACAAATTTTCCTTGAGAATTTTTACCTCGAACTCTAACAAATAAGGGAGATTCTCCTTTGTTGTTTTTCCTATGAGTTAAGAGTTTTAATGAGGTTTTTATTTACTCTAAGTTAAGTAAAATATTTTATTTTTGGGGAACTATATGGGGAACAAATTAAAAAAAGGATATAAAAAAACCCTTAAAGCATTGAACTTTAAGGGTTTACGAATTGTATTAGTCGGGGTGGCAGGATTCGAACCTGCGACCTTCACGCTTTTAGCGTGACGCGATCTCGTTCAAATATCTTTTAGCCCCTCTTTTTTTGATTTTTCTTTCAAGGATTAAAGCTTCAGATTTTGA
>Ga0209094_1000279_pt1 | contig 39825 bp, 35 predicted proteins | sample COGITO_mtgs_1004_2_FD_184790 | JGI IMG/M metagenome (GOLD analysis project Ga0209094, IMG submission 184790) | Pelagic marine microbial communities from North Sea - COGITO_mtgs_100430 (SPAdes) (version 2) | ecosystem: Environmental > Aquatic > Marine > Epipelagic ... | reverse complement strand
TTGACCCGGAAGATTCTGTGGATGACGAAGGACCCGAGTATGACGACACAGATGAAGACGATACCGATGATTATGAGGAAGACGCTGACGACGATGAAGAGTATGAGGATGAAGATGATTCTACCCGAGATGACGATTTGCCGGATGAAGAGGAAGTAGACTGGGACTATCAAGTTCCTGTCAAGATTGATGGAGAGATTGAATATGTTTCTTTGTCAGAACTTCGTAAAGGTTTTGCTACTGATCAACACTTGTCTAAGAAGGGTAGAGAAGTTAGTGAACTTGAGAAGTCTTTGCAAGAAGAATATGAAGGCAAGACTAATCAGGTTGTAGAACTTGGGACCGCTTTAGCTACACAGCTACAACAACAAGAAACTGTGTTAGCCCAAGAGTTCCATGACTTAGAATCTAAAATTAAGACAGCCCGTGAAAACGGAGATACTTACGAGCTTAATGAGCTAAAAGATAAACGAGAAACTGCACAGGCAAAATACTGGCAAGCACGTAATGAACGTGAAGGTATTTCTGGTGCAATTCAAAAGCAACAGCAAGAACAACTTCAGCTACAAGTTGATGGCCTTATGGAAACCTTTGAGTCTGAGATTCAAGACCTAGTGCCAGACTTTGATGCTGAGTCTGTTCGTGACTTTGCTTTAGGAGAAGGAGTTCCCGAAGAGTTCCTTGATATTATCTTTGATGCCCGAGTAGTTAAGTTTGTTGATGACTATCGTCAACTTAAACAAAAGACTAGCTCAGGCTCTGCTAAACGTAAGCGAGTAAATAAAGCTAAGGGTGTACCTTCTAAACGTAAAGCTACTAAAGCTCAACGTGCTAAAAGGGAATCTGGAGCTCGTCGAGACCAAGTGCTTTCGGGCGAAGGTAACGATGCTGATCAATTAGAGTTTCTTAAGTCATTAAGCAAGTTCCGCTAATAGTAATAAGATTCAATTAAACTATTAATTTATAAGGAATAATAAAATGGCTGCATCAAATTTTCAAACTACAGGTACTCTTTCTGAGAAAGAAGATCTAGCAAACTTCATCTCCATGGTAACCCGTGATGAGACTCCATTCATGGCTTCTATTGGTAAGACTAAAGCTAAGGCTATCTACCACGAGTGGCAGACTGATGAGCTTCTAGCTCCAGGCTCTAACGCTGTTGCTGAAGGTTCTACCTTCTCAACTGTTGCTGGTGCTCAGGCTGCTGGTGGTGATCGTACTCGTCTGGGTAACTACACTCAGATTAACTCTAAGACCGTACAGGTTTCTGGAACTAAGCGTTCTGTAGACCAAGCCGGTGTTGCTGACGAATACGCTTACCAGCTGAAGAAAGTCGGTACTGAGATGCGTCGAGATCTTGAGCTTGACCTCGTACACAGCTTTAACGACAAGAACGGCTCTGGCACTCGTACAATGGGTGGCTACCAGGCTTACGTAAACGACAACGTAGTTAACGCTGGTGCTGCTGGTGCATACACTGCTCCGAATTCAACTGGTGTTGGTACTGCTGGTGTTATCGACCGTGGCGCTTCAGATGCTAACCTTGACGCTATCGAACTGTCTGACGTTGATGACATCATGCAGACTATCTACGAGCAAGGTGGTAAGGCTACTACCCTGATGACCTCTCCGAAGAACAAGCGTGAGCTGTCTTCTAAGGCACACGGTACTGCTCAGAACACTGTACGTAACTTGGACGATTCTGGTAAGATCCGTCAGAGCATCGAGCTGTTCGACTCTGATTTCGGTTCTATTCAAATCGTACCTAACTACATCATGGGTCTTGATTTCAACACTGGGGTCGGTGGTACTACCAACAGTAAAGATTTCAGTGCTCTTGTGTACGATCCCTCGTTCTTTAAGATTGCTACTCTGCGTCCCCTTCAGGAAACTGAAGTTGGTCAGCAGGGCGACAGCACTATCGGTCAAATCGTGGAAGAGTGTACTCTTGCCGTTTCTAGCCCGAAGTCTGCTGGTATGATCGTTGGTCTGGGTGGTGCGTAACCTAAGACTATTGGGGTCCCTAGCGGGGCCCCTTCTTTTTACCTATGGAGGATAAAATGGATAATAAATTTATGGATGTGAATGCCGATAAAAGTCGGTTTTCTATAAACCAAGATGTGTCATCATACCTTAAGTATGCTAAAGAGTCACGAGATCAACAAGCTATGATGGGTGATTCTTCTCACTATAGATCCTTTGCTATTATACCCGATATTATATCATTAGAGATCTACACAAACCATGGACTAAATCTCCATGAGTCAGAATTTATGAGCAACAAGGAAGATGTTGCTAAACTTAAAAGAATAATTAAATCAGAGTACCCCGACCTGTTAACCTCTAACATCTCAAGGGCTCGTGGTTAAAACAGGAGACAAACAATGTCAACTCCACTATATGATGCTATTGTAACTAAAGTTAGAAACTGGGTTAACCGGGATGAGTCTATCCTCACAGATTCCTTAGTGTCAAACTTTTTAGATTACTCAGCAGATTACTGCTACCGGAATCTACGTATTCCACCGCTAGAGCATACCTTTGTCTATAATGCTATTACTAGCGAGACTGAAGGTGAGGATTCTATCTTGATGCCCTCAGACCTTTCGGAACTCATTCAGTTCAGCAAAGTAGACAACCAAAGTAATCGCACTGTGTTTAACGAACGACTTTCTTTGTTTGCAATGCAAGATAAAGATATGACTAAAAACAATAATAACTTTGCACGGAAAGGTAGAGCACTCGTCTTTGAGCCTAAGGCTGAGATAGGCGACCGATTTGAAGTATACTACTACCGAAGACTCCCTGACCTTGATGCTAAGTATGTAGTTAACCAAGCTAATATTAATGCAGGCTTAGCTACTCCAAATGGGGTTCCGGGCGATGGGAGTGTAGAGTTTCCAGCAGGAAGTAACCTGTACTACACAGGTACTGAGGTCCCTAACTGGCTACGTGATGACCACGAACGCATGTTACTATGGGGTGCAGTTGCACACGCATTAGATTATATTGGAGAAGACGAAAGAGCTGCTAAGTTTTTTGCAAAACAAAAAGAAGCTATTATCGAATTAAACAATGAAGAAACAAAACGAAAAGTTAAGGGTGGTTCTATGGTGGCTACTTATTCTAACGTAGCTCAATTTTAAGGAGAGCATAAATGACTATTGATTATATCCCCGGAACTACTTCAAACCTAGTTGGTGACCCAGCAGAAGGTGGAGCTTTTAGTTCTGGCAACAAAGGAGAGATTGCTGGGGCTAATACTGCAGCGGCTAATGCTGCTACTTCAGCTACTGCTGCTGCTGCTTCACAAGTTGCGGCTGCTCAATCAGCATCTGATTTAAGTGCTGCAGAAGCTAATGCTGGACTTTCAGCTGTTAGTGCTGCTTCTTCAGCCAGTTCTGCTGCTACTTCCCAAGCAGCCTGTTCGGGTTTTCTTGGTTCTGTTACTACCCTATACAATAACTTTGAGGATAGTTACTTAGGTGCTAAAGCATCAGAGCCTTCTACAGACAACGATGGTGGTGCTTTGTTAGTAGGTGCTTTATACTATAACTCAACATCTAATATTTTAAAAGTCTGGAATGGTACAGCTTGGAATGCTGCTGCTGTTGATGGCGCTACTATATTACTTAAAGCACAAAACCTTGCAGACCTACCTAGCGCAAGCACTGCACGTACTAACCTTGGGTTGGGTACTATGGCTGTTGAAGCCGCTGCAGACTACGCACCCTTAGCTGGTGCAACCTTTACTGGTGACGTAACAGCTCCAGAGTTTATTGGTGTACTCCAAGGTGAGACTGTGTTTAAGGCTAAAGCAGGAGAAGCCTTGAGTAAAGGCGATGCTGTGTATGTTTCTGGTATTAGCGGTAACACCCCAGTAGTGAGTAAGGCAGATGCTGATGGTGCAAACACTTACCCTGCATTTGGTTTAGCTTCTGCAGATGCAGCGCTCAATGGTACTCTTGATGTAATTACTGCAGGTCAGCTTAAGAACTTTGACACTTCAGGTTTTGCACTCGGAGATACATTGTACCTTAGTACAACCCCCGGAGTCCTTACAGCTACCCCACCTACAGGTGAAGGTTCTGTTATTCAGAATATGGGTAAGGTTGAGCGAGAGCATTCAAGCGTAGGTTCTATTCTTGTAGTGGGTGCAGGTCGTGCTGCAGCTACCCCAAACCTTAATGACGGCAATGTCTTTATAGGTAATGCATCTAACAAAGCTGTTACTGCTGACCTTGGTGACTCTGCAGCTTCTGCTTTGTCTACCAAAACTATTGCTAACTTAACTATTACTAGCGCAGATATTAATGGCGGTACAATTGATGGAGTTACTATTAATGGTGCAGTTGGAAGTTCAAACTTAACATTTGCCGATAACCATAAAGCAATTTTTGGCAATGATGGAAACGAATTAGCTCTTTACCACAATACGACAGACAGCATCATTGAAGACCAAGGCACAGGAAGTCTTTTAATTAAAGGCACTCAGCTTAAACTACAATCTGCTGACGGAGAAGACTACGCAGCATTTACAAACAATGGCCCCGCAAGGTTATTTAATAATGGTGTAGAAAAGTTTGCAACTTCTAGTACAGGTGCAACTGTAGTAGGTAGGCTTAATACAGGTCAAATTGAAGTGACTACACTTAGGGCTAATGACGGCACTGCCGCAGGCTCTATCGCTGACTCTACAGGCGTTGTAACTCTTGCAAGCTCTGTACTGACTACTGCTGACATTGACGGCGGCACAGTAGACAATGTGGTTATTGGTGGCACTACAGCAGCAGCAGGTACATTTACAAGTCTTAATACAACTGGCGATATGACTATTACTTCAGCTTCACCTGAGATTTATTTGGTAGATACTACTACAGCGGGTGCGCTTGGCAGGCTTCAGGCAAGCAGCGAAGGGCTTGGCTTTAGGTCAAAAGCCTCTGATGATGGCGGTACGGCACGATTCGGCAACCATACTTTTAGCCGTTTTGATGGAACTAACACAAAGACGCAGATGGTTCTCGATGCAAACGCTGATTTAAGAGTGTGGAACGATGCAGGAGCAGTACGTTTATTCTGGGACGCTAGTCACAATTCCAGTGGTGGCGGTTTAGCTATTGGTCAGGCTGCTGAGCCACAAGCTACCTTAGATGTGCATGGAGATGCTTTAATTAAAGAAAGGTTGCAGATTGGTGAAACCCAAGGCGGTACAACTCAAGCAGCACTAGACATTCGAGGCAATAACGCAGAGTCTGGCAATTTTATAGCTAGTGTATCTGCTGGCGTTATGAATGTTACATCTGTGAACGGTGCAACCTTGGCTGTTGGTGATGTTATTTATAGTGCTAACGCTATTCCAGCTAATACATTTATTAAGTCTTTTGACACTGGCTCAGGTGGGATAGGCACATATAATTTAAGTCAATCTTTTGACCTTGGTTCAGTAACTTTACGAAACTCTCCGAAAGGCAGCCTAACTGCATCTTTTACAAATGCTGATACATCTTTAAGAGCTGGGCAGCCACTTGGAATAATTGAGTTTAATGATGCAGATTCTTCAAATGACGGTGCAAAAGGCTTTTTAGTTTGCGGCTCGCAAGACACAACGCCATCTAGCTATCTTGCTTTTGGAACGAACCACACAGGTCAGGGAGAACACGCCAGAGAAGTTGCAAGGCTTGATGAAGATGGTAATTTTTTACTAAACACTATTATATCTAATTCAGCGCTAGACCATATTGAATTGCGTGATACAGGTGAAATCCGGTCTGCTTCCTTAGCCACTGGCACTATAACTGCTACAAGCAGTGGTTCTTCACCATTAACCGTAAATAGAAATGACGCAAACGGCACTATTATTGATTTACAGGCGAATGGAGTTACAAAGTCTGTTATTGGTTATAACTCAAATGGCGAAGCGTTTTTAAGAAGTGACCTCGGTGGGTTCAGGTTTAGCCAATCAGGCCTGAGGCCAACAATTGATGGCTATGATGGAAATGATAATGCTGCTGATTTAGGGACTTCATCAAATAGATTCAAGGATTTGTATCTTTCTTCAGGTGTTTACTTAGGCGGTACAGCGGCAGCTAATAAGTTAGACGATTACGAAGAAGGCACTTGGACTCCTACATATACAACAGCTGCCACTCCGCCCACCGTTAGTTACACTGATACTGGTGGAACCTATACAAAAGTAGGTCGCTTAGTAACAGTTACTGGTCGTATTAAAACAGCTTCTGTGGATAACCAGCCCGGTGGAACAGACGCAGCAGGTGGTCTTAGGATTTCAGGTCTTCCATTTGTAGTTTCTCTTAGTGTTACTGAATTACAAAATGGCACTCTGCACTGTGGGCAGATTAAAACTTTCACATCAGGAAGATTTCCGGCGGGTGGTTATGCGATTCGAGGTAGCTCAGACTTTGCACTTACACGACGAGGAAGCTCTTCAGGTAACATGGTAAACCTCGACGTTTATAATGCAGGTGGCTCAAACTTTACATTAGATACAGGAAGCGGTTCAAACGAAATAGTTTTTTCAGCCGTCTATTACACAGACGCTTAATTATACTTAGTGGATTCTAAGTACGGACAGGAGATAAAAAATGAGTTTAACAAAGACAGTAACTGAAGATAAAATTGAAATTGTAGGACAATTTAAAGGGGTTCAAGTTAGGACAGCTACAATTATCAAAGAAAATGGAGTAGAGCTTACTCGTTCGTTTAGTCGAAAAGTTATTAATCCCGGCGATGATACTACAGGTGAGTCAACTGAAGTACAGGCTATCTGTTCAACAGTACATACAAGCGAAGTAGTTGCAGCTTATGCAGCTTATGTTGCATCTCAATCTGAAGAAGACTAAGGGGGTTAGCCCATGGATGGTAGCACTACAGAGTTAATGACAACCCTAAAGGTCCAACAGGAAAACATGTCAGAAGACATGAAGGATGTTAGATCTGCACTTAAAGATATAGCACAAAGCTTAAAAACCTTATCAGTACTTGAAGCTAAGTACTTAGAAACACGAAGCCGCATGGACGACCATGAAGCTCGTATTCGAAAACTAGAACTCAGCATAGCCTCTAACCTTTGGGTTGAGAGGGTTATGTGGGTTACTCTAGCTGGGTTTGTAAGTATGGGCGTTAAGTATTTATTGTAGGAGAATACAATGGCTAAGAAGAAAGAGCCTCGCTTGGCTAGGGCTGGGGTCTCTGGGTTTAATAAACCTAAGAGGACCCCCGGGCACCCTAAGAAATCACACGTAGTTGTGGCTAAGTCAGGTGACACAGTTAAAACAATTCGCTTTGGAGAGCAAGGCGCATCTACTGCAGGTAAGCCTAAGTCAGGTGAAGGTGCAAGGATGAAAGCTAAGCGTAAGAGTTTTAAAGCTCGACATGCTAAGAACATTGCTAAGGGGCCTTTGTCAGCAGCATACTGGGCTAACAAGGTGAAGTGGTAATGGCTAGAACTAATGAGAAGCTATGGGCTAAGGCAAAAGCTAAAGCTAAAGCAAAGATGGGCGGTAAGCACTCAGCCCGTGCTATGCAGTTAGCTGGTAAGTACTACAAAGATATGGGTGGTGGTTACTCTGGTGAAAAGACTAAGGCTCAAAAGTCTATGACTAAGTGGACCAAAGAAAAGTGGGGTACTAAGTCTGGTAAGAATAGCACACAGGGCCCTAAGGCTACCGGTGAGCGCTACTTACCTAAGAAAGCTAGAGAGTCTTTGTCTAGTAAAGAGTATGCAGCTACTAGTAAAAAGAAACGAGAAGACACCAAGAAGGGCAAGCAGTTTTCTAAGCAACCTAAAAAGATTGCTAAGAAGACAGCTAAGTACCGTAAGGGTCCACTAAGTAAATAGGAGAATAACAATGCCAATGTACAAAGGCAAGAAATACGAGTATGACGAAGCTGGATTAAAAGAATACCATGCAGCTAAGAAAAAGAAGAAGAAGATTAAACGTGCTAAAGATGTTCAAATGCAAAACCTTAATCTATCTCCTGCTGAAAAGAAAGAAAAAGAAAAACTAGAGAAACTTAAAGGTCCTTTGGGAAAGTAATAAGGAGTAACGTATGAAAAGAGCATTACTCATACTAGCCCTTATATCTTGTTATAGTTTTGCAGAGACTAACAATCAGCAAGAGGGTAGCTTAAACACAAGCAACAACAACTCCACTGTGTCTTCAAATAACAACACACAAGATGAATCTGTAAGCAACACGTACAACGGGGCAGGCTCCAGCAGTGAGATACCTGTAGGTTCTGCCATAGCCCCTTCGTATATGTCTAGTGGAGTAGAAAGCTGCTTGCAAGGGTCTGGAGGCTCATTGCAAACAGGTATGCTAGGATTTAGCAAAGGCTCTTATACGGAAGATAAGAACTGTAATAGAAGAAGGGATGCTAAAGTCCTTAGTGACTTAGGTATGAAAGTAGCAGCTATTGCTGTTATGTGTCAAGACAAAAAGATCTGGAGGTCTATGTTTGTCTCAGGCACACCATGCCCATTGCTACAAAATGGAAAACTTATTGTGGGTAAAAGAGCCTTCTTAGTAATGAAGAGGCAGCCCGAAACTTACATACCTGATTACGGTAAAGTCAACAAGAGATTGACAGACACCCAGGTGTGGTATAATAACATACTACGTATCGGAGAAACATCAGATGAAGAAGATACTGAAGACCTTGGTTCTATTAGCGATAGGTTCCGTAGCACAAGCGGATCAGCTAGACAACCTAATTAATACCTCCAGAGCAATTGCAGACAAAGTAGACACAGGTTCTATACTTGTGGGTGCAGCGATATCCCACTCACACATGGGTTACGTTACCGCAGAAGGTCTATCTCAACAAGCTATGATTGATAGTGCTGAAGTAACAGCATACAACAACGCACTTTCAGAGATGAACTTATATAGCCCTTACGGTGACGCTCAGGCGTTTCTTGAAGACAAGGCAAGCCAAGAGCTTACCCTTATGAACGAGGCTGTAGATAGCTTTACAGAAGCTGTGGTGGCTATCTCTACTGTGATTGAAGTAGCTGAAATAGCTGAAGCTGCTCAGACCCCCAACGAACAAGCTGATGTAAAGACTTATGTAGAAAGCAACTATGAGTCATTGCAGCTAGGTCAGTCTGATGTAGACAACTACAATCAATCTTTAGATTCCATAGAGACCCATGCAAACAATGCAGGTGCTTATCTTGGAGTATCACAAAACAAAGATGCTACACAGTTTCTTCAGGACGGAGCAGCTTCAGCTAACTCTACATTCTTTGATGCTTCTGTTGTTTACGACAGGAACCAAGAGTGGGTTAAGGTTAGTTGGATGACAGGGCACGCTAGTGCAGTCTTTATTAACGGTTTAGATGCCTTTAACTTAGACCTTTATGTTTCTGAAGAAGATGTATTCTTTGCCGGTGAGAACTCTGAGTATTACTTTAGTAGCCCTGCAAACTACTATGAGGGTCAACGATGAGCTTAGAAGATACAGAGCTTAAGATAGGTGGTACGTCTTTTAAGGGTGTATACATTGCTATCTTGCTAAGCCTTGCGACTACATTAGGTGGTGGTGTGTGGACAGCTAGTTCATTATACAGCCGCTTACAGGATGTAGAGTCCCTAAGCATCCCAAATATTAAACCTATACAAGAAGAAGTTGCATTGGTAAAACAACAACTAGTTGACAACGATGTCTCTCAGCTTAAGGCTAAGCTAGCAGAGCTGGGGGTAAACCTAGTTACTATTATGGACCAACAGGATAAACTCCTTGAGATCCAAACGAAAGTAACAGACCTTGAAAAAGACATAGAGACTATGCGTACTACTGTTGCAACTGCAAAACTTATGACTAAGGACCTTGAGGGCCTTGACGATAAGTTAAAGATAATGACAAGAGAGATAGAAGATCTCTGGCAGGGCATGGACTACTTGTCTAACCCGTTAAAGTAAATAGGAGAGGGCTAATGTTAACACAACTTATAGGGCCTGTTACAGGACTACTGGATAAATTTATAGAGGACAAAGACAAGAAGAATGCCATTGCCCACAAGATTGCAACCATGGCTCAAGAGCATGCGCAGGAGCTTTCTAAAGCTCAGATTGAAGTTAATAAGAAAGAAGCGGAACACAAAAGTTTATTCGTCGCAGGTTGGAGGCCAGCTGTGGGTTGGGTATGTTGCTTGGGAATGGCAAGTAACTTCTTGGTCATACCGATGGCAAACTTTGCGCTTGCTTTATCCAATTCTACAATCGTTATTCCCCTTATAGCCCTATCAGAAATGATGCCAGTGCTATTAGGTATGCTTGGCTTAGGAGCCATGAGAACCGTTGAGAAAGCCAAAGGCGTTCAACGAGATAAATAATTTATAGGAGAAATACAATGGCAAGTCAAGTTGACGGAACAGTACCAGTAGCGGGTTCGCCTACTACTGCATCTGTACTGCAAAATTTTGTAAGAACAAGAGATGAGTTAAACTGTTACCTTAGGACCTCTAAGGATTTTGCAACAACATCAGGAACAGCATCAGTTTATGTAGCTGACTTTGAGGTAGCTGCTGCTAAGGTGGCTGGTGAAAGAGTTACTGCTTTTTTTCATGTAGCCAACAGTGGTAGCGCAACAATCAACATTAATTCTACTGGCTCATCACCTATTAAAGTTTTTGGTGGTGAAGCCTTATTACAGGGTATGATTAAAACTGGTTGTTACCATGAGTTAATGTGGAATGCAGTAGATTCTCATTGGGAATTAATAAACCCTTTTCCAGTAGCTGCAGGGTACTTTAGCGCTAATAAAAATATTACTCTAACTGGAGCGGTAACAGGATCTGTTTCTACAACTTTTGGGCCAGGAAGCCCAAGTAGTATTTCTACTACACTGGCTAACACTGCGGGTCTTGCAGCATACCCAGTAGGCTCTATTTACATTACTACTATTTCTGAAAACCCTGATACTACTTTTGGAGGGGGCACTTGGGTAAGGTTTGGTGCAGGTAAAGTCTTGATGTCTGAAGGTGGAGTTGGCAGCCTGTACACCTTAGGAACTAATCATGGTAATTACACCCACACTTTAACAGCAGCTCAATCTGGTCTTCCAGCTCATAGCCACACTCAACGTGGTGGTGGCTATAATGGTAATATCGGTATAGAAGCAGGCTCTAACTTAAACGCAAGCCTTGGTGAAACAAGCGATTCAGAGCCTCAAAATGCTGCAGAATCTTTTAGCCTTTTGCAGCCTTGCATTGTAGTAGCTATGTGGAAACGTACAGCATAATAGGAGAAACGTATGTCAACTTCACCAAGAACACCAAGATCTTTCTTTCCGGCTGACTTAACGCCACTGATTGTTTCTGGGTGGCAAACAAATAAATTTGATGGAAGCATTCCTTTCTGGGCTGATGTTGATGGGCTTCAATTTACTGAGTCAGGTATTAGGCGTAGGCCCGGACATAGCTTTTTGTTTAGACCCTTAAACGGTGCAACTTATAAATCAATTAGGGGTATTACTTCAATACAAGAGTACGATACAAAAGTTATTTACGCAGGAGACTTAGATAAAATATACCGATACAAAGCAAGTGATCCTACCTCTACAGATGGTACTGTAGTAGGCTCTGGTTATAATCTAATAGAAAACAGCGGTGAATCTGTTTGGGACTCTGGAGCATCTGTTTGGGACGGTGGGGGTACTACTTGGGATGCTGGGGTTAATGAGCCAAGCCTTTGGTCTTTTACTAATTTTGGTACTTGGGTAATAGCTGCAAATGATATAAACCCACTCCAGATAAAAAAGAATAATGAAACCTTTGCTGAGTTATCTAACAATAAAGCTAACTTGCTTACAATAACTAATGGTGGGTCCTCTTATGCTCAAGGTGATCAGGTTACTTTTTTAAACGGCTTAACAGCAACTGTTGTTGCAGTAGCCTCAGGAGTAGTGTCTTCTCTTTTTGTTACAAACTGGGGTGGTACTTATACTAGTAATCAAGCTTTAACGGCTTCTGGGGGATCTGGCGCTAATTTAATAGTTACCGTTACAACATCTAATTGCCCGTTTACTAGAGTTAAGGCTGTTGATAAATCAGGACCACATATCCTAGCTATTAACTATGACAAAGGATCTGTAAGTGGTGAGTTCGATGTAGCTTGGTGCGATGAAGATGACCCTGATCAATGGGACCCCTTTGCTTCTGGCAGTGCTGCAGGTAGTCTTACGTTACGAGAAGCCTCTTCTCCCCTTAAGTGCATTGTACCTTTAGGTGAAAACAAAGCTATCTATACAGACGATCAAATGTTTATTCTAAGTTACTTAGGGTCTCCCTTTTACTTTGGGTATCAAACAGCTATGACTTCTGGTGTAGGTGCAGTGTCATCTAAATCAGTTGTATCTGTAGACAGACTTAACTACGGTTTATCCCGAAGAGGTTTCTTTGAGACAGACGGTAACTCAGTTAAACGTATTGGAGATGCAGAAGGCATTAACAGATATGTCTTAGCTAACGTTTCAGAAGGAGAGTACTCAAAAGTTATTGCGTACCACAACAAAGAACACAATGAAGTCATTTGGTCTTTACCCTTAGAAGCTAATGTTAACAACATTGAAATATCTTACAACTACTCTACAGGTGTCTTTAGTAAAAGAACTGCAGCTACTACTGCTGCTGCAGAAAGTGGGGTATTCCATCACCCGATTACAGCTGATGATACATCTCGTATATACTTTGAAGATGGGTCTTCGAGCCCTCACGTAACAACAGCTACCACTAAAGCACATGACCTTGCAGATCCTTACGCAATCAAAGAGATCACAAGCATACGTGTAGGTAAAGTTGGTGAAGGTAACCCTAAGGTATCTGTAGGTTGGGCTTCTAGTATTAATGACGAACCCACTTTTTATGAAAGTGATTCCTTTTATGTAGATGCTAAATACAAAGAGTATAATGTTAGAACTTCTGGTAGGTATCTATTTCTTAAGGTAGAATCTAGTGGATCTGCAGATACTTGGGAAATATCTAACATTGTTATTAAAGGAAGGCTAAGAGGATTTAGATAATGTTACCAGTAAAATATGATGCAAGGTCTACTCAACGTGAGTTAGATAAGATAGACAATAAAGTTAGTAAGATAGAATCAGGGGGCTCCCCCACTACTCTTGCGGAAGATTTAGCTAAAGGTAATTCTACTGATGGAAGTGATATCAATGTTACTGCTGGTGATGATATTAAGTTTGGTCAGGGGTCTAAGTCTACTTACAATGAGATATTACAAATATACCATGATGGTTCTAATAGTTATGTTAGTGAGTTTGGGACTGGTGACCTTGTATTATGGGGGTCTGCTAAGATAAGAATGGGAGGGCCCTATAGCTCTCCAATTATTATAGCAAACTCTAGTGGATCAGCTGAGTTAAACTATGCGGGTACCAAATGTTTAGAGACTGTTATAGGTGGTGGTGTTAAAGTAGAATCTACAATAGAGTTTGGTGGTCTTAAGGGGATTACCGGTACTACTGTGACAAGGATACTAGATGAAGACAATATGGCATCTAATTCTAACACAGCCTTAGCGACCCAACAGTCTATTAAAACTTATGTAGACAGTCAGTCAGCATCAGCAGGAGAACTTCTTACTACACTAAACGGTTCTATAACCGACAGTGAGTTAGCTAGTAGTCTATCTACTCCGATTGCTACTATCCCGACATTGACTAGTAATCTAAGTACTCTTACTACAAACTTAAATACTAGTAATGGAAACATTAGTGACCTTATAGATTTCACTGGTTACACTGAAGGTTACTCTGGATCTGATATACTAGCAAGATTAGGTGCTACTGAAACTGTAGCTGATTCTAAAGTAACTACAGCTCAATTAGCAGCTGAGGCTACTGCAAGAACTAATGCAATTAATACTTCTGCTCTTTCATTACAAGATCAAATAGACGACCTCCTTGCTATACCTGATTACAATAACTCAACTACTTACGCTATTAACGATCAAGTTGTTTACCTTGATAAACTTTACATTGCGACTGCAGCTACTACGGGTAATTTACCTACGAACACTTCTTTTTGGGATGTGTTAGGTGACTACTCTAGCTTAGGTGCTTTGGTAGCAGATAACTCTGCAGATATTACTGCAATTAATACAGTAACTGCAGGTAGTTCTTCTGCTGCAGCTCAGGCTATTACAGCCCTTAACTCTACAGTCAATGATGCTACTACAGGTGTTGTTGCTACTTCGCAAGCATTAGACTCTGTAGAAACTTTAGTTAATAACGCTTCTACTGGTGTTACTGCTTCAGCTAATAAAATTAGTGCTTTAGAATCTACAGTCAATGATGCTGCTACGGGTGTTACTGCTACCTCACAAGCATTAGATACAGTAGAAACACTAGTTAATGCTTCAGGCACTGGCGTTACTGCTTCAGCTGCTAAGATTAGTGCTTTAGAATCTACAGTTAACAATGCTACTACAGGAGTTACAGCTACATCAAATGCTTTAGATGTTGTGGAGACTTTAGTCAACAACTCAAACACTGGTGTTTCAGCTTCTGCAAGTAAGATTAGCGCTTTAGAATCTACAGTTAACGATGCTACTACTGGTGTTGCAGCTACTTCGCAAGCATTAGATACAGTAGAAACTTTAGTTAATGCTACAGGCACTGGAGTTACTGCTTCAGCTAATAAAATTAGTGCTTTAGAATCTACAGTTGACGACCCTACCACAGGTGTTACAGCTACTTCAAATGCATTAGACTCTGTAGAAACCTTAGTTAATAACTCAAGTACTGGTGTTACCGCCTTGAATAATAAAGTAAGCACACTAGAGTCTACGGTTAATAATGCTACTACTGGTGTTGCTGCTACATCTAATGCTTTAGATACAGTAGAAACTTTAGTTAATGCTACAGGCACTGGAGTTACTGCTTCAGCTAATAAAATTAGTGCTTTAGAATCTACAGTTAACAATGCTACCACAGGTGTTACAGCTACTTCAAGTGCATTAGACTCTGTAGAAACTTTAGTTAATAACACCTCTACAGGTGTTTCAGCTTCTGCAAGTAAGATTAGTGTATTAGAGTCTACTGTAAATAACCCTACTACCGGGCTTGCAGCTACAGTAACCAATTTAAGTGCTGTTGAAAATGCAATTGACGACTCAACCACAGGTCTTACTGTTTCTGCAAATAGACTTAATTCTTTAGAGGCTACAGTCAATAATGCTACTACAGGAGTTGCAGCTACATCTAATGCTTTAGATGTTGTAGAGACTTTAGTTAATGATTCAGATGACGGAGTAGCTGCTTCAGCTAGTAAGATCAGTGCTTTAGAATCTACAGTTAATAATGCTACTACAGGAGTTGCTGCTACAGCTAATGCTTTAGATGTTGTAGAGACTTTAGTTAATGATACAGATGACGGAGTTAACGCTACAGCTACAAAAGTTAGTGCTTTAGAATCCACTATTAATAACCCTACTACAGGGTTTAGTGCTGTTTCCAGTGCTTTGGATGTGGTAGAAACATTAGTTAATGACTCTGATGATGGAGTCGCTGCTTCAGCTACTAAAATATCTACTTTAAACACTACCGTTGGGGACAACACAGCTAGCATACAAACTCAAGCTTCTACTATAAATGGACTCACATCTCAGTTTACAGTTAAGACTGATGTGGCTGGTAAGGTAGCTGGCTTTGGTTTATACAATGATGCTACTACTGGGTCTGAGTTTGCTATAGCAGCTGATAGGTTTTACCTAGCACCTAGCCCTGATCTTACAGGGCCGTACAGCCCCACTAACAACACAGTAGGGTCTTCAGGTCAGATATACTGGGCGACTATAACCAAAAAGTATTTTAGGTCTTCAGGTGCTTCTCAAGGTGGTTACATTTGGAATGAGCTAGCAACACCTAATCCTTTTGTTGTTACTACTATCCCAACTACTGTAGGGGGTGAGTCAGTTCCTGCAGGTGTGTACATGGATACCGCTTACATTAAGAATGGATCTGTAGATACTTTATCTATTGCAGGTCAAGCTGTTACTGTACCCTCAACGGCATCAACAGCTCCTAACACTTACTATGAAGAAGATGATAGTACTTGGATAACACCTGTAGAACTTAATGTAAGTAACTCAGGGGCTAAGACTGAAATTGAAGGTCAACTTTGGTTTCAACCAGCCTACGCTGATGGTCTTATATCTATGAATAGTATCTTTACACTTCTTGATATAGAGCTGCATACTAAGTTTTACAACATCACTACTTACTTAGGTGACTCTACTACTTCAAACAATAATGTTTGTGTTACTCATAGGAACTCTATTTCTCACGTTATAACTTCTCTCTTGACACCCCCTGCTAATACTACAAGAATAGAAATTGATTTAAAGTTTAGAGTACAAGAAGCTGGAACAGCTTGGGGTGTTAATGCTATTACTGCTAAGATAAATGCATTGGAGGTTAAGAAGTGATTTATAATTATGTAGTATACGACACAGATACTGGTCTAATTAAAAAGACTTTAACTTGTGACGAAAACTCTATTGAGTATAATCATTCAGATACTGAAAGCTATACTATAGGTAACCCTGAAGAATCTGATAAGTACTTTATAGACGGTGAGTTTGTAACTGGTACAGTATCTGAATCAGAAGCTAAGACTATATTAGACAGGGGTATTAGGGAAATCAGAGAGTCTTTGTTGCTTACTAGCGACTGGACTCAAATACCCGATAGCCCTTTGTCTGACGAAAAGAAAGCGGAGTGGGCTGTATACAGGCAAGCTTTAAGGGACATACCGGCTAACTCGGTAGATGCTTTAAGCTTATCTGATGTAAACTTTCCAATCAAACCATAACAAACTGGAGGACTATATGCTTTGCATGTGGACACAAGAGTATTTTAAAGATATGCCTAACGCAACCCTTGAGCACCTTATGTCTGCCTTAGAGCATGGCAATGGGGAACGCAAGCTAGAGCATATAGTTCAAGAGTTAATGGAAGGCACCAAGCAAATCTGGATAGGTACAATAGACGGTAAGTTTGTAGCTACTGTTGTCACACACATTATCGACTACCCATCTAAAAAGACCTGTGAGGTTTGTTACTTAGGTGGGGAGTCTGGTACTGGTGTACTTGACGCATTAGGTGAGCTTAGCGTTATAGAAGAATGGGCAGAGCTTCAAGGCTGTGATGACATGCAAGTGTATGGCAGAAGAGGTTGGCTAAAAGCTTTAAAGAAATATGATTACTCGGAGAGGTATACCATAGTAGGTAAACCCTTAGGGAACTCACAAAATAATAAAGGATCTAAAGATGAAACTTAAAGGTAAAAGATCTCAACTAGGGGATCACTACGATACTGAGCTTGGGTGCTTTACAGACGGTTATATGATTAACTGTAAGGGCGGAGGTGGTAGTACAACTACTACTGGACCTAGCCCAGAGCAACGTAAAATACTAAATATGCAAATGGGATATGCTAACAAAATGGAGGGTCTTGGAGCCCAAAAGTTCTTTGGGGGTGATACACTTGCTGAGCAAGATCCGTTTTCTGTTATGGGCCTAGAACAACAAGCAGCGGCATCTCAAGCTGCTCAGGGCCTAAGCGATACAGCTGGAGCACGATTCCAAGATGCTATGGCATACGACCCAACACAAGACCCACGTACTGAAATGTATTTGGATGCTATGACTGCCCCACTAGAGCGTGAGTTTGCTGAGTCAACCATGCCGGGCATTAGCACAGCTGCAGTTAAGGCAGGTGCTTTTGGTGGTGATAGAGCTGACGTATTAGCAGCACAAGCTTCCCGAGACCTTGCAGGTCAAATGGGTGAAGTGAGAACTAAAGGTATGATGGATTTGATTGACTCTAATCGACGACAGCAACTGGGTATGATGCAACAAATACCATCACTACAAGAAGCTGCACTACAGGGTAGTCAAATTACTCGTGACGTTGGTGCAGGATATGAAGGCCGTAGTCAAGCAGAAATTGATGCAGCTCGTGAACGATTTGAATTTGAACAAGACGCACCAAGACAAAGCCTTAGAGATGCCAGTGGCATGCTTAGTGGTATTGATTTTGGTAGTATCTCTAAAACAACAGGTGGTGGTAAGTAAGCCCCTAAGAACCTAGGTAATTACATGACAACAGACTTAAAGCTAAAAGCAAGTGTCTCTTATTTAGAAGAGGCTATTAAGGACTCAATAGAATCTGGAGAAGCTGAAGATAACATGGATCAAACAGGTCTTAATCATTACTTTACAGACCCTATAGAAGACTTTAATAATTTCTGTTTATACGGGAGAGAGCTAAGCGTACCTAAGGGTATGGTTATTACAGGTGCTTTACACAGGCACCCCCATATTATAACACTAATTAAAGGCAGCATGTCTGTTGTATCTGAAGAGGGGCGCAAAGTAATAACAGCCCCTAGTACTTGGGCTGCACCTGCAGGTTCTAAAAGGGCATTCTATGCGTTAGAGGATTCAATTATTCTTAACGTACACATAACAACAATTAAAAGTGAAGAAAATCTAGATGAATTAGAAGAGGAAGTATTAGCTCCCTCGTATTCTTCTATTGGCCTTGAAGAGCCAAACTATAAATTACTAGGAGTAAACGTATGAGTTTTGCAACTATGGCAACATTGGCATTAGGCGGAGCAGCATTAGGTGCTATAGCTAATCCAGAAGACAGAGAGAAAGGAGCCCTTATGGGCTTAGGCGCAGGCTTACTAGCGCCAGTAGCAGCACCAATGCTGGGCATAGGTGGAGCAGGAGCAGCCGGAGCTGGTACAGCAGCCGCAGGTACAGCAGGAGCTGGTGGCGCTATTACAGCTGGTGGAGCAGCAGGAGCAAGCACTGTAGGTGGAGCAGGTATTTTAGGAGTTCCCGGAATAGCAGGAAGCTCAGGTGCAGCTTTAGTTCCCGGTGTATCTGGAGCAGCAACAGCTCCCGGAATCTTAGGAGTAGCTGGAGTCCCCGGCACTACCGGTCTTGGTGCAGCAGCGGCACCTACCACAGGTATCTTAGGGGTACCGGGGGTAGCTGGCACAGGCAGCACTGCCCTTACAAACACAGCCCTTACTACTACACCTAAAGCAGGTATGATGGGTAAGCTAGGTACTATGGCAGGTAAAGTAGGTGACTTTGTTGCCGAGGAATCTCCCGATGTTGCTAAGCAAGTAGCCGTTGGTTCTGCATTATCTGCATTATCACCTAAACCTACGCCTCAAGCCCCTCAAGCTCGTAGCTCAGCTCTTCCGAGTCAAGCTAGTCCTCAGGGATCTTTGTATGAAAGAGCAGCTATGAATCAACAGGCTCGTATGAAGAAACGTCAGGGCCCTCGAAGATTTATTTAAGGAGAAAAGTATGTCATCAAAAAGTACTGTAGACCTTTTTAACGGGCTACTAGCAGGTCTTAAGGAAAATGACAAACTTAAGGCACAGTATAATTTACAACCGCCAGTAATGGCACAACAGCAGGTCCCTCAGGTTCAGATACCTATGGCACCCCCGGTACCTCAACAGGTTATTCCGACAGGGCAAGTGCCAGTAGACATGGAGTTTATACCACAGTACACTCCAGAGTCTTTTAATGGTGTTGGGATGGTACCTCCAGTTAATGCAGGTCAAGTGGAAATGCCTCCAACACCTCCGGTTGCTCCTTTCCCAAACTCTGATAACTTTACCCTACGTTCACCTGAACAGGTAGTTTTCGGACAAGCTGCTCAAGGTTTACCTAAACAAGCAGTACCTCAGCTTGGACTTAACGTTCCTCAAGTTACTGACCCTAACTTTTTAGACTCTATGCCTCAAGGCCCATCTAAGCCGAGTGTTGAAGAAACACAGGATGGATTTAGTCCTTTAGATTTATTACGAGCCCGACCAGTTGGTTATCAGCGGGGCGCTAGTCTTGATTCAATACCAGAAGATATTGACGTAGGCTCTTTGAAAGCACAACATGAAGCAGAAGAAAAAGCAGATAGAGAGGCTTTGGTTACTGGTGATTTAACTATTTTTGATTATAAGGTAAACAAAGAACGCCGAGGAAGAGACTTAAGTACAGGTGAAAATAAAAAGAAATCTTTTGATCAAGGTAACATTAATAGACTTACAGTTAGAGCTAGTGAACTTGAAAAGCTTGGTTTAACTGAAGAAGCTAATCAGGTTAAAGCTCAAATCCCCAAGCCAGAAGGATCTGAAATACCTAAGGCTGAGCAAGAGTTACTAGACGGTGGACCTGCAGTAGACTTAACACCTACTCAACCAGTTGTCCCAACTACTCAACCAGTTGTCCCAACTACTCAACCTGTTGTCCCAACTACTCAAACTGTTGAAGAAGAGGTAGAGGCAAAAGTTGGGGGTGTAGGTACAATTAATGCACAAGACCTTACAGTTGCAGGTGACGCACTTGACCCTACTCTTAAAAAGAAGATAGATACTGCCATTAAGAAAGCTACTGGTGATGAAATTCTTGAGGAAGAAGATGAAGAAGGAAAGAAGGAAGGATTCTTAAAGAACCTTTGGGGTGGTGTCAAGGGCTTCTTTAAAGAAGGCTTTGAAGACCCTATGCTTCGTAAGACTTTACTAGCATATGTCCTCTCGAAAGCTGTAGGAGCTGATGGTGTAACTGCTGCTGGTATGGTACTAGAAGCGGAGTATAAGAAAGACCTTGCTAAGACAGCTAGGGAAGCAGCGTCTGCAGAGAAGCAGCTTGACAGGGAGTACGACTTACTGCAAACAATGAGTAAGGAGCAAAGGGCAGCATATAAGAAGCAGCAAGAAGATAATAAGATTGACTACACTAAGTCTCGTACTCTTTATGACAAAAGAACCAACAAAAACTACACAGGTTCTGTTTCACCGAGTGGTCTTATAGAGATAGATGATCCTTCTTTTTATGAAGGTGCTACGATGCCAGACCCTAATGATCCAACTAAATCTATCCCAATCCCAGCAGGTACCCCATTGTCTATGGCTGCATTAAGGCAATCAGGGATGTACACTCTAGGAAAAGGTAAGACAAGTGCTGAGCTTAATACTGAAATGACAGGTCGTATGACGGAGTACTTTGAAACTGGTGTTGCACAAAGATTAGCTGAAGCCACTGATAGTGGAGCAGATAGTACTGCTGTTGCAGCTTTAGAAAACCTTATAAGAACTAAAGCTACTCCTCAAAACCTTTCTGAAGCAGCTATGGTATACAGAAGTTTCTACCCAACAGGAACTGACTTTTCTTCTCCTGAAGCTAAATCTGTATTTAATAACGGGTTTGATAAGTGGATGACTTCTATTACAGAAGGCAGAGAAGGTAATGCTAAGAGCCTTGCAGCTTTCCTTGAAAAAGAACACATTAAGTACAACGATCAAAACAGACTTAGTGAATCATTCTTTAAGGTAGGCGATGAACCTATTGGAGCTGAGGCTTGGATTAAAACTTCAGGTAAGGTTAAAAACTTACATGGGTATCTTGACAGTCGTAGAGCTAAGAGTGACAAAGAGGTAACTAAGCCAGCAGTCTGGAACTTCTTAGAAAGAGCATACCTTAGGCAATCTGATCAAATGGGTGATGACTTTGAAAAGTTTTGGGAAACTGAATCAGAAAAGTCTGCTAAAAATAAAGCACAAGCAGCATCCCCAGCTATGTTATGGATACAGTCTATAGATAGAAAGAAAGCTACTACAGGCTCTAAGTACTTTGCAGGAAGCATGCAAGATATTATAGCTAATATGAAAGACTAATTATAGGAGAAAGTCGGAATGAGCGACAACAACAAATTAACAGATGAAGATCTAAAAGCGGTAGGTTTGCTAGGAGACGCAAGTACCGACTCAAATCCTACAGTTGATGGAACGGTGGACAAGGAAGTCTACCACGGCGCTGACGCTATAGCACAAGTAGAGAGTAACCTTGGTCGCCCTCTTACTTATGCTGAGAAGAGAGTCGTAGAAGAGGAGGGGTACGTTGCTACCCCATACACCGACACTAAGGGTATTACTACTCAAGGCGTAGGTCAAACTGGTCAGTGGATTGAAGCAGGCTTTGAAGCTGCGTTTGCACACCACGTTGATAGAACCAGAAACAGAATACCAAACTTAGATGAATACCCTGAGGACCTTCAGGCTGAGCTTATACAAGCTGAGTACCGAGGGGACCTTGGGCATTCACCTACGTTTTTAAGTTTATTTAATCAGGGTAACTACGCTCAGGCATCTGAGGAGTTCCTTGATAACAATGACTACCGCAACTCATTAGTAACTAATACTGGTGTTCATGGTCGCATGAAGCGAGTATCTGATGCTGTTGCAAGTTATTCAGAAAAGAGGAGAGCAGTTCCTGAGGCTGCCCCTTCAACTGCCGATTACGACATCGGTGACTCAGGATACAAGTTTGTTGACGGTGATACTTTCCGTAATAAAGAGACTAATGAATCTATTCGTTTCGAAGGGATAGACTTTGCGGAAGTTGAAAAGGTCCTTAGGGATAAGGGCTACGTTGCAGGTGAGTCAGGTGGTCAGGCAGCTAAGCAGTATGTAGCTTACTTAGCAAATAAGTATGGCTTTACTGAAGTGAAAGTACAAGATGAAGATGCTGGGTATGATCGTAAGCTTGGTGACTTGGTAGATAAAGATGGTAACTCTTTTCAAAACTTCTTAATATCTTCTGGTATTGCTAAGCCTACCTTTATTGGTAAGACTGAAAAGACTATGAGTGACGACGACTACTCTCGTTACTTACATGGCCTAGCAGATAGAAAGATAAGAGGCGTTGACAAGGACAAGTCTGACATAGAGCTTGCTTCTCAGATAATTAAAGCAGCAAGCCTTGAGACCACTGGTGGTAGCCTTGTAGCTAAGAAGAGAGCCATGAATGAAGCAGAGTATGCACTCATGCCAGAGTTCTTTACTGATGTAGTTATACGTAACAATATGGCTACTCTGGATAACAGAGCTATACACCCCTTCTCCCAGTCTTGGGACTCTGCACTTACTATGGTTAGCAATGCATTTAAGCAAGTAGGTGTAATGGCTGCTGACATAACAGGCTTTGAAGAGGCTGAGGCATCCCTTCTGGGTAGTATCGACTACTCACGACAGCAATTAGCTGATAAGCCTAAAGTACGTTTAGACTACCGTGATGTAGACTGGACAGACCTTGGGGAGATTGGTGAGTTTGTGGGTGCTAACCTTGCAACCTCTATTCCTTTTATGGGGGTGACTATTGCTTCTCTTGTGGCTGCTCCTTTTACATATGGAGGTAGCCTTAGTGTTCCGGTAGCTATGTATTCAGGTATGATTCTGGATGAAATGCCCGGAAAGCAAGATCAAAAGAACTATGGTGTTGCTATTGTAGGTGGTGGTATAGCTGCTGCACTAGATGTCTTTGGTGTTAAGGGTGCTGCAGGTTTTATTAAACCTTCTCAGTTTATTACTAAAGAGGGTAAAGAGCAAGCTATCCGCATGGTTATGCAATCTACAGGTCCTGCAAGAGCAAGAGCAGTAGAGATGTTAGGTGATAAAGCTGGCGATGCATTGCGAGTAGGTCTTACCCGAGAACAAGCTGCACTTGCACTACAGAAAATGACTAAGAGACAGATTGTTTCTTATGCAAATGATGCAGGTAAGTTTGCAGGTACTCAGTTAGCTAAGGGTGCTGTTGTTAAAAGGCTAGCTTCAAGGATAACACAAGGTGCAGCATTTGAGGGAAGCACAGAGATGCTTCAGGAACTCACAATGTACACTGCTGCAGTCATAGGTTCTGAGAAAACTTGGGACTTTGACGAACTACAACACCGAATGACCAATGCTGTTATAGCTGGTGGACTTATGGGTGCAAGTTTTGCTACACCCGGTGGTGTTTGGGAAGCAGGTCAGTGGCGGGATGCCTCTATTGCTATGTCTAAGTACGATGGTAGGTTTGATGATGCTGCTGATACATTCCGTTCAGAAGCTAGAGACCCCGATACAAACCGTGTAGCTGATCTTAATGAGATTATTGAAGAAGAGTGGGCTGATACTACTAGACCTAAGTCTGCACCTAAGCCTAAGAAACCTAAAAGCGACATGGATGAGTACGATCAGATGCAACAAGCTGACGTAGATGCAGAGGCAGTCGAAGACGTAAAGTTCACTGATAGAGCTGATGCTGGTCAAGAGACTTACGATGAGAAACCCTCTATAGACTCCCTTAAGGACGGTCTAATGGACCCTGCGTTTACCCTTAGGGCTGCTAGGGATACTGTCTTTTCTATCGAGAGACTGCAAAAGAGCAAGACTCTGAGACGTTTGTACGATATGCTTGGTGGTAAGGATAATAAAGTACACCACGGTATAGACTTTCACTCAGATAAGATGCTTAATTTTACGTCTTTTGAACGATTGATACCTGAAATTAGAAACTTGTATTCTTCTTTTGTACTAGACAGTAAAAGATACGGTGCTAAACGTGAGGCATTGTCTGCTCTTGTGTATAATTTTTATGACGTACACATTAAACCTATTACAGAGAAAGAAGGTAACAATCAGACATGGATAACTGGTGACTCTGTCATTGCTATGATTGATTGGGACAACTTAAAGCCTGAGTTCCAAGAGAACTCTGCAGCTCTTAAGGACCTCATTGATAGACTGTATCAAGTAGACCGTAAGATGTATGAAGGTGTTACTCTTGCACAGGCAACAGCTAACGTACCTCCTATTGGTGACCTTCAGGATCACATCTTTAGAAGTAAAAGCTTTTTAAAGTCAACTATCTCTGCTAACAAAGAGAAGTTTATTAATCTTCTTATGGCAGAGAAAGGATTAACTGTTGAAGAAGCTAATGGTGTAACTAATACTATCTTGGATAACCCTGACGTTAACACACTAGACGAAGCATTTGACTTAACTAAAGGTGGTATAACCCCTAAGACCCACAAGCGTAGATCATTAGACATTGCAGACAATGAGGCTTTCTCTGAGTTCTTTGAGAATAATCTCTTTGATAACTTAGAAAACTCTATGAAGTCTGCAGCTCGATACATGACTATGACTAAGTTCGTTGGGCCTAACAGCTCACTACTTACAAGTATGTTTGATAAGATACAACGAGAGTTTACCGAAGGTCTTGAAGATGGATCTGCTGATCAACTATCTGCTGAAACTGATGTTAATGATATTGCTAGGCTTACACGAGACTTGATTAACGCTGACTCTGGTAACTACAAACGTATTGAGAGTGACGTACTTAGGGGTACTCAAAAGGCATTGACGCTTACTGGTGTACTAACTATGCTTGGACTTGCAGCCCCTATGTCTATTGTTGAGTTTGCTTTGACACCTGTAGGTGTTGATGTAGAGACACTTAACAAAAACGTAGGTGGCTTGGGTATGATCTTAGGTCGTGAGTTTTACGAGTACTTTGCAGAAGTTGGTAGGCTTACAGGCATAGCCCCTCAACGGAGTAACTTTGATACTGCTATTAAGAGTAGGGATAAAAGGGATACAGATGTACGGTTTGTTCAGTACAATGACCCTGCAGGTCTTGGTAGAAGGGTAGGTTTCGGTGACGCTAGAACAGGTCAGGCTCAGTTGACAGGTGTTACAGAATTTAACAAGTTCACTAAGAACCTTATGGATTCATTCTTTAAGGTAATTGGTTTGAACGCTGTTACTAATGCAACACGTACTATTCGAGCTTCTTTTTACAATGACTTCTTGATTAAGAACTTGGACATACTGCACCAACAGAAGAACGAAGGTACAGCTGACACTAACGAGACCCGAGAAGCCCGAAGGTTCCTTGAGAAGATGGGTATACCACCTGACATAATGTTAGAGTTGTCTGAGGAGTTGCTTGCAGCTAACGGTAACCCTAGCCCTGAGTTACAAGTAAAATGGGAAAGACAGTTTGATAATGGTTTGTTTAATTTTATCAATGAAGCTGTACCTTTGCCAGATGCTATGGGTAGACCTTTGTTCTACAGTGATCCGCACTATGCTATGTTTACTCAGTTCCAAGGTTTTATATCTAAGTTCACAGCACACCACATACCAAGACTGTATGACCTAGTTAAGAATGCAACTCCAGGGTTTAAGTACTCTACGTTTGCAACCTTGATGTCTATGTTATTGCTTGGCTATGCGGCTCAACACTTGAAAGACCTTATTAAGTTTGGTGAGTCTTCACCTTACTTAGAAGATAACGATAAGTACCTCAGAGCCCTATATAGTTCAGGGTTACTAGGTACAACTGAAAGGGTTCTTAGCAATAACATGCTGTTCCCCTTGTATGAAGATAGAAGTAGAACTATGGGAGAGGCTATCTGGAACTTCGGTACCGGTGAAGCACCTTCTTCTGCTATCTTTGAAAACGTTTATAAGCTAGGGCATGGCCTTATAGAAGGCGACTCCAGATCTATTGTTAAATCATCTGCGAGTCTTACCCCACTAATGGCACCATTTAAACATCGTATTTATGATGCTATGGTACAAGCCCAATGGATAACAGGAGATGACTACTAATGGCTATAACCCCAAAAAGTTCAGGCCAAGCTTTTGAAACAGAGCAGGAAACAAGAGCTAAACAAAAAGACCTTAGGGATCAACTGGGTATCTTTGCTGAAGAATCAAAGGAAGAAGTAAAGGGGCAGGATGCCCCACTTACTGATTCAGACTTAGCGGATTTAGGTTTGTTAGAAACCCCAGTAGAGGCTTTAGGTGTATCACCTCAAGATCAGTTTGATGCTGCAATTGCTACTACAGAGGCTGTTCAGGAACAAGGAGTAACTACTGTAGGTACAGCTGATGCTGCTAAGGAAGCTGTAGAGGCTGCAGGTACTCCTGTAGAGGAGCTAAGCCCCGAGCAACAAGCTCAAAGGGAATCTGAAAAGGTCCCTAGTCTTCTTAGAGCTAACGGTTTATCTACAAACTTAGATAATATAGTTACTCAACTAGGTCCTTATACTGGTACTAGACTAGCAGCTTCAGTAAACACTCCATTGTCTTATGACATAGTAAACCTTAGGCAGGATTCGTTTGACAATGTAGCAGCTGACGTAGATGTAGGTACCGATAAGTTTGAAGAGACTATTGAAGCTAAGGATAAAGCTACAATAGAAAACTCTAAAGATAAACCTATGATGATGCGAAAGGATAAGAGCTCTTTAATCTTAACACCGCAGAATATCTTTACTTCTAAGAAAGCTTTGGGTGGGTTGACTACTCGATACCAGATTGAAGATAGTGTTCAGTTAGCTGGTATTAATAAAAAGTTTAACCCTGTAATCTCTATGGTTGTTGAAGATTTTATGCTACAGCAAGCTGCTGTTAGGGAGAATATAGCGACTAAAGAAGAGGATACTTTTGACCCTTCGGTAGTAGATGAAGCGGATGTTAGTATGGCTCGTCTTGGTCGTGATAGTTTCCAACAACTTCGTAGAGTTATAGCAGACATGGAAGGCACAGATACTGATGAGTATGTGCAGGACTTTCGTAACCTTACCCCTGAAGCCTTTGAGTTAATCGGTAAGTCTTTGATGGCTTACTATCAAGCAGTTAACCCACGCATGGTTAACAGGGTTAATATGGGTCCTGAGGGCGGTGAGTCACAGTACGTATTGACACAGTTTGGTGAACAAGTACTAAGACAAGAAGCTGGTAATGTATCTGTACCAAACTTTAACAAGCAGTTTTTATATGTACCACCAACTGAAGGTAGATACCAATACGAAGGTAGCTTAATATCTAATAGATCTGGAGCTAACCCTAACCTTGTACCTGAGGTAGTGGAAGAAGGCAATCATAATTCTTCTCAGGTTAAGAGTGTTATTGATCGAAGAAGAGGTACTATTTTTATAGCACTTCAATCTGCAGCTGTAGCTACTAACCCTGTTATTTTTGGTCCAACTTCAGAAAACTTTACTCACAACTTAGTGGAACAAGGTAGTGAGCGTATCAACAAAGTTATGCAGATTGGTCAAAAGCAGGCAGCTAAACTTGAAGCTATCAACTTAGAGCTGGAAGATATAGATAATAAGCTAGCCCTTGGGCCCAAAAACCCTAGTGAATTAGAGTATAAAAAGGAAGTGTTGCTTCAGCAAAAAGAAGCTGTTGAAAAGGTTAGAGCTAAGTATACTCCAGCTGCCCAGTATGCACTTATACCAGGGCACAACCCAGAGTATTTAGTAAAGCAAGATGAGCAGGGTAAACCTATTATACCTGTAGCAGGGAGCGAACTACGACCAGCTTACTTTAGTTTTGTTGCAAAGCACATGGAAGTTGCTGGGATGCTAGGTCAATACTCAGGTAAACCTTTTTATCATACCTTTAACAATCAGTTGGGGAGTCATAGGTTTAATGTTATTCAAACCAATAGCTTCCAGACTAACCACATGATGCGTAACATTATTGGCTCTGGTATTAAGTATGTAATCAAACCCGGTAGTAACACTACACAGGAAAGAGCATTGCTTAGGGGCTTTGGTCACATGTTCTTTGGGGCAGAAGGTTACATGGCTGAGCCACAGCTTAAGGCTGCTAGAGATAACATCAGACTTGAGAGTCCACGATACAAAGCTCTTGTAGGTTTAGGCGACAAGCTTATTGAATTAACTAATAGCTTAGACGCTAAGGGTATTGTTCAGGGTTTTAAAGGATTAAAGGTAACCCCTACGGGTATTGTGGGTATTGATAGAATTTCAGACACTTCTATTGTTAGTAAAGTTAATGCAGACCCTGAGTTAAAGGCTTTGTTTGATGCACTAAGCAGTCAGAAGGACTCTCACAAGCACACTATACAGCTGTTAGACTACATGATGGCACTAGCTGACTATAACAGGGCACGTAAAGAAGGCAAGCCTTTCCATTCTTCTGTTAATGCTATCGAGATTGATGGTATTTCTAATGGACTTACAACTATGCAGGCAATGTTGGGTAACATCAACGCTATGTACAGGGGTGGTTTGTTAAGAGCTGAAGGAGAGGAGCGAGTTCTCGGAATCTTTAAGGATATTGAAGAGGCTGAAGCTTACCGTGGTAAGTTACGTACTAGTCTTCAGATTAGAATGGAAGGGTTGTTAAACGGTACATTCGGAGGTCTTACTCTTACTGATAACAGACTTATGAAAAAGTTTAAGTATGGCCCAGAGCAGTTACCTCTTATCAATGAGATAATAACTCTTGCTATTAAGGATGATTCTAACTTCCTTAAGCCCCCTTTGATGACCTTTCCTTATGGTCAGGAGCTACGTAACTTGGTTGGTTCTGCAAGAGATACTATTATTGCAAGCCCAGAGCTATCGACCTTAGCTAATGAGTTTGGTGGTATTACTAACACAGCTGCGTTCCTTAATGCTGTTAGAGAGCCTGCTCTTATTGAGACTCTTGGTGCTGACCTAGTAGACTTTGCGTCTATGTCTAAGCGAGCAGCTAATGCTTCAGCTATGTTTGGTTTACCTATAGAAACTGTGAGTCCTGCGGGAGGAGCTATTACCTTCGGTGGTAAGTCTTACATAAGAACTGGTAGGGAGACTAAACCTCAACTGCTCAGAACTAGAATGAGAGAGGCTAATAAAGACGATGTTAAGTATGGTGAAGCTAGTAAGGCAGATGCCACGGCTATACTACAGAAGCAACTAGCTATTGCTAGGGAAGCAAAAAACTTTGATATGGTTAAAGCTATTGAAGCTAAGCTTGGTAAGGGTTCTACTTTAAAAACTCAGGGTACTATCGCTGAGAAAGAAAAGTTCTTTGACCCTACTGCAGAAAAGAAGGGACGTATGGGTGCTATTGGATCTGGTCAGATACTACCTTCTCTTGCACACTCTGTAGATGGATCTACTATTGCTCAGTTGTTTTCTAACGAAAGCATGGCTGGACTTAGTAACGAGATTGGTGGTGACCCTTACATACTACCTATCTTTGACGCTGTTATCACTGACCTTGGTTCCTTCGAGGCTACTGAAAGAAAGGTTAATCAGATCTTCTATCGCAATGTAACTCAGAGCAAGATGCTTGAAGGGTTAGACGAAAGTTTAAACAATAACATCAAGGCTGGTGTTAAAGTTTACAAGCAGTTATCAAACTCTAAAGGCAAAGAAGCTATTGATGAAGTCTTCGATGGTGGAGTAGCTGATATGGTTGTTGACTTGCTTGAGAGAAACTTTAAGGACTCAGACGGTAAGATAATAGGAGCTGCTCAGTATCATGTTAATAAGCTTAAGCTCAAGGGCAAAGAGAAGATTAATGTTGATAGGACTTACAAGAACTTGTTTGAAGCTCAGATGTACCTAATGAATAACTTATATTCAAACTTACAATCTGAATTTGGCAATATGGTTTCATTAGCTAAGACTAGAAACAAAGATCTACAAGCTAAGGTTGCAAGGGAAGAGCAGAAGATAATGCAGTATGAGATGGACCCCGGCATTAACGTGAACTTCTTAGGCTTCTTACCTCCTAACTAATAACTATAAAAAAAAGAGGGACCCGTAAGGGCCCCTCGGTATTACTATTGAACCCCTTTATTGGGGTTCTTTTTTTTGTACTCTGCTATGTTAGCACGACCACGGTTAGCTAGCTCTGTTGACATAGCCTTAGCTTTTTCTTCACCGTACCCTTGGGCTACATACTCAACAAAGTTGTTAGCCTCAATGCGCTTTACGATAGCCTCATTGATCTCTGGGGTGTACGCTAGGGATGGATCTAAGCCCAACTCCTCTACGTACTCCATATCATCAATGCCTTCATTACTCAAAATATTGTGTGACTTGTTTTCCATTATTCTACCTCATCATATATCTTACCGATGGAGAGGTTTACAAAGGGCACCAGAACTATCATACCTTCCATGCACATTGCCTTAACATCTCCTGTGTTATTGTTCATTGTCCATACAGGCCGTGAGTCTACAAACTCAAGGTCCATACCAACACCCATTCTAAAATCTATACTTATAATATAATTACCAATACCAAAGTTCATTTATTTATCCTTAACGAATATGCCATCAACCATTCGTCCAGTTCGTTTACTGATAACCTCGTAAGCTTCATCGAGGCACTCATATAGATTAGTATTCCAAAGCCTTGCTTGCATAATAAGTGTAACAAGTATGTCACCGATAGCATCTACAGCCTCCGCCTTATCTTCAGCTAGGATTGCATCAAGCAACTCAGCTACTTCTTCTTCCGTCTTAGAGAACTGCTTGAGCTTACGCTGTTTAGTAGCCTCTCCCCCTGTTAGGATACCTTTATCATATCCCCAGTCTACTACTTTATTTTCCAAGTCTTCCATAATCTCAAAGCTCATTGTCTTCTCCTAGTATTGATCCAATTGCTATCTGGTTTGCATAGATGTTGAGTGCTCCAACCATAGACAGGTTAGTTACTCTACCGTTGTATTTATCGAGGACAGATTGAAGGTCCATAAGGAGACCCTCTTCGTCCTTCAGGTCCTCAACAGTTTTTATACGGGCTTCTGTGTTAATGACACCCGGCATTGTTACTACTTTATCATCAGTCATTTTAAATCCTTACTTAAGAAAAGAAATAGTCTGAGCTAACAACCTCTTCTATCTTGAGGTCTCCCAGCTCTGGTTGTGTTACGTTGTAGTCCTTAAAGTTTTCTATCAACATCGACTCTATCCTGTTAAAGAAGTTGTCGCAGTTGTATAGCATAGCGAACTGCCACTTAGTATGCTCTACTAGTTTGTCTACATCACAGGCATGGGTAGAGAAGGAGTCATGTATAGCCCCGAAGTTCCCCGAGAATGTCTCGATTACCTTAGCCATGTGTGCAGCATCCATAGAGTGTACAAAGTTAGGTGAACACCCAGAAGCAAAGGATCTCCTACAAGGTATCAGGTCACCATCCTTAGTTGTTACAGGTATCTTAATGCTATGACCTACCTGCCCTAGTCCACGTATTGTACCACGGATAGTCATGTTCTTCTGCTTCCATACTTCATACATCACAGGGAACCCTGAGGGTGTAGTCCATTGGAGACAAGTCTCACCACTACTAATGATGAAGTCAGTTACTTTCTGTAGAAACTTCATGGTCTTTAGGGGACCTACACAAGTATCGTTGATAGCTAGGATTAGATTCTTTGCAAGCAAGTCGCAGTCGTCTTTAGTTATCCTGTACTTCTTAGTGTACCCTTCAGTCTTACAATCGTAGTACATGTTCTCTGCTATCTTCCTTTGACCTGCAGAGTATGCACGAGTCATAGACCCACGCTTTGCTATGCCCTTGCGGATAGCCTTCATAGGTATATCCCTACTAGCAAACCACTCAGGCATTCTGCCTATCAAACGTTTCGCAACCTGTACATAAAAGTCCTTTTGTATACTTTGAGGAACAATTGAGACCAATTCACCTGCTTGACTGTCTTTAGACATAGCAGCTAGGTGTTGCCATCCGTTGTTACTTCCGTCTACTGGTATAGGTAGTCGTGACATGTAGTCACCCTCTGACTTTGAGTACCCTAGCAGCTCTAGGCAACACGCGAGTAGAGTCACTGGTTTCTCCGCTTCCACCTTGAACCTTAGGTTCTCCGCATCCGCTATCAGTGCTTTTAGATTCTGCAGTGTCCACTGTGCTCTGTCCTTCAGTGTCATTTTGTCTACTGAAATAGTATCCAGACCTTCGTCTTGCAAGTGCAGTTTGTAGTCTTCGGTTAGCCAGTTTAATTTGTCAAGCTCCTCTATTGTATATGATTGATTGTATGAACAAGCAGTGTGTATGCATAGCCAGTAGTACCCACGCTCATCCATTGGTTTAGCTGTAGCAAACTCAAAGAGTCCCTTAGATAAGTCAGACCCTTGGAAGTTTAGGAAGGGTTCGGTGTAGTAAACTCTGCCACGGTAGTCACATTCAACTGCCTGATAGAACTCCTTGTCCCCGATAGCCCTAGCCTTGTTGAGAATAAACTTCATCTCGATACGCTTAGACTTACCCTTGTCAGACTTGTCTTCCATATCTATGAACTTAGTTACGTTATCCCTTAAGGCTTTCACTAGGTCCACGTTAAGGTGCCAGGGAACCTGCTGTAGCTTCTCTAATGCTTTGACAAAGGGTTGGTCAAGGCACTGACTAAAGTCCCTCTCAGAGGTCATACGTTTGATATACGGCCTCTTGGTTATAGGGTTCCTTAGCTTCTCTATGTTAGGGAACCTACGGAAGCTAGTGCCCAGTAGGGTAGAACCCTCATAGCATGGTGGTATATCTCCGAGATCCTCCCATGTTTCTGTTAGATAGATTACATAAGGGGCACGATACCCTTCGTACTCCCTCTCTATTTCTATGTATTTAAGGTGCAGTAAGGCTTCAATGAACAGGTCACCAACAGAGAACAACTCTGTATAGGTACTGTTACTGATACCAATCCTTGACACAACAGCTAACCCTATTGAAGTAGACGTAGCAGTAAGCTTGAATGCTTTGTTGCTAGTCCTACGGGACCTAAGGAATACTGATTGAGCTGCCTGTACTGCAGCTACAACTAGCTCCTCATGGTCCACACCATACTCAAGGTGTCTGTTAAGCAGGGATATACCGGCATGGTTCCGTCCTTTGGAACCGTCTCGGTTACTCCTTATATACTCAGCTACTCTATGTATAGCATTAGTCATCTATGCTCCCGCATTGTAGTCTAAGAAATCTACTTGACCTTTAAGCCTCTTGGTTTTCTGGTCGTAGTAAGCTGAACCACAGTCACCTGTAAGCCCTGTAAATCTGGACTTGAGTACCCGTAGTTTAATTGTATTACGTTCATCTTCATTCTCTGCAATAAGATTACGTGCAAAGGTGATGATGTCAAAGCTAATCTGTTTGATAGAACCTGAGCCCTTGATGTCATCAATAGAAGCTAGGTGTCCTTCTTCGAAAGACTTACCCATTGACTTACGTAGGTGAGAGATAACTCCCAACCATACGTCATGCTTTTTAACAATCTTAAGTAGCCCAGACATTACCGAGTCGATAGCTTCGTTGCCTGTCTTACCATCAGCACCTTCCGATACTGCAATAGTAATGTGGTCTAGTACTAGGTACTTACAACCTAACAGGCATAGGTTTTCTATTTGATCTATAAGAGAACTATCAGATACAGAGCCGTTGTGATCAAGCATAATAATACGCCCATCTCCAAAGACTTTATCAAACGCTCTTCTCTCCGCCTCTTCATCAGGCTCTTCTCCTGTAAACATTTGTATGAATTTCTGTGCGCTATCACCAATAGATTCCTCTAGTGATATAACACCTATGTTATCTTCGGTAGTTTCCTTAAGCTCCATGATGATCTCCTTAATCATGGTTGACTTACCACTACCAGTACCCGAAGTAAACAAAGTAATCTCACCCATACGCATACCTCCAAGCTTATCATTAAGACCTGATAGGCACTTAGGGTACGGGACAGATTTAGTTTGTTTACGTTTAGAGAACTCTTCCCAGATAGACTCACCACGTACAATGCTAGCAGGTGAGTATGGTTGTGCATTCCAGAAGGCATTTACAATACCACTGTGACCATGCTTGATGAGTGTATCACACGGATCATTCTCTGCAAGGTGAGCTACCTTAACTTTATCCCAACCAATAATCTTAGCTGCATTGTCAATAGCCTTATCGCCAGCTTCATCTTTGTCAAACATCAGAATGATTGAGTCGAATGAACGAACCCACTCACGGTTAGCTACGAGGGGCTTGAGGTTGCTTGATGATGGTAAGGATACTACCGGGTAGATAGTTTTGTTCTGAAGTAGGAATGCTTGAGCTACTGCCATAGCATCCAGTTCACCCTCTGTGATTACTAGGTTACGTCCACCCGGTTGGAACGTAGACTGTCCGAATAGTTCTATGCCATCCATGTCACCCTTAGCTCGGAAGTCCTTAGGTAGATTACGGATCTTGTAAGCTGAGGTCTTACCCTTCTTGGTATACGGATAGTAGTGAGACTCGATAGTACCATCAGCATTGTAGGATACACGCATGTTGAAGTGTGCTGCTACTTGCTTAGTGATACCACGTTCCTGTACACCACGGGTGTCATAGGAATCTATAGTGCTGATGTCTTCTACTTTATTAGACGTATGGGATTCTTGCATAGTATATTCTCTTTCTTTATCAAATGTAATTTTATCACAGACGAAGCACTTACCAATACCATTGGAGTACATACCGACACCATCGGATGACCCACAATGTTTACAGGCTACGTGCCCAACAAATCTATCTTTCTTCATTACGACCACCGCTCTTCTTTAAGGTTCTTTATCATCCGTCTTTTCTTCTTCGACGCTTGCTTCTTCTGAATCCTTTCTGCTTTCTGCTTGTTCTTCTCGTACAGTGAGGTAGACTCTGTCGAGTCTTGCGATTGTTTCATCATCTATCTCTTCTTTAGGTATAAATTTAATGGCACCTATCTGTCTGTTAAGGAACACAGGGTTACCGTTAGCATACTTCTGGGTTAGTACATCCAGATACCATTGTACTTTTACTTCACCAGCTGAGAGACCACCTCTTGTTTCAAAGAGTTGTAACATCTCAAAGGTAAAGTACTCAGTCCCAAGTTCTTTTATCAGGTTATTGATGTGCTTAGAGGAACTACTATATGTTCTCCAATTAGACACACGCCTATCCTTTCCTTTACTGTACATGTGGAATTGTTTACGTCCAATGTACCGTGTTGGATTATCAGGGTGTATACATTGTATCATATAGATAAACCCAAAGTACTTATCAAAGTCAAAGGGATCACCAACGTAATCCCAATGCCCTAAGTCTTGCTTAATAGTCATGCTCTTCATCTCCTTTGTGCCACATAGATATATAAAAGAACTCCCCATACTCATCTATCTTTGACTTAGGATAGCCCTGTTCCATATACCATTTCTTCTTGTCGTCCCATGACATCTTCATGTAACCTTCAGGAACAACCTTAGGGAATCCATAACGCCATCCTTCAGGTGGATCAACTACTAGTTTAGATTCTGTCTTCATCTATTAAATGCCTCAGCGTCTCAGTCATTGCATAATGTCTGTCATCTAACCAGAAAATCACACACTCAATGCCCACTTCTTTAATCCAAGCTGTAAGGTCTAAAGCATCTGGCTCTCTACCGTGGTGATTAGTGTACTCTTTAAATGCATACTTTTCAAAATCACTTAGCCTATTAAGGCCAATAGTGTATTCGCTTTCACTCTTAGTAGTTTCACCAACATCATCAAAATCTATCATCGTAAGTTACCCTCTCCATAAACTTCTTCAATAGTCATTTCACGAAAGTCATCCCACTTCCTACGCATATAGATTAGGTTGAAGCATAGCTGTAGCTTTTCTTTCCATTCCCTTGGGTGCTTCTCACGCCATGTCTTACGTACCACATCTAGCATACCTTCCGCTGGCACATCCTTCAGCAACTTCTCTGCTGTCTTAGGACCTACACCTTTGAGACCTTTAATATTATCTGAGGCATCTCCAGTCAGTAGTTGTTTGCATAGTAGGTAGTGGCCTTGGTCTGCATCTGTATGATACAGTGTCTTCTTGTTGAAGTTGTAGTGCCACCCGGGTACCATGTCAATGTCCTTATCTACGTGAGCTATGACAAAGGAAGTACCCATCTGCTCAGCTTCAGTAGCCCAGATAGATACCACATCATCTGCCTCACAGTTATCAGACTGAACACAGTTAGTATCCCAACAGTACTGGTACAGGTTAGCTAGTCTATCCTTAACTTGTGGGTCCATCTCAGTCTTGGTACGTGTAGCCTTGTAATCATCGGTTAAGTCATACCTAAAGTTACCCTTACCCTTGACTGCAACATACCCCTTACGACTACCGGTGTCCCTCATAACAGCTAGCAAAGCTAGGTCAAAGGTACTGGCAGCTTGTGAGTCTGAGTTGGTAGTGTAAGCAATACGGTATAACATAGAGTCACCGTCAATGAAACACTTATCAAATTCAAACTCTTCTGTTTCTTTATTAGTGAACGTCAGCATAGCTGTCTCCTATTTGTCCATCACCATCCATACACATAACACCTACTTCTTTAGGTGCCTCTTTAAATGCCTCAACAGAAATATCCTTGACCTGCTCAGCATGCTCTTCGTCAGCTACAAACACTGTCTCGTCATGGTAGAAGAGAACAGGGTATGCATTTAGATCAGCTTCTTTAATCTTACGCCAAGCATAAACCAATGCAGCCTTACAGGTAATACCTTCAAGAGTCTGTAGTAGATAGTTAAGTGTCTGGTGTTCAGAACCTACCATAACCCTACGACCATCAGCACCAATGATAAAGCCTTGGCCTGTCTTCATCTGAGACATACGGAACTCTTCTTCCAGTTGATCCTTAAGAATCTTAAGTCCCGGTAGTGTAGCCTTAAACTTCTCGTCAGCTTCCTTACCAATCTTAGCAGACTTCTTACCAGAGATAGCTTCACCTAGCTTAGCATGGCCTGCACCAAACAAGTAGGCGTAGATGAAAGTCTTAGCTCCCGGCCTACTGATACCTAGTACATCTGCATTACGTTGGTGTACGTCTCCGTTGATTACCTCGTTAGTAAAGTTATCATCATTGATGTAGTGACATAGACCACGGAACTGATTGCCTGAGGAGTCAGCACCAACAACCTTCTTGCCTTCTTCACAGGTCAGTAGACTACGTAGGTCTTTACCATACGGTGCATGCACACCCGGTATGTTAACGATAGTACGGTGCCTGCATCGGAAGGATGGGGTACCAATGGTGAACATAGAACCATGGAGCCTGCCGTCATTGTAACGTTCAGGGTCCTTGACTTCTTCTATCCAACCTTCTACTGTACCCAACCTGTTACGTAGCATGTAGTAGTCGCTGATAAGTTTACCTAACTCACCTAAAGGTTTCAGGGAAGTGTCAGTTAGCTTAGGGCTTTTGCGTACCCACTTACCGTTGATCTTCTTAACAGTCCAGTCATCAGGCTTCCACCCTCTGTCCAGCAAGAACTTCTTAACCTCTGCCATCTGACCAATATTAATATCTAGTATATCAATCTTAGTATATGGACCTGCAATCATACCTTCAGAAGCTTTTATATCTTCTTCTAGTTTAAACCAATCAGTAATTCTTTTGTAGTAAGACCCATCTTTCTTAGTGATCTGTTCTACTTCCTTGTCGCCACGCATTACTGTGACCTTACCAAGCTGAGGGTTAATCTCATTCTCGATGTGCTCCATACGATCTATTAGATGCTCGTATAGTTCTTCAGCTTTCTCCATGTTAAAGACCCAACCTTTCTCTGTGATCTCTGCATTCACTAAAGCAAAGTCATGCTCAAGGTTAAGAGCGTACAGGAACTTAGGGTTTTGTTTCATCAGGATAGATGCTTCTTTAGATACCCGTTCGTATACCTTAACGTTCAACTCAACATCACGTATACAATAGGTAAGCATCTCTTTACTGTAGCAAGTCCAGTCCTCATGGTCACCCTTAGGGTAATCAAAGAACCCACCCCAACCTTTCAATCCATGAAGGTGCCCTCGTGTGTACTTACACAGTTGAGACATAAGGAAAGTATCCCAGACCTTAGTGCCTTCAGCTGGCACCCATCCAGTTAGTTTCTTTAGTACAGGTAAGTCGAATCCGATTACGTTATGACCAGCTAGTATCTTACAGTTAGACATTACATCTAGACCTTCAGCTAGCGAAGGCAGCTCATCATCATAGTCTGAGTACGACAAGACTTCTTTAGTCTGCACTTCTTGCAATACAAGACACCAGATCTTATCAGGGAATAGTCCATTGGTTTCTATATCAAATACATATTTACTCATGTTATCTCCAGCGAGCAGTTTAATGACCATGCTCAGGTCGTTATAGGGAGTATTAGTATGTTAGTTCACAGGCTCCACCTGCACAAGCAGCCTCACCACTGAGGTCTGTCTTGTCTTCTACTTCTTTCACTTGAGTCAGGTCGATACCAGTAAGCGCACTCTCCATGATGCGGTAACGTTCTTCAGAGATGTCCTCGAAGGGAGCCTGAATGTACGTGCCACCATCATAAGGTAGTACAGAGATACCGTTGTAAGTGTATCGGTTCTTCCACATCCACTCACCTACCAGTTCCCACTCATCTTCTTTCAATGAGATAGTACATGATACGTTGTGTGAGTTCTGCCCATCTTGATGACCCGGTGCTACCCACTCAGTGTTGTACCTACGTACTCGATCAAGTAGTTGCAAGGGGCTTTCGGTTCTTAGGATAGAACCTTCAGGTGCAGATTGAGGTATCTCAATTACAGCTTGCTCCGCAGGGTTGAAATACTCGTCTTCCACCAGCTCTGGATGGTTCTCAGCGAAGTATGCATATAGGGCTTCGTTCTTACCCACACGTTGACGACGAATATAAAAGTCATTATGCCAAGCGTGAATACCAGAACTACTACCAAGGACGCAAGAGCTTGTACCAGACGGCTTAATGGTAGTTGTCCTTGCTGCAGGATTAATGCCCAACGCATCCGCCACTCTTCGATTCTCTTTATTAACTTCATTAGCTGCTTCCTCTAAGTCATAAGCGAGTACAGTACCAGACCCAATGCCTGTCATACCCACACCAATCAATGCATCACGCTGACAAGTCTCTTGCCATTCAGGACGTAGGTAATGGAAGTCAGTGTAACCTGCTTGCAGTGTACCAATCAATGAGGCAGCTCGTGCTCGCTCATTCAAGTCCTTCTGTGATTCAATGTTAGATGCATTAAGTTCTGTAAGGTTACACATCTGGTATGGACGTAGACCAATCTCACAGCAAGGGTTAGTTCCCCAGTCTTTGTCGTTGGTAAAGTAAAGCCCTGGCTC
>Ga0209094_1000275_pt1 | contig 39947 bp, 52 predicted proteins | sample COGITO_mtgs_1004_2_FD_184790 | JGI IMG/M metagenome (GOLD analysis project Ga0209094, IMG submission 184790) | Pelagic marine microbial communities from North Sea - COGITO_mtgs_100430 (SPAdes) (version 2) | ecosystem: Environmental > Aquatic > Marine > Epipelagic ... | reverse complement strand
CAAATAAGTTCAACTGAGAGTTTTTCTCTGTGATACGATCTTCATCCCAAGTACCATTGTTACCACTACCAGCAGAACCTGCAGGTTGGTAATCAGTACGGTTATCTTGGTAGAAATCAATACTGTAACGAGCAACAAAATTCAAGAAGCCTAATTTATAGTTCACCTCAGGAGCAAAAATAAATCGATCAACCGTGTTAACGTTCTGTTGTTGATTCATCGTCCATATCGGGTTGTTGTATGTAGGCGCAGCGTAGTTAAACGATCCACTTGCGTTGTCGAACGTTCTGTAAGAACCTGTTGGACGACGGTAACTTCTGTGTGAATTTGGAGTAACTGAAGTTACACCGCCAGAAATTCTGTAGTTAGTTCCTTGCCAGTCACGAATATCAAAATCAGGAGAAGTTCTTAAATAACCTAAGTAAAGACCATTCAAGTTAGATCCAGTCTGAACTCTATTCGAGTCGATACTTGTGTACGAAGATGAGATTTTAAATAACAGATTATCGTTAGCCTGAGTTGTATTATTTAATTTCAAGGTAGTTCTCTTGTAATCAGAGTTACCTTTCATGATACCATCTTGATCATAGTTTGCAAAAGAAAGGTATGTTCTAGACTTTTCGTCACTGTAAGATAAGTTTACAGAGTTTTCATACGTGTAACCATTTCCAAATACAGCATCTCTGTTTGATTGGTTGTAGATAGTCTTGTTGTTCTTGGTAACAATACTACCAATTCTTCTTCCATCAGGAGTTTCAAAATAACCACCACTGAAATCATAATCATCAGCACCACCAGCACGCAAAGAAATTTCATCACCGTAGGTTACAGAAGTAGATTGGTTATAAAATCCTACACCAGGTGATCCAGACCAAATACCATCAAATCCTTGTCCCCAAGTACTTTGTTTGTTCCATTCAGCATTGATTTGATCAACAGAAATCGCAGATTTCACATTAACACTCCATCCTTTACTGTCTGAAGAACCTCTTTTAGTTTCAATAACCAATACCCCATTCGCAGCACCAGTACCGTAAATTGCAGCAGCAGATGCTCCTTTAATTACTGTAACAGAAGCAATATCTTCTGGGTTGATGTCATTTAAACGTGATTGTTGTACAACTCCACCAGTACTCCCACCAATGGCAGAATTAGAGATGATTGCACCATCCAATACGATCAATGGAGAGTTGTCCCCGTTGATTGTGTTTTGACCACGCAGTTGAATGTAAGCTCCAGAACCTGGATCTCCTGAGTTACGTGTAATGTTTACACCAGATGTTTTTCCAGATAAACCTTGAAGAACACCAGACTCACCAGAACGTTGTAATTGCTCAACCTCTACTTTGGTTGTAGAAGAAAGATCATCGTCTTTTTTCTTTTCTAACCCAAGAGCTGTAAGTACAATCTCGTCCAATTCGTTATCAGCTTGAAGAGAAACACTAATTGCATCAGATGATCCAACCGTAGATTCAATAGTTTGATAACCAATAAAGCTAATTTCTAGAACAGCGCCTTCAGCAACCTCAATGGAATAGTTTCCATCAAAATCAGTGCTAACTCCGTTACTAGTGCCTTGTTCTACAACAGATGCTCCTGGTAGTGGAATTCCACTATCGTCGGAGACTACTCCTGTTACTGTCTTTTGTGCCATGGCTGTGAATGCAAGAAGCATCATCGCCGACGACATTAGTAATAGTTTTTTCATATTTATAAATATAGTTAATAATAATTATCTTACGAAAATATAACTTTTATGTAATATTAACATAATTTTAAGTGTTTATTTATCAAAAATTAGTTTTATGTACTGAAATTAACCTGACTATTGATGATATCCTATTTTTTTTAACCAAAAAACTTTTATTTCACAACCATAAAAATAGTACTGTTTTTTTATTAATAGTTGTTTTGTTTTTTGTTTGTGAGGTGTTACTTGATAATGTACTTAAATGCGATCACGTATTGATTGTTCCCTGTAATCAAAAGAAATCCCGTATTTCCACAGATTAAAATATTTAATCTATTTTTAGTAAAAATTAATTCATGAAATTATCGCTAGCCCGTGCTTATAAAACAATTTTATTTCTAGGACTTTTTGTAGGATGTTCTTCTGCACCCAAAGTTCTCTTTAAAGACGCCGTCGATACTGAAACGAAATCAATACGTTACCAGGATAAACGAACGTTCACATTTACCGATTCGGGCGTGTCTTTTTCCAATGAGTTTGATGGCGCCCGATTGAATGCGGTTGAACAGCTAAACGACAGTGTTTTTATTGTAACGATTCAACCAGAAAACGAACCCATCAACCACAGCCCTTTTTACGCCTTCAATGTTTGGAGTTCTTCGCCAAAAGAAATAACCCTTAAATTTAAATATCCAGGTCAATACAAACATCGGTATGTCCCGAAAATCAAATCCAATGAAGTTTGGTCGATTGCTGATTCTCTTAATTTTCAATTTGAGGGACAATATAGTTCTTTAAAACTTCAAACGAATCCCAACACCAAAACCGTTTCGGGACAAGAATTACATACAAGTAGCGATGTTTATTCATGGGTAGATCAACTGATCAAAGGGAAAGAAAATTATGTACGATCGAAAAAAATTGGTAAGACGAGGTTAAAACGGCCTTTCAAGGTTCTGGATGTATATAAAGGTACACCTGATAATAAACCCGTACTTGTTTTGTTGACACGACAGCATCCACCAGAAGTTACGGGCTACTTTGCTTTTCAAGCATTTTTATCCACAATACTCGAAGACAATCCATTGACATCACGTTTTTTGGATCATTATAGAATCTTGGCTTTTCCACTGATGAATCCTGATGGAGTTGATCTAGGACATTGGAGACACAATGCTGGAGGTGTAGACATCAACCGGGATTGGTCTTTTTATCATCAACCAGAAATAAAGACAACAGTTGATTATATCACTCAGGTACTCAAAAAAAATAATTCAAAACTTGTTTTAGCGCTTGACTTTCATTCTACTTGGTATGATGTTTTTTATACCAATAAAGAACGCAAGTCAACAGCGATTCCAGATTTTTTACCCAAGTGGTTTTTAGCATTAGAGCAATACATCCCCGATTATAAGGTCAACGAAAAGTCGAGTAACAGCACCAAGCCCGTTTCAAAAGGTTGGTTTTTATATGGGCACAAGGCCGTTGGAGTTACCTACGAAATTGGAGATGATACACCCCGAGATCGCATTCAATTGATCGGGATGGAATCTGCAAAGGCAATGATGCAAATTTTGGAAGAGTAAAAGTTTACTGTTCTAAGCTTTTAAGAAACGCGATTAATTTCTCCTCCGATTTAATTTTTTTGATTCCTTTGGACTTTAAAACATCTTCTGAACGAAGTTGTTTACGAATACTTTTCATTTTCAAATCAATTTCGTTGGGTAAACTATTCCCTTCTGCCAAATAAAAAGACGGAACATCTCTGAAACGTGGAGCAATGTCTTTATCTAATGAAGTTTTTGCTAACCTCCCTTCCGAGAGCTTCTTTTTGTCTTGTCGATATAATTGATAGTTTTCTCCTTTAAACAAAAGAATTAAATAGCCATCTGTTGTTTCACCTTTTTTGCTTTCGAATTTTTTGTATTGGTAGGTTTTATTATTGAAAGTAGCACGTAGGTTTTTGTCTTTTAAAAGTGCTTCCTCTGAAGTTTCTTGTGTTGTGCTTTTTCCGATCTCAATTTCATCATTATAACCATTATAACGCAGCAACAAGCTTGCTTTTGCTTTTTCGTTTCCTCGCTCAACTTTCGCAAGAACAAAGGTTTTCATTGAATACGGACTTCCCGACATTTTGGATAAATCCATTGATCTCTGGTTGTTCTTTTGAGCAATAATTTTAACTACTTCAAAATTATCGCCATTGTTCAAATTGAAATTTTCTTGACTGAAAACGGTAAAACTAAAAAGAAAAAATAATAAGGTTGTTTTTAAATAATTCATGCACAAATGTAGGTAAAAATAATAATCAACTAAGTTGTATTTTTTAGGCACAAAAAATTACGGGAATCATTCTTCCTTTATCTTTGATGAATTATTAGGAAACCGATTATGTCATCAACACCCTTTATTGAAAAAGTAAACCAACTTGCTGTAGCGGGAACCCCTTTCTTTTTTATGATCGATTTTGAAAAAAAGAAGCCCCTTGTATATGCTCTCGATGAAGCTGCAGATGAAAACATTCTGTTTGATGTTCGTGGGTTTCGCAATTATAGTTTGCCAAAACAAAAATCGATTGCACACCCAATAGTACCCAAGCAGCGTTCAGTAGACAGCTACGCAGCTGCTTTTGATCAGGTCAAGGAACACCTCAATCGAGGTGATAGCTATTTGGTGAATCTCACTTTTCCAACACCAGTTTCCTACGATGGTAACCTGAAGAACCTCTTCTACAATGCTCAAAGCCCATATAAGCTGTACTTCAAGAATCAGTTTGTGAGTTACTCCCCCGAATGTTTTGTGAAAATTAATGGGAATAGCATTTATTCATACCCCATGAAAGGCACAATCTCAACGGCGATACCAAATGCGAAACAACGGCTCATGGGTAATCCCAAAGAAATTGCTGAGCATGCCACTATTGTTGACCTTATTCGCAATGACTTATCGGTCTATGCCCAAGAGGTACGAGTTAACCGTTATCGTTATGTAGAGCAAATTAAAGTGCAAGACGATAGTTTACTTCAAGTAAGCTCTGAAATTGAAGGCACTTTAAAGAGTGGTTGGAAGAAAAAGCTCGGGCAGCTTCTCTGGGATATGCTTCCAGCTGGATCCATTTCAGGTGCGCCCAAAACCAAGACGTTAGCAATAATTCGATCCGTTGAAGCGGATCCTCGTGGATATTATACCGGAGTTTATGGCTATTTTGACGGTCAAAACTTGGATAGCGCAGTGGCCATTCGCTTTTTAGAAAGAAAAGGGCAGAATTTTTTCTATCGAAGTGGAGGAGGGGTTACCTCCCAGAGTAATTGTAAAAACGAATACCAAGAACTTTTAGATAAGATATATGTACCCACTCTTTGAATCCATTCGTGTGGAAAGTGGACAGGTTCACCTGCTTCAGTACCACCAAGCTCGTGTTGAGCGTTCTTACCGTCAACTTTTTCAAAAGGAATGTCCTTGGCTGCTAATTTCATTAGTTCCAGAACTTCCAGCACGTGGATTGTATAAACTTCGTTTCCTTTATAATGATCGCTCTTTTTCTTTTGAACTTATTCCCTATGTCGTTCGAAAAATAGAAACTCTAAAACTCATTGAGATTAATGACTATCAATATGATTTGAAGTATACCGATCGTGCGTTCCTCAACCAGACTTTTGCTTTGCGAGGAGACTATGCTGATGTTTTGATGACCAAAAACGGTTTTTTGACTGATACGTCCTATTGTAATATTCTCTTGTACGATGGAACCAATTGGGTTACACCCGAAAAACCTTTGTTTGAAGGGGTGCAGCGCAGTTATCTCTTAGACCATAAAAAAATTCAAAAGGCAACCATTCGGTCGACAGAGCTTTCTAACTACCAAAGCTTTCAGTTGATCAATGCAATGAATTCCTTTGGGGAAAATCGATTTCTGTCTGTTGGGGGGATTGTATAAAAAAACCAGAGCAGTGTGCTCTGGTTTTAAAATCAGTAAATATGCAGTATTAGTCGCAGGTGTTATATTGTTCTCCTGTAGCTGGTCCATTGGTACTGCTTCCATCTCCAGTTCCATAACTTAGAATAAGAGTGCCATTTGGATCTGTTAAGATATAAAGATTTTCTCCTTCCCAATCACTTGCATTGTATGTGAATAGTAACCTGGATATACATCATACCAATCAAGGCTGTTATAAATTACTTGAGCATTAGGATTTAATCCACCATCTGTTCCAACTACTTGATCATTAGGAACATTGAAAGGATTGTAGCCTAATGAATTATAAATATTTTCAGAAGCAAATGCAGGATCACCATCTCCAGCACTTGAGTTTTTTAAGGCTTTTCACATCGTTTCATGATATTGACCAGGTGTCAATTCTGGATAGAAATCAATGGAAGGTGATATTACACCGTGCTGTACTGAGGCATTTACTTTTATCCCTCCGTTGGCTCCACTTTTAGTTGTGATTATTACGACACCATTTGCAGCCCTTGATCCATATAAAGAAGTAGAGGCAGCATCTTTGAGGATTGTAAATGAAGCAATATCTTCTTGGTTTATTGTATTAAGTTCCCCTTCATATTCAATATCATCTACAATAAATAACGGATCTGTATCTCCGTTCAGAGTACCAACAACCCGTATTACAATACCCGGCGATGATCCAGGTCCTTGCGCTGAGGTAAACTGAACTCCGGTTGCTCTACCTTCTATTGCGGCAATTGGAGAGGTGACATTGCGTATAGCAAGATCCTCAGCACCTATTACGCTTGCGGAGCCTGTAAATCCCTCCTTAGTGTTAATACCGTAGGCGATCACTACCACTTCATCAAATGTATTGTCTTGATTCAGAGTTACTATAAAAGAGTCTTGACCTCCAACAAGAACACGCTGATCGGCGTAACCTATGTAAGAAACTATCAAGACCTCACCTTCTGAAGCTTGGATAGAAAAATTTCCATCGAAGTCAGATGCAATACCTCGGTTTGTTCCTTCTACTAAAACAGTTGCTCCCGGTAACGGGCCACCTGATTCGTCGAGAATAGTTCCCGAAACTGATTTTTGTTGTGCCAACCCAACGGAAAGCGTAAACATCCCTATTAAGGATAAAAAGAAATAAAGTTTCTTCATGATTAATGATTTATAATTTGAATCTGAAAATCATAATATTTTGTTAAATCAAGGATTTTTTTTAGAGAATTATTAGGGATAAGCGTCTGTAAATCGGATTTTAATAAAGAAAAGCAAGCTAATTTACTTACTATATTAATTGTCGACTTTTTGACAATCAATTTCCTATTTTTGACAGTCTGATTTCGGTGATTTAGATAATCCATTTGAATTGCGAGATCACTTAAAAAAAAGGAGAAACTCAACTAAAAACCCGTCAACATCTTCAAGAGTCGATTGGATATTCTGGACATTGTTAATAAAAAAAAAGTTCGGGATCGGATTTTCTTTGTATTCGGTTTGAATCTTAAGAAAAGATTCCTACATTTGCAGCCCTTTAAAAAGGGAATAATATAAAATTATATATGCCAACTATTGCACAATTAGTACGAAAAGGAAGAGTCACCATTACCAAGAAGAGTAAATCGGCTGCTTTGGATTCGTGTCCACAAAGAAGAGGAGTATGCACGCGTGTTTACACGACGACTCCAAAAAAACCTAACTCAGCAATGCGTAAAGTAGCACGTGTTCGTTTGACAAACGGTAAAGAAGTCAATGCATACATCCCCGGAGAAGGACATAACCTCCAAGAGCACTCGATAGTATTGGTACGTGGCGGAAGAGTTAAAGATTTACCAGGGGTTCGTTATCACATCGTAAGAGGAGCACTGGATACTGCCGGAGTAGAAGGCCGTCTTCAGAGAAGATCTAAATACGGAGCAAAACGACCTAAGAAGTAAAAAAAACATTAACTCTTTAAGCATCAATTATGAGAAAAAGACAAGCAAAAAAACGTCCCCTGTTACCGGATCCACAGTTCAATGATCAACTGGTAACACGTTTCGTGAACATGATCATGTGGGACGGAAAAAAATCAGTTGCTTTCCGAATTTTTTACGACGCCATGGCGATCGTAGAGGAACGCAGCCAAGACGAAGAAAAAACACCATTAGAAATATGGAAAGAAGCATTATCCAATGTTATGCCACACGTAGAAGTACGTAGCAGACGTGTTGGGGGAGCAACCTTCCAAATTCCAATGCAAATTCGTCCAGACCGAAAGGTCTCTCTTGCAATGAAATGGATGATTACTTACGCTCGTAAGCGTAATGAAAAAACCATGGCTTTGCGTTTAGCGAATGAGGTACTTGCAGCTTCGAAAGAAGAAGGTGCTGCTGTTAAGAAGCGTTTAGATACGCACAAAATGGCAGAAGCAAATAAGGCCTTTTCACATTTTAGATTCTAAACGTAAACAACAACTGATACACTTATCATGGCAAGAGATTTAAAATTTACTAGAAACATTGGAATTGCTGCGCATATTGATGCCGGTAAAACCACGACTACAGAACGTGTGTTGTTTTACACAGGGGTAAGTCATAAGATTGGTGAGGTGCACGATGGTGCAGCAACCATGGACTGGATGGAGCAAGAGCAAGAGCGTGGTATTACCATTACTTCTGCAGCTACAACCTGTACTTGGAACTTCCCAACCGAACAAGGAGAACCCCTTGATCAAACAAAACCCTACCACTTTAATATCATTGATACTCCCGGCCACGTTGATTTCACCGTGGAAGTGAACCGATCTCTTCGTGTACTCGATGGATTGGTATTTTTGTTTTCAGCAGTTGACGGTGTGGAGCCTCAATCTGAGACCAACTGGAGATTAGCGGATAACTACAAAGTACCTCGTATTGGTTTTGTCAATAAAATGGACCGTCAAGGATCTAACTTTATAGGTGTTTGTAACCAGGTAAAAGACATGTTGAAGTCGAATGCCGTTCCAATTGTATTGAACATTGGGGATGAAGAAGATTTCAGAGGGATTATTGATTTAGTTAAAAACCGCGCCATTGTATGGCACGACGATAACTTTGGGTCTACGTTTGACGTAGTGGATATTCCAGACAACATGAAAGAGGAAGCTCGAAAATACCGAGCACTACTTATTGAAGAAGTCGCCGGATACGACGAAAATCTTCTAGAAAAATTCATGGAAGACGAAGATTCAATTACTGAAGACGAAGTGCACGCAGCATTGAGAGCAGCAGTAATGGATATGTCGATCATTCCTATGGTATGTGGTTCAGCCTTTAAAAACAAAGGAGTACAATTTCTTTTAGATGCTGTATGTCGTTACCTACCTTCACCAGAAGATAAGGAATCGATTATCGGTACTGATCCAGATACTGGAGAAGAAATTTCTAGAGCACCTTCTGTAACGGATCCTTTTGCTGCATTGGCATTTAAGATTGCTACCGATCCTTTTGTAGGACGTTTAGCATTTTTCCGTGCATATTCAGGACGCTTAGATGCGGGTTCTTATGTATTGAATAATCGTTCAGGAAAAAAAGAACGTATATCACGTATTTATCAAATGCATTCCAATAAGCAAAATTCGATCGATTATATCGAAGCAGGAGATATTGGAGCAGCAGTTGGATTTAAATCCATCAAAACGGGAGATACTTTATCTGCAGAGAAAAGCCCAATCATTTTGGAGTCCATGGACTTTCCAGATCCAGTAATTGGTATTGCTGTAGAACCTAAGACAAAAGCAGATGTAGATAAATTGGGTATGGCTTTAGCTAAACTAGCTGAAGAAGATCCAACCTTCCAAGTTAAGACGGATGAAGCTTCTGGCCAAACCATCATTTCTGGAATGGGTGAGCTTCACTTAGATATTATTGTTGACCGCCTTCGAAGAGAATTTAAAGTTGAGGTTAATCAAGGTCAGCCACAGGTTGAATACAAAGAAGCCTTAACCCAATTGGCAGATCACCGCGAAGTTTATAAGAAACAATCGGGTGGACGTGGTAAGTTCGCAGACATTGTATTTACCATCGAACCAGCTGATGAAGGCAAGACAGGTCTTGAATTTGTAAACCTTATTAAAGGTGGAAATGTTCCGAAGGAATATGTACCCGCTGTTGAGAAAGGATTTAGAGACTCTATGGTCAATGGACCTTTAGCTGGATTTGAAGTTGATGCAATGAAGGTTACCCTTAAGGATGGTTCATTCCACCCTGTAGATTCAGATTCACTATCCTTTGAGCTTGCAGCTAGAATGGGCTTTAAAGCTTCAGCAAAAGCAGCCAAAGCTGTGATATTGGAGCCGATCATGAAAGTTGAAGTATTGACTCCCGAAGAAAATATGGGAGATATTGTAGGAGATCTTAACAAACGCCGTGGTCAAGTAAACGCTATGGATGATCGTGCAGGTTCTAAAGTTGTAAAAGCCTTAGTGCCCTTATCAGAAATGTTTGGGTATGTTACCTCATTAAGAACATTATCTTCTGGTAGAGCAACCTCTACAATGGAATTTTCACACTACGAAGCAACACCTGCTAACATTTCACAAGATGTGATCGCAGAAGTTAACGGTCAAAAATCTTAAATCATTAGTACGATGAGTCAAAAAATTAGAATTAAATTAAAGTCTTACGATTACAACTTAGTAGATAAGTCTGCTGATAAAATTGTAAAAACAGTGAAAACTACGGGTGCTGTAGTAACGGGTCCTATCCCATTGCCAACACACAAAAAAATCTTTACGGTATTGCGTTCTCCTCACGTTAACAAGAAGTCAAGAGAGCAATTTCAATTGTGTTCTTACAAACGTTTGTTGGACATTTACAGTTCATCTTCAAAAACAATTGATGCTTTAATGAAGCTTGAATTGCCTAGTGGAGTAGAAGTAGAGATCAAAGTTTAAGTATACGCATTACAGGTTACGCATAAAATATAAATCATTAATTAATTAAATAATCATATGTCTGGGTTAATAGGAAAGAAAATCGGTATGACCAGCCTCTTTGACGAGCAAGGAAAAAACATTCCTTGTACTGTTATTGAGCTAGGACCATGCGTGGTTACCCAAGTCAGAACCGAAGAGGTTGACGGGTATAGCGCTCTTCAACTTGGTTTCGATGACAAGGCAGAAAAGAGAGCAACTAACGCTGCTCTTGGGCACTTCAAAAAGGCCAATACTGTACCTAAAAAGAAAGTCGTTGAATTCCAAGATTTTGAAGAAGAGTACAAATTAGGTGATACACTCACAGTGGAGCTTTTTAAAGAAGGCGAATTTGTTGATGTATCAGGAACATCTAAAGGTAAAGGTTTCCAAGGGGTTGTAAAGCGTCACGGATTTGCAGGAGTAGGTCAAGCGACCCACGGTCAGCACAACCGTCTACGTGCACCGGGATCAATTGGAGCAGCTTCTTATCCTGCACGTGTATTCAAAGGAATGCGCATGGCAGGTCAAATGGGAACTGACAAAGTTAAAGTACAGAACTTAAAAGTGTTAAAGGTAGTGGCTGAAAAGAACCTACTTGTTGTAAAAGGAGCAGTTCCTGGTCACACGAACGCTTACGTAATCGTTGAGAAATAATGGAAGTAGCTGTAGTAGACATTCAAGGAAAAAAAACAGGTCGGAAAGTTCAACTTTCTGAAACTGTTTTCGGCATTGAGCCCAATACGCACGCTGTATATTTAGATGTGAAATCACATTTAGCAAACAAGCGTCAAGGAACTCACAAAGCCAAAGAACGTGGAGAAATCAAAGGAAGTACACGTAAGATTAAAAAACAAAAAGGAACCGGTACAGCACGTGCAGGATCTATAAAGAATCCACTCTTTCGAGGTGGAGGTCGTGTTTTTGGTCCTCGTCCCCGCGATTATAGCCAAAAAGTAAATAAGAAAGTTAAGCGTCTAGCGCGTAAATCTGCCCTGAGTATCAAGGCACAAGAAAACGCTATCATCGTTTTAGAAGACTTTCAATTTGACACAGTAAAAACAGCAAACTACCTTAGTGTTTTAAAGTCTTTAGGATTGGAAAACAAAAAGTCAGTAGTAGTGTTGGCTGAGCCAAATAAAAATGTATATTTGTCATCGCGCAATATAAAACATTCACAAGCTATAACTAGCTCAGAATTAAACACTTACAAGATAGTAAACACCAACAGTTTGGTTTTATTTGAAAGTGCAGTTGCCGGAATAGAAACCCTTTTGAACAAAGCATAGCGTTATGAGTATTTTAATCAAGCCTATCATTACCGAGAAAGCAACAGCAGATAGCGAAATGAATAATTGCTATACGTTTCTTGTGAATCCATCCTCTAACAAGGTTGAAATCAAGAAAGCAGTAGAAGCAACTTACGGAGTTTCTGTAGAAAAAGTAAGAACCTTGCGATACGGTGTAGAGCGTAAAACACGCTACACTAAAACAGGTCTTCAAAACGGAAAAACAAATAGCACCAAGAAAGCAGTCGTACAGGTTGCCGAAGGGGATGCTATTGATTTTTATAGTAATCTTTAACAGCGTCACATGTCAGTTAGAAAATTAAAACCGATAACACCCGCCCAGCGTTTTAGAGTAGTAAATGGATTTGACGCTATTACTACTGATAAGCCGGAGAAGAGTTTGTTGGCTCCTAAGAAGCGAAGTGGAGGTAGAAACAACACAGGTAAAATGACCATGCGCCACCTAGGTGGAGGTCATAAGAAACGATATCGTATCATCGATTTTAAACGTAACAAATTTGATGTTGCCGCTGAAGTATTGTCGATTGAATACGATCCGAACCGTACTTCTTTTATTGCACTTGTGCAATACAAAGACGGCGAGAAGCGATACATCATCGCTCAAAATGGTCTTCAGGTAGGACAAAAGGTTGTCTCTGGAGCATCAGTTGCTCCCGAAGTAGGTAACGCATTACCCTTATCTTCAATTCCATTAGGTACAATCATTTCTTGTATAGAATTGCGTCCAGAAGCTGGAGCTAGTATCGCACGTAGTGCAGGTTCTTTTGCTCAGTTAATGGCACGTGATGGTAAATACGCAACGGTAAAATTACCGTCTGGCGAAACCCGTTTGATCTTAGTAACATGTTTGGCGACTATTGGAGCTGTATCGAATTCAGATCATCAATTACTTGTTTCAGGTAAAGCCGGTCGTTCTCGTTGGTTAGGTCGTCGTCCAAGAACTAGACCAGTAGCAATGAACCCTGTCGATCACCCCATGGGTGGTGGTGAAGGCCGTGCATCTGGAGGACACCCACGTAACCGTAATGGTATTCCTGCTAAAGGATACCGTACGCGTACCAAGACAAAAGCGAGTAGTAAATTCATTATCGAACGTAGAAAAAAATAAACAACTATGGCACGTTCATTAAAAAAAGGACCCTTTGTACACCACAGCCTTGAAAAAAAGGTAGTGGCCAATGTTGAGTCGAACAGTAAAGCCGTAATAAAAACGTGGTCTCGTGCTTCGTTAATTACGCCGGACTTTGTAGGACAAACAATTGCAGTGCACAACGGAAGACAATTTATTCCTGTATACGTTACAGAGAATATGGTAGGACATAAACTAGGCGAATTTTCACCAACACGATCATATCGTGGTCACGGTGGAGCCAAAAACAAAGGTAAAAAATAATAGCTCATGGGAAATCGTAAAAGACTAGCAGCAGAAGCTATTAAAGAAGCGAAAAAATCGCTCGCCTTTGCAAAGCTAAATAACTGTCCAACATCACCACGAAAAATGCGCCTTGTTGCGGATTTAGTTCGCGGAGAAGAAGTAAACAAAGCACTTGCTATTTTGAAATTCAATCCAAAAGAAGCTTCTCGTAGATTAGAGAAATTACTTCTATCAGCTTTAACCAATTGGCAAGCTAAGAATGAGGAAGGTGATATCGAAAAAGCAGCTCTTTTTGTAAAAGAAATCCGTGTAGACGGAGGAAGTATGCTGAAAAGACTTCGACCAGCACCACAAGGAAGAGCACACCGAATTCGCAAGCGTTCGAATCATGTGACTTTAGTTTTAGGATCAAACAATTTAGACAACTAATATGGGACAAAAAACTAACCCAATAGGAATACGTTTAGGAATCATCCGTGGATGGGACTCAAATTGGTATGGTGGAAATAACTACGGTGATAAAATCGCTGAAGATTATAAGATCCGCAAGTACATTCATGCACGTTTAGCTAAAGCGAGTGTATCGAACGTAATCATCGAGCGTACGCTCAAATTGATTACTGTAACGATCACTACAGCTCGTCCAGGAATCATCATCGGAAAAGCCGGTCAAGAAGTTGATAAATTGAAAGAAGAGTTGAAGAAAATTACCGCTAAGGAGATTCAAATCAACATTTTTGAAATCAAACGTCCAGAGCTTGATGCTCGTTTAGTAGGAGCAAGCATTGCACGTCAAATCGAAGGTCGTATTTCATACAGAAGAGCGATTAAGATGGCAATTTCAGCAGCAATGCGTATGAATTCTGAAGGAATCAAAATTCAAATCTCAGGTCGTTTAAACGGTGCCGAGATGGCTCGTGCAGAAACCTATAAAGACGGTCGTATTCCCTTATCTACTTTTAGAGCAGATATCGATTACGCACTGGTAGAAGCACATACTACCTACGGTAGATTGGGTATCAAAGTTTGGATCATGAAAGGAGAGGTTTATGGAAAACGTGAGTTATCCCCTCTAGTTGGAATGTCTAAGAAAACCAATACTCCAGCTGGAGCTAAGAACAACAATTCACGTCAACGACGCAGAAAATAATAGAATAAGTAATTAAGTAGGTAAACATGTTACAACCTAAAAGAACAAAATTCCGTAAAGCTCAAAAAGGAAGAATGAAAGGTCTTTCGCAAAGAGGAAACCAGCTTTCAAATGGAATGTTTGGTATCAAATCGCTTGATGCTAAATTCATCACTTCCCGTCAAATCGAAGCTGCACGTATTGCTGCAACTCGTTATATGAAACGTGAAGGTCAGTTATGGATCAAAATATTTCCGGATAAGCCGATTACCAAAAAACCATTAGAAGTACGTATGGGAAAAGGTAAAGGAGCTCCAGAATATTTCGTTGCAGTTGTGAAACCAGGACGAGTTTTATTTGAAATATCGGGTGTACCACACGATGTTGCCAAAGAAGCACTTCGACTAGCAGCACAAAAACTGCCTGTGAAAACTAAATATATCGTTGCTCGAGATTTTCAAGCTTAATACAGAGAACGCATTATGAAACAATCTGAAATAAAAAACCTTTCTTTAGAGGACTTAAGAGACAAACTAGTAGAGAGTCAAAAACAATTGACCGACATGCGTATGGCGCATGCCATTACTCCACTAGAGAATCCATTGCAGCTTAGAGATGCCCGCAGGGTAGTGGCACGTCTCCTTACTGCTATAACCGAAAGAGAACAAGAAAGTTTAGTAGAAAATGGAAAATAGAAATCTAAGAAAAGAACGAATTGGTGTTGTAACCAGTAACAAGATGGAGAAATCTATTGTTGTTTCTGAGGTAAAACGAGTGAAGCACCCCATGTATGGTAAATTCGTTTTGAAGACCAAAAAATATGTTGCACAAGATGATACAAACGACTGCAACATCGGTGATACCGTTAAAATCATGGAAACTCGACCTTTGAGTAAATCAAAGTGCTGGAGACTTGTAGAAATATTAGAAAGAGCTAAGTAAGATGTTACAGCAAGAATCAAGGTTAAAGGTAGCCGATAATACCGGAGCCAAAGAAGTACTCACCATACGTGTACTTGGTGGAACCAAAAGAAGGTATGCTTCTCTTGGAGATAAAATTGTAGTAACAGTGAAAGAGGCTTCGCCTTCTGGGACTGTGAAAAAAGGACAGGTTGCTACTGCGGTTGTAGTAAGAACTACCAAAGAAGTTCGTAGAGCTGATGGATCATATATCCGTTTTGACGATAACGCTTGTGTGTTATTGAATCCAACAGGAGAAATGATTGGAACACGTGTATTCGGCCCTGTGGCTCGTGAATTACGTGACAAGCAGTTTATGAAGATTGTTTCACTAGCACCTGAGGTGCTTTAAGTTTCAAGATCATGAATAAAATTAAAATCAAAAAAGGAGATAAAGTTCGTGTCATCGCCGGTTCTAATAAAGGATCCGAAGGTGTTGTATTAAAAGTATTACGCGAAAAAAATAAAGCTATTGTCGAAGGCGTTAATCTTGTAAAGAAACACGCCAAGCCAAGTGCTGAGAATCCTCAAGGTGGAATCCAAGAAATGGAAGCACCATTGCAAATTTCAAACCTTACTTTATTAACTGCTGATGGTCAAGCTACACGTGTAGGTTACCGAATGGAGGGAGATCAAAAAGTAAGATTTTCGAAAAAATCTAATGAAGTAATTTAGTTATGAGCTATCAACCAAGACTAAAACAAGAATTTAACGATCGTATCGTTAGTGCCCTAACCGAAGAGTTTGGGTACAAGAACATAATGCAAGTTCCCCACCTAGAGAAAATTGTTCTCAGCCGTGGTGTTGGAGCTGCAGTATCGGATAAGAAATTAATCGACTACGCAGTAGACGAGTTAACAAACATTACAGGACAAAAAGCGGTCTCTACTATTTCTAAGAAGGATGTTGCTTCTTTTAAATTACGTAAAGGAATGCCTATTGGTGCTAAAGTTACCCTAAGAGGGGAACGCATGTACGAATTCCTTGACCGTTTAGTAACTGCCGCTTTGCCTCGTGTACGCGATTTCCAAGGAATTAAAGCTACCGGTTTTGACGGCCGTGGGAACTACAACCTTGGAGTAACAGAACAAATCATTTTCCCTGAAATTGATATTGACAAAGTAAACAAGATCAACGGTATGGATATTACCTTTGTTACTTCTGCTAATACTGACAAGGAAGCGAAATCATTATTGAACGAATTGGGACTTCCCTTTAAAAAGAACTAGGATGGCTAAAGAATCAATGAAAGCTCGAGAAATAAAAAGAGCTAAAACTGTTGCAAAATATGCTGAAAAGCGTAAAGCTTTGAAAGAAGCGGGAGACTATGAAGGACTTCAAAAACTCCCAAAAAACGCATCGCCTATACGCATGCACAATCGTTGTAAATTAACCGGAAGACCGAAAGGATACATGCGTCAGTTTGGACTCTCTAGGGTAACCTTCAGAGAAATGGCCAATAATGGTCTTATTCCCGGTGTAACTAAAGCCAGTTGGTAATCAAATAAGGAAGCTATGTATACAGATCCGTTAGCAGATTTTTTAACAAGAATTCGTAATGCAAGTGCAGCTGGCCACCGAGTGGTGAGCATACCTGCCTCAAAAATAAAGAAAGAGATCACAAAGATTCTTTTCGATCAAGGATATATCCTCAGTTATAAGTTTGAAGAAACTGATAACAACCAAGGCAGTATCAAAATCGCATTGAAATACGATCAAACTACGAAACAACCCGTTATCCAAAAGATTCAGAGAATCAGTACTCCCGGTCTACGTAAGTATGCTGGATCAACTGAGCTTCCAAGAATCTTAAATGGTTTGGGCATCTCAATCGTTTCAACTTCTAGTGGTGTAATGACCGGGAAGCAAGCGACGCAAGAGAAAGTAGGTGGTGAGTTATTGTGCTACGTTTATTAAACTATAAAAGATAAAAAACAATGTCTAGAATTGGTAATAATCCGATCAGTATCACAGCTGGCGTAACGGTAGATATACAAGCAGACAAAGTTGTCGTCAAAGGCAAACTTGGAGAACTCGAGCAAGAATACTCTGGAGTTTCTTTCGAAACGTCTGATGACACAATCGTTGTTAAAAGAAATTCTGAATCCAAAGAGAACAAAGCTAAGCACGGTTTGTACCGCGCTTTAGTTGCTAACATGATTGAAGGCGTTTCTAAAGGATTTACGAAAGAACTAGAATTGGTGGGTGTAGGATACCGTGCCAGTAATCAAGGTCAAAAATTAGATTTAGCCCTTGGTTTTTCCCACAACATCCTTTTGGACATCGCTTCAGAGGTAAAAGTGGAAACTATTTCAGAAAAAGGAAATAATCCAATCATCAAACTAAGTTCGTACGACAAGCAATTAGTTGGTTTTGTTGCCGCTAAAATCAGATCGTTCCGTCCACCTGAGCCTTACAAAGGTAAAGGAGTTAAGTTTGTAGGTGAACAAATAAGAAGAAAAGCAGGTAAATCCGCATAAGACAAAAGCAATGGCGTTAACTAGAGAAAAAAGAAGATTAAGAATTCGCATGCGTATTCGCAAAACCGTTAACGGTTCTGCAGCAGCTCCACGTTTATCCGTATTCAGAAGCAATAAAGAGATCTATGCTCAATTGATTGATGATGCTTCGGGTAAAACACTTGCAGCAGCTTCTTCAAGAGATAAGGAAATTAAAAATAGTGATAACAAATCAAACACTGCTGTAGCTGTAGGCAAGCTCATTGCCGAAAAAGCTGCTCAAGCAGGTATCTCAAAGGTCATTTTTGATCGTGGTGGATACTTGTATCATGGTCGTGTTAAATCTCTGGCTGAGGGTGCGCGTGAAGCTGGACTTAAATTCTAAATAGAAGATGTTACAAAATTATAAAAACGTTGAGCTAGTAAAACCAGGAGGTCTTGATTTAAAAGATCGTCTAGTAGGTGTACAACGTGTTACAAAAGTTACTAAAGGAGGTCGTGCATTTGGTTTTTCTGCCATCGTAGTTGTTGGTGATGAAAACGGCGTAGTAGGACAAGGTCTTGGTAAGTCGAAAGAAGTTGCTGAAGCAATTTCTAAGGCTGTTGAAGATGCTAAGAAAAATTTAGTACGTATTCCAATTGCAAAGGGAACTGTTCCGCATGAACAAAAAGGGAAATTCGGTGGTGCCCGTGTATTTTTGAAGCCCGCTTCACAAGGTACAGGAGTTATTGCTGGAGGTGCTGTAAGATCCGTATTGGAGGCAGTAGGAGTACACAATGTACTTTCTAAGTCACAAGGTTCTTCTAACCCTCACAATGTTGTTAAAGCTACTTTTGATGCTTTACTTCAATTGAGAGACGCTTCTACAGTTGCTAAACAACGTGGAATTTCATTAGATAAAGTTTTTAACGGATAATTTACCTTCAAATGGCTAAAGTAAAAGTAAAACAAGTAAAAAGTAGCATCAAGCGCCTTCAGAATCAGAAGCGTACACTTGCTGCACTCGGTCTTCGTGGAATTGGGAAAGAAGTCATTCATGACGATACCCCAAACATCCTAGGAATGATAAAGAAAGTTGAACATTTAGTTTCCGTAACGGAAGCCTAAACTCAGAATAAAAATGAATTTAAGTAACTTACAACCTGCTTCTGGAGCGGTACAAAAAAATGCGAAGCGTCTTGGACGTGGACAAGGATCTGGTAAAGGTGGTACTGCTGCTCGTGGTCACAAAGGAGCTAAGTCTCGTTCTGGATATTCTAGAAAACTTGGTTTTGAAGGAGGGCAAATGCCTTTACAACGCCGTGTGCCCAAGTTTGGTTTTACGAACATCAACAGAAAAGATTATGCTGGAGTTAATCTAGATACATTACAAACACTTGTAGATGCAAAGAAAATCGATGGTTTAATCGCTATTGAACAAATTGTTGAACTCAGACTTGCAACGAAAAATGATCTTGTAAAGATCCTAGGTAGAGGAAAACTTACAAGTCCTCTTAAAGTAACTGCACATAAATTTACAGCTACTGCAAAAGCCGCTATCGAAGCAGCTGGAGGTGAAGCTATAGAATTATAAGCCCTATGAAGAAGTTTATAGAAACTCTTGTTAATATTTATAAAATCGAAGAATTGAGAAATCGAATTGGATTGACCTTGTCTATCCTTTTGATCTATCGTTTGGGAGCTCAAATTGTTCTTCCTGGAATCGATTCTATACAATTAGCAAGTTTAGCAAGCAGAACAGACGGCGGTGGACTTCTCGGTATTTTGAATGCCTTCACTGGAGGTGCGTTCGCTAATGCTTCTATTTTCGCTTTAGGGATTATGCCTTATATATCGGCTTCTATTGTTGTTCAGTTGATGGGAATTGCTATTCCTTATTTACAAAAACTTCAAAAAGAAGGCGAAAGTGGTCGTAAAACAATCAATCAAATTACACGATGGTTAACTATTGGTATTTGTATTGTTCAAGCTCCTGCTTACTTATTTGGATTGAGTGCTCTTGGAGTACCGGATTCCGCATTTGTTATTGGTAAGGGTCCCTTATTCATGTTTTCATCCATCTCAATCTTAGTTACAGGTACAATTTTTGCCATGTGGTTGGGAGAGAAAATTACAGACAAAGGAATTGGTAACGGTATATCACTACTCATTATGGTAGGTATCATCGCTACACTTCCCCTGTCTTTCGCTCAAGAATTCGTTTCTAGAGTGTCGGAGAACAATGGTGGATTGATGATGATCTTAATCGAAATGATCCTTTGGGTAGTTGTTATCTTACTATCGATCTTATTGGTTTTGGCTGTTCGCCAGATACCCGTACAATACGCTCGTAGAACAGCTGGCGCATCTACCGATCAAGCGGCTGTAGGTTCAAGACAGTATATTCCATTAAAACTTAACGCTTCAGGTGTAATGCCAATTATCTTCGCTCAAGCTCTAATGTTTGCTCCAGCCTATGTTGGTGGACTCATGGGAGACAGCGATGTTGGTGTTTGGATGCAAGCAAATTTTTCAGATATTTTTGGGTTGTGGTATAACATTGTATTTGCGCTATTGATTATCATCTTTACGTACTTCTATACAGCGATTACTGTACCTACTAATAAAATGTCAGACGATCTTAAAAGAAGCGGTGGATTTGTTCCTGGGATACGTCCTGGTAACGAAACAAGCGACTTTTTGGATAATGTAATGTCGCACATTACTTTTCCAGGATCATTATTCTTAGCTGGTTTAGCAGTATTTCCTGCTATCGTAGTTAAGCTTATCGGTATGCAACAAGGTTGGGCCTTGTTTTATGGTGGAACTTCCCTATTGATTATGGTAGGTGTTGCTATTGATACCATTCAGCAAGTCAATTCTTATTTATTAAACCGTCATTACGATGGTCTAATGAAATCAGGAAATAATCGCAAAAGTGTAGCGCAGTAAGTTATGGCAAAACAAGCAGCAATAGAACAAGAAGGATCAATCATAGAGGCACTCTCTAATGCAATGTTCCGTGTAGAATTAGAAAATGGACACGTGGTGACAGCACATATCTCTGGAAAAATGCGTTTGCATTATATTAAATTATTACCTGGAGATAAAGTAAAATTAGAAATGAGTCCTTACGATCTTACGAAAGCAAGGATAACGTATAGATTTTAATATAAACAACAGATGAAAGTAAGAGCATCAATTAAGAAAAGAAGCGCCGAATGCAAGATAGTACGCAGAAAAGGTCGACTTTATGTTATTAATAAAAAGAATCCTAGATTTAAACAAAGACAAGGATAAATTATGGCAAGAATATCAGGAGTAGACATCCCTAAGCAGAAACGTGGCGTAATCGCTTTGACCTATATCTTTGGAGTAGGAAGAAGTAGAGCCGAAGAGATTTTAGCAGCAGCTAAAGTAAGTGAAGACAAGAAGGTAGCTGATTGGTCTGATGAAGAAACCGGAGCAATTCGTGAAGCTGTTGCAGCTTTTAAAATTGAAGGTGAATTACGTTCAGAAATTCAATTGAACATCAAACGATTGATGGATATTGGATGCTACAGAGGAATCCGTCACAGAGCAGGACTCCCTTTAAGAGGACAACGCACGAAGAACAATTCTCGTACACGTAAAGGAAAACGTAAAACAGTTGCTAACAAAAAGAAAGCAACTAAATAATCTTTGACAATGGCTAAAACAGCAACCAAAAAAAGAAAAGTAATAGTTGAATCAGTTGGACAAGCGCATATAACAGCTTCCTTCAACAACATTATTGTCTCATTGACTAACCTTAAGGGAGAAGTTATCTCGTGGTCATCGGCAGGAAAAATGGGATTCAGAGGATCAAAGAAAAATACGCCTTACGCAGCTCAAACTGCAGCTGAAGATTGTGCTAAAGTTGCACAAGAAGCAGGTTTGCGTCAAGTGAAGGTTTATGTAAAAGGACCTGGTAACGGAAGAGAATCTGCGATCAGAACCCTACATAACAATGGGATTGAAGTTACTGAGATCATAGACGTAACGCCTTTACCTCACAATGGATGTCGCCCTCCCAAAAGACGTAGAGTATAATTAATTATCAATCTGCAGCGGACTCAGTGTTATCGAAGGAGTTAGACCTTAATTCATAACACCCACTGTTTAAAAACCAAACTAATGGCAAGATATACCGGTCCAAAAACTAAAATCGCAAGAAAATTTGGGGAACCAATTTTCGGCGCTGACAAATCGTTTGAAAAACGTAACTATCCTCCAGGACAACACGGGAATACCCGTCGTCGTGGAAAAAAGTCAGAATATGCTGTCCAACTAATGGAAAAGCAAAAAGCAAAATTTTCTTATGGAATCTTGGAACGTCAGTTCCGTATTCTTTTTGAACGCGCCAACCGCAGTAAGGGTGTTACAGGTGAAGTTCTTCTTCAGCTTTGTGAGTCTCGTTTAGACAATGTAGTATATCGTTTAGGAATTGCTCCTACACGTAGTGCTGCTCGTCAACTTGTTTCTCACCGTCACATTACTGTAAACGGTACTTTAATTAACATCGCTTCTGCACACATCAAGCCAGGAGATGTAATTGGAGTTCGCGAGAAATCAAAATCTTTATCAACGATAACACATTCATTAGAGCGTAACTCTTCTGTATACGAATGGTTGACTTGGAACAACGATACTCTTGAAGGTACATTTATTTCTACACCTCTTCGCCTTCAAATTCCTGAGAACATCAAGGAACAATTGATCGTAGAATTATACTCTAAATAATAACCACTAAAGTTTATACTTATGGCTATACTAAATTTTCAAAAACCCGATAAAGTAATCATGATCGATTCTTCAGAATTCGAAGGTAAATTCGAATTCCGTCCTCTTGAACCAGGATATGGATTGACCATTGGTAACGCTTTGCGAAGAGTATTACTCTCTTCTCTAGAAGGGTTTGCTATTACTTCTGTTAAAATTGATAACATCGACCACGAATTCTCTACCATCCCAGGAATAGTAGAAGATGTAACCGAAATTATTCTCAACCTTAAGCAAGTTCGTTTCAAGCGTCAAATCGAAGATTTGGATCATGAAAAAGTTACGATTGCTATAGGAGGTCAAGACCAACTTAAGGCCGCTGATTTCCAGAAATTCATTTCAGGTTTTCAGGTCTTAAACCCAGACCACGTAATCTGTAACTTAGAGAAAAGTGTTCAATTGAACATGGAACTTACGATTGAAAAAGGTCGTGGTTATGTTCCAGCTGAAGAGAATAAAAAATCGAATGCAGAACTAGGTACAATTGCTATCGACTCGATCTACACTCCAGTGAAGAATGTAAAATTCAGCATTGAAAACTATCGTGTTGAACAAAAAACAGATTACGAAAAATTAGTTTTCGAAATCCTAACAGATGGTTCTATTCATCCAAAAGATGCATTAACGGAAGCAGCTAAAACATTGATTCACCACTTCATGCTATTCTCTGATGAGCGTATCACCTTAGAAGCTGATGAAATTGCACAAGCAGAAACCTACGACGAAGAATCATTACACATGCGTCAGTTGTTGAAAACAAAATTAATCGACATGGACCTATCAGTTCGTGCATTGAATTGTTTGAAAGCTGCAGAAGTAGATACACTAGGAGATTTAGTGTCCTACAACAAAAATGACTTGATGAAGTTCAGAAACTTCGGTAAGAAATCTCTTACTGAATTAGATGAGCTCGTAGCTCTTAAGGGCCTTACCTTCGGTATGAACCTTGCGAAGTACAAATTAGATAAAGACTAACCGACATTTTTATATAAAGTAAAATGAGACACGGAAAAAAAGTAATGCATTTAGGGAGAAAAACTGCCCATCGTAAGTCTATGCTCGCCAATATGGCCTGTTCATTAATTGAACACAAAAGAATCAATACTACGGTAACAAAAGCGAAGGCTTTAAAACAATTTATCGAGCCCCTGGTTACAAAATCAAAAGATGATACTACGCACAATCGTAGAACCACTTTCAGATACCTAAGAAGTAAAGATGCCGTTTCTATGTTGTTCCGCGACGTGGCTCCAAAAGTTGGTGACCGTCCAGGAGGTTATACACGCATCATCAAATTAGGAAACCGTTTAGGAGATAACGCTGATATGGCCATGATCGAATTGGTTGATTTCAACGATGTATACTCAAACAAGGAAGAAACTACTAAGAAAACAACACGTAGAAGTAGAGCTAAAAAGCCTACCGCTGATGCTCCTGTAGCTGCAGCTGCTACCGAAGTAACCGAAACTCCTGATGCTCCTGCAGCAGAAGAGAAAAGTGAAGAGTAGATGTGTTGATAATTACTAATTATTTCAAAGGATAAACAGTTACTGTTTATCCTTTTTTTATGTTTATTTGTAAAAAATTTTGACCCTTTATGAAGTATCAAAAAAAAAATGAAGCTATTGTATTATTAGCAGACGGAACTACTTTTTTCGGAAAGTCAATTGGAATTGAAGGAAGTGCTTTTGGTGAAATTTGTTTTAATACAGGGATGACAGGTTACCAAGAAATATTTACTGACCCCTCGTACTTTGGTCAATTGATGGTAACGGCAAACGCACACATCGGGAACTACGGGACTACGCCCGTAGATAACCAATCCGAAACCATTAAAATTGCAGGTTTAATCTGTAAAAACTTTAGTTTTCAACACACACGGCCTATAGGCACACAAGATCTTTTGGATTACTTCAAAACTCAGAATGTTGTGGCGATATCCGATGTCGATACACGGGCCTTGGTTCGTTACATTCGAGACAATGGAGCCATGAACGCAGTTGTGACTACAGAAGTCGATCGAATCGAAGAGTTGACAAAACAACTAGCAGCCCAGCCTTCTATGGTTGGTTTGGAATTGGCATCTAAAGTTTCTACTAAGGAACCCTACTTTTACGGGAATCCAGACGCAACCTATAAAGTTGCTGCAGTAGATTTAGGCGTCAAGAAAAGCATTTTAGACAATCTTGTTTCACAAGATGTATACGTCAAAGTATTTCCTTATGATGCTACTTTTGAAGCATTAGAATCATGGAATCCAGATGGTTATTTTCTTTCCAATGGTCCTGGTGACCCAGAGCCCTTGGTTCATGCTCAAACGCTCGCAAAAGAAATCATTGAGCGCGATTTACCCTTGTTTGGAATCTGCTTAGGGCATCAAGTCATTGCAATAGCCAATGGTATATCAACCTTTAAGATGTTCAACGGACATCGTGGAATAAATCATCCCGTACTCAATATTGAAACGGGTAAAGGCGAAATCACTTCGCAAAACCACGGTTTTGCTGTTAATAGAGAAGAGGCAGAACAACATCCCAATGTCGAGATTTCTCACGTTCATTTGAACGATAAGACGGTAGCGGGACTTAAAATGAATAATAAGAAATGCTTTTCGGTACAATATCACCCCGAAGCATCTCCAGGACCTAACGATTCTAAGTATTTATTCAGTAATTTTGTCAAAAATTTTTAAATCAAAAACCTTATAAATTATGAGTATCATTATCAGAGTACATGCAAGACAAATCCTTGATTCTAGAGGAAACCCAACTGTTGAAGTTGATGTGGTTACAGAGAACGGAATTTTAGGAAGAGCAGCTGTACCTTCAGGAGCATCAACAGGTGAGCACGAAGCAGTTGAATTGCGTGATGGGGGTTCTGATTTTATGGGGAAAGGTGTACTCAAGGCAATAGAGAACGTCAACGTTACTATTGCTGAACATTTATTGGGCACTTCTATTTTTGAGCAAAATAAAATTGATCAAATGATGATCGATTTGGACGGTACGCCAAATAAATCGAAACTCGGAGCAAATGCTATTTTAGGCGTTTCTTTAGCAGTTGCCAAAGCAGCAGCAAACGAATTGGGTATGCCACTATACCGCTATATTGGTGGGGTAAGTGCCAATACACTTCCCGTACCCATGATGAATATCATTAATGGAGGTTCGCATTCCGATGCCCCCATTGCTTTTCAAGAATTTATGGTAATGCCCGTTATGGCAGAAAGTTTTTCTCACGCCATGCAAATGGGAACAGAGATATTCCACCACCTTAAAAAAGTATTACACGACCGTGGTTTGAGTACAGCTGTTGGAGATGAAGGTGGTTTTGCGCCAACCTTAGACGGTACCGAAGATGCACTAGAAACAATCATCAAAGCGATTGGAAACGCAGGTTATACTGCTGGAAAAGACGTTATGATCGCATTGGATTGTGCAGCAGCAGAATTTTACGAAAACGGAGTATACGATTATACCCTTTTTGAAGGTGATAAAGGAGTTAAAAGAACTTCAGAAGAACAAGCAAGCTATTTAGCAGAATTGAGTTCACAATATCCGATCATCTCTATTGAAGATGGAATGGATGAAAACGATTGGGCAGGATGGAAATCACTTACCGAAAAAGTAGGCGATAAGGTTCAGTTGGTTGGAGATGATTTATTTGTAACCAATGTTGAGCGTTTGTCCAAAGGAATCAAAGAATCGATTGCAAATTCTATTTTGATTAAAGTAAATCAAATTGGAACATTAACGGAAACAATTGCAGCTGTTAATATGGCGCACAATGCTGGATACACTTCAGTAATGTCGCATCGTTCTGGTGAAACAGAAGACAACACCATTGCCGATTTAGCAGTGGCATTAAATACCGGTCAGATCAAGACAGGTTCGGCTTCACGAAGCGACCGTATGGCTAAATACAATCAGTTATTACGCATCGAAGAAGAATTAGGCCAAGTAGCTTATTTCCCAAAAAGAAATGCCTTTAAAATCTAATTTTTAAAGTTAAGAAATGTTAAAAGGGGCTTTATGCCCCTTTTTTTATTTTAAAAATCCCTTAAAAATCCTTAAATTTGCAACCTTCTAAACAAGCAATACCATGGAAAAATCTGTAAAACTTACCTATAAAAACGAAACTTTTGAATTCCCTTTAGTGGGTGGAACCGAAAATGAATTGGGTATAGATATTAAGACCCTCAGATCTTTAACAGGCTTGGTGACTTTAGACCCCGGGTTTAAGAATTCTGGATCTTGTAAGAGTGCAGTGACTTTTTTGGATGGCGAAAAAGGGATTTTGAAGTACAGAGGATATGATATTGAAGACCTTGCCAATGGTGCCAATTTCCTTGAGGTAGCTTACTTATTGATTTTCGGAGAACTTCCAACGGCTTCTCAATTAGATAAATTTCAGGCAGATATTAACGAAGAAGCTATTGTTGATGAAGATTTAAAAATGATCTTAAAGAGTTTTCCAAAGACCGCCCACCCGATGGGAATCTTAGCCTCTTTAACGTCTGCTTTAACCGCTTTCAACCCTTCATCGGTTGATGTAGATTCTGAAGAAGAAATGTATGCCGCTATTGTAACCATTCTTGCTAAATTTCCAGTTTTAGTTGCTTGGGCACAAAGAAAAGTCAAAGGCCTTCCCCTGAATTACAACGATAGTAGCTTGTCTTATATCGACAATGTTGCTCAAATGATGTTTAGAAAACCCAATGTAGCCTATACTGCCAGTCCAATTGTTACGGCTGCTTTAAATAAATTATTAATCCTACATGCAGATCACGAACAAAACTGTTCTACCTCTACTGTTCGTATTGTTGGATCTTCACATGCTGGTTTATTCGCTTCAATTTCTGCAGGAATTTCTGCCCTATGGGGTCCGCTTCACGGGGGAGCCAATCAGGCGGTTATTGAAATGCTCGAAGCCATCAAAGCGGATGGTGGGGATACTAAGAAATTCATGGCGAAAGCAAAAGATAAAAATGATCCTTTCCGCCTCATGGGCTTTGGACATCGCGTCTATAAAAACTTTGATCCACGTGCAAAAATCATCAAGGTTGCTGCTGATGAAGTTCTAAACGAACTCGGAATAGTGGATCCTATTCTTGATATCGCTAAAGGTTTGGAGCAAGAAGCACTTTCTGACCCGTATTTTGTAGATCGCAAATTATACCCCAATGTAGATTTTTACTCCGGGATCATCTACCGTGCTTTAGGAATTCCTACCGAAATGTTTACCGTAATGTTTGCATTAGGACGCCTACCGGGATGGATTGCTCAATGGCGTGAAATGAGAACGAATAACGAACCTATAGGCCGTCCGAGGCAAATATACACGGGCGCAACAAATAAGGTCTTTATTTCCTCTGAAAACAGGTAAGAGACTATCTTCTATCGTTTGCGCGCAATATTGCGAATCATTCCTTTGAATAAAAAGAAGTGTAAGGGCACAATGCTGTACCAATAAACCCTACCCCAAAGCCCTCGTGGACGAAAGGTTGCTGTTTGGTATAAAGTGTCGCCTTCAATTTTAAACTCCAACCAAGCTTCTCCTGGCAATTTCATTTCTGCGTAAAGCAAAAGGCGTTGTTCTTTTTTATCAGCCAATAAGACGCGCCAAAAGTCTAGGGAGTCACCCGTAAAAATTTTATCGGGATGGGTACGGCCTCTGCGCAATCCAACACCTCCGATTAATTGATCTAAATATCCGCGAAGCTTCCAAAGCCAATTGGCATAATACCACCCTTGATCGCCACCAATTTTCCAAAGCGAATTGAGCGTTTGTTCCGAGTCAATACCTTCGAGCTTTTTTTCATCCTTGAGGATTCCATATTTGGGAACCTGAATGTACTTTTTAAGATCTTTGGGCAAACTTCCACTGACCATACTGTCTTTCCAACTGCTCATTACCGAATTCTGTTCGATTTTAATGAAGGCCATTTCAATCGCTTCTACATACGTATACGGTTTGATGTTTAGGAGTGTTTGCAGGCGGGTGTCATTGGCTACAACTTCCATTTTCATACTGCTGACCAATTGTACGGCAAGGGGGTAGGAGGTAGACGTTACGAAGTGAAGCCAATACGAAGAAAGTCGGGGTGTCATGATCGGAATGATCCATATCCAATTTTTAAACCCTCGGGTCTTCGCGTAAAGATGCAGCATTTCTTTATAGGTCAACACATTGGGCCCTCCGATATCAAAGGCATCATTCATGCATTTTGGATGGAGCAATACACCCATTAAAAATTCCACGACACTTCTAATGGCAATGGGCTGTGATTTTGTCCGTACCCATTTTGGCGTAATCATAAAGGGTAATTTTTCACATAAATCCCGAATAATTTCAAAAGATGCGCTTCCCGAACCAACAATAATACCTGCCCTTAGTACTGTGAGGTTAAAAGTTGCATCCTCTAATATTTGTTCTACATTCTTTCTGGAGCGAAGGTGTTTGGACAGGTTTTTATCGTTGACGATCCCGCTTAAATAAATAACTTGCTGCACATTGGTTTTTTGAATCAAAGAACAAAAGTTGTGGGCACATCGATTTTCTAATTCTTCAAAATCTCCTTGAGTTGAAGACATGGAATGCAGTAAATAGTAGGTTGCGTCTACATCGTTTGGAATGGCTTCGGCTTCTGTAATATCAGAAAAATCAATGGTGATTACTTTAATTCTTTCAAGCAGGTCATCGGTTACCGAAAGTCTTTTAGGGTCTCGAACTGCACAAATTACTTCATGTCCAGCATCTAGCAACTGTGGCAGTAGACGCATGCCGATATAGCCATTGGCACCAGTTAATAAAATTTTCATACAATAGTTTTTATAACTCTTCTAATGGTGTAGGTAATGCGGCGATTTTTTGGGTAATCAATTTTTTAAAATATAGATGGGTACTTTTTTCTGTAGCGGCTACTTTAATACAAAACTGATCTTTGTAAATGGAATATTCTTGGGCTTGGCCTTTGTAAACTTTTAATTTATAGTAGGGAATTACAAGTCCGTAAGTCTCCAAAAGGCTTCGGAAACGCACAATGATCCCTTTTGGGCGTAATTCAATGCTACAACTATTGCTGTTGTTGTCCAATACCAAAAGGTTGTGAACATCTATTGAAGCATGCGTTATCGCAAGCTTAGAAGAACCTATACCGCCTAGCTTCCAGCGTTCTCTGAGCGAAAAAGGTGAACCAACTTCCCGGTCAATTTGTTCTTTTATTTTGCGATCGTTATACGAAACGTTTAAAAGCATTTTTTCCTTTAAATATAATGGATATCTATTAGACCTGATAATTTGTACATAATAATTATATTTGCCGAAATTCATTTATGAACTCGATCTCAACGCAACTCGCGCCCGCTCTAGAGCAGATTATCCAAGAAACGTTTAATGCATCGATCTCGGAGTTCGAATTTCAGGCTACCCGCAAGGAATTTGAAGGAGATATTACATTAGTTGTATTCGGCTTATTGAGCACAATCAAAGGTAATCCTGTTCAGATCGGAGAAACGCTAGGAGCAGCTCTTGTTGAGCGCTTGGAGTGGGTAAAAGGGTATAATGTTGTCAAAGGGTTTTTGAATTTAGAAATCACAGATGCATTTTTTATCAATGAATTAAAAGAAATTCGAACTACTTCAAACTACGGCTCCGTTGCTTTAGATAAAACAACTGCCACAGTTTTAATCGAATATTCTTCTCCAAACACCAATAAACCCCTGCATTTAGGACACGTTCGCAATAACCTTTTGGGTTATGCAGTAGCGAATATCATAGAAGCCAGTGGTAAAAAGGTAGTAAAAACACAAATCATCAACGACCGCGGAATTCATATCTGCAAGTCTATGGTAGCGTGGCAAGATTATGGTAATGGGGAAACCCCTGAAAGTACAGGTTTGAAAGGCGATAAGTTGGTAGGGAACTACTATGTGATGTTTGATAAAAAGTATAAAGAAGAAATTGCCGTTTTGATGTCCGAAGGACTAAGCGAAGACGAGGCTAAAGCAAAGGCACCCCTCTTCATCAAAGCGCAGCAAATGCTTCGTTTGTGGGAAGCTGGAGACCCAGAAGTTGTTGCTTTATGGAAAACCATGAACGCATGGGTTTATGCCGGTTTTGCAACGACTTATGCTTCAATGGGAGTTTCTTTTGATTCTTATTACTATGAGAGTGACACCTATTTATTGGGAAAGGATCTGATTGAAGACGGCTTATCTCGCTCCATTTTTTATAAAAAAGAAGACGGCTCCGTTTGGATTGATCTTTCAGATGAAGGTTTGGATGAAAAACTGCTTTTGCGTTCAGATGGAACTGCAGTATATATGACCCAAGACTTGGGGACTGCTTTGCAGCGTTATCGCGACAATCCTGCTATGACCGGATTGGTTTATACAGTAGGGAACGAACAAGATTATCATTTTCAAGTGCTTTTCTTGGTTTTGAAAAAATTAGGATACGATTGGGCTCAGTCGCTCTTCCATTTGAGTTATGGAATGGTCGATTTGCCTCAAGGTAAAATGAAAAGTCGAGAGGGGACAGTAGTAGATGCTGACGATCTGATGGTCGAAATGCAACAAACAGCCCAAGCGATAGCCGAAGATCTCGGGAAACTAGATGGTCTTTCTGAAGAAGAAAAAGCCTCCTTATATCAAACCATTGGTATGGGGGCATTAAAGTATTTTATCCTCAAGGTAGACCCTAAGAAGCGTATTTTATTTGACCCTGAAAGTTCGGTCGATTTTGCAGGGAATACAGGCCCTTTTATTCAGTATACCTATGCACGAATACAATCGATCTTGAGAAAAGCTGAACAAGTACAGGCTACTTTTGATCTTGCTTCGATTTTAGATCCGCGCGAAAAAGAAATCATCAAACACCTCGTGCTGTACCCCAATGTAATTCAGCAGGCTGCAAAAACCTATAGTCCAGCCGTGATAGCAAATTACAGTTACGATTTAGTGAAGTTGTTTAATTCGTTCTATCAGAACGTATCCATACTGGGGGAGTCCAATGACGCTGTAAAGAGCATGCGGGTTACATTGTCGCGTGAGGTAGCATCTGTACTCCACGATTCTCTGGGTCTATTAGGAATTCAGGTTCCTGACCGAATGTAAACCCCTACAATTAGGCATAAAAAAAACCGCTCATTGAGCGGTTTTTCTTTTAGTAAGAACCGAAGTCCAAACTTATGCTTTTGAATTTACAGCAAGGTTGTATACAACTAAACCGAAACCGATTTTGTTGATTGCATCCCCAATATTGTAAATTACATCCATTTCTAATCCACCGAAAATACCGCTGTACCATCCTTCAGTACCAGCCATATATCCGATTGGGTAAATAGCCCACCCGATTAAAACGAATTTACAAAGTGTTTTGTGAGCCGACTCGACCGCACCACCAGCAGATTGAGCTAACTTTGCAGCTCCACCAAACCAGATTTCATACACTATAACGAAGTAAGCGATACCTGATGCAAGTCCCCAAAGAGCAGGTCCAGATCCAGTATTGTAAACAGCTTCTCCTAGGTAACCTGTAACTAACATAACAACAGAAAGGAAAATTAGTTTCCACATCAATTGTTTTGTTGCTCCAGCTGCTTTTAGAATTAAATAAAATTCAACACACATTAATGGAACAGTCAATACCCAATCCACATAACGGAAGAATGTTGGTGATGTAGCATTTGTTGCCCAATAGTCACGCATGTACCAGTAGTGTACCGCTGCGATGAACGTAATTAAACCCGATACTAAAATCGAAGTTCTCCATTTGCTGTCAAATGAGCTTAATGAAAGGAAGAAAAATGCAGATGCTGCCATCATTGCCATGCATCCTACAAAGAATGTGAACCCTACATAATCATCTGTCGCCATCTCTGGAACAACAGCCATAAAATTTAAAAATTTTTCCATAATAAAATATAATTATTTGTTTTTGTTTAGGTAAATTTAAAAAAATAAAAACTTACTCACTAAATATATTGCAATAAATTTACTTGAAAATTAAGCTTCCTATGATTTTAAGAGAAAAATATTATCAATTCACTATTTTACTAACAATATCGTTCGTAGCTGTTGGATTACTCTTAAATAATGTGTTATCGGATGCTTTGGGACTGTTTTTAATTTTTTCTGCTGGCTTAATTCACGGAGCAAATGATATCCGATTACTTCAAAAAAAATACAAGAATACCCAGTTTAGATTCTTCCTAACACTCATTTTTACCTATATTGGAGTTGTAGTTTTGGGAGCAATCCTCTTTTTTTACCTTCCAAACTTCGGCTTGTTCTTCTTTGTTTTATTCAGTGGTTTTCATTTTGGACAGCAGCATTGGGATTCCTTTTTAAAACAAAAGTCTTCTTCTCTTTTGTTAAAGCAACTGGGATATACTTTGTATGGCCTTTTGGTTTTTGGTATTTTGTTTAGCTCGCAAATACCAGCAGTAGATATTTTGATAGAACAACTGAGTGGGGTTCGTTTTGACGCTGAAACATATCGAATAACAACCCTTGTACTGGCAGTTGTATTCAGTATACTTGCTTTTCTTCTTTCCGTAAGCACTCAGATGTATTTGAAGGAAATTTTAGCCTTAGCACTTCTTGCTATTCTCTTTTCAACAACAAGCTTACTGCTTTCTTTTGCAGTATATTTTGTTTTTTGGCACAGCATTCCTTCTATTCAAGATCAATTGATGTACCTAGATGGTGCTATTAATCTTAAAACAATTAAAGGATACATTCGGTCATCTTTGGTCTATTGGTTGCTTTCTTTGTTGGGTTTAATTGCTGCTTACTTCTTTTTTGATGTGAATGCGTCCTATTTTATTCCGTTGTTTTTCACTTTTCTCGCTGCGATTACATTCCCACACACGGTTGTAATTGGCATGCTCGATTTTGACTAGTAGCTTTGTATTCCTTTTAAATTCTATTTTACTTACTTCTGCATTTCCCCGAAAAAAAAGTAAATTTGTTGTTATAAATGTATTTCCATGTTTGATAGTTTAAGTGGTAAGTTAGATAAAGCCTTTCAGGTTCTCAAAGGACACGGTAAGATTACCGAGATCAACGTAGCTGAAACCTTGAAAGAGGTAAGGCGTGCCTTGCTTGATGCGGATGTTAACTTTAAAATCGCAAAAGAATTTACCAATAGAGTAAAAGAAAAAGCACTAGGACAGGAAGTTCTTAAAACCCTAAACCCGGGGCAACTCTTGGTTAAGATTGTCAAGGATGAATTGACCCAGCTTATGGGAGGTGAAGTCGCAGGAGTTAATTTGGCTTCTAAACCCAGTGTGATTTTAATGTCGGGTCTTCAAGGATCAGGAAAGACTACCTTTTCTGGAAAACTTGCCCTTCACCTTAAAAATAAGAAAGCAAAAAATCCACTCTTAGTAGCTTGTGATGTGTATCGCCCAGCTGCAATAGATCAATTGACTATTGTTGCAGAACAAGTTGGAGCAGGAATTTATAAAGACCTTGATGAAAAAGATCCTGTAAAAATTGCCCTAGCTGGGATTGCCTATGCTAAAGCAAATAAATACGATTTAGTGCTTGTCGATACAGCAGGTCGTTTGGCTGTTGATGAGGTTTTGATGAAAGAAATTTCGGATATTCACAAAGCAGTAAAGCCAGACGAAACCCTCTTTGTTGTCGACTCTATGACGGGACAAGATGCGGTCAATACGGCTAAAGCCTTTCATGATGTATTGAATTTTGATGGGGTTGTATTGACTAAATTAGACGGAGATACCCGTGGGGGAGCCGCGCTCTCGATTAAGACCGTGGTGCAAAAGCCCATCAAGTTTATTGGTACAGGTGAAAAGATGGAAGCTTTGGATGTTTTCTATCCCGATCGTATGGCCGATCGTATCCTTGGGATGGGAGATGTTGTTTCCTTAGTTGAACGAGCACAAGATCAATTTGACCAAGAACAAGCTCGAAAAATCAGTAAGAAAATCGCTAAAAATCAATTTGGTTTTGACGATTTCTTAACCCAGATTCAACAGGTAAAACAAATGGGGAATATGAAAGATCTTATGGGGATGATTCCCGGGGCAGATAAGGCTATGAAGGGCGTTGATATTAACGATGACGCTTTTAAATACATAGAGGCAATCATCGGCTCGATGACCCCAGCCGAACGAACGAATCCAGATCTTTTGAACATAAACCGTAAGAAGAGAATCGCCAATGGTGCTGGTCGTGACTTGAATGAGGTGAACCAGATGGTAAAACAGTTTCACCAAATGAGTAAGATGATGAAGATGATGCAAGGTGGAAAAGGAAAGCAAATGATGCAAATGTTCCAAGGAGGACGATAATATAAATTATGATTTTACTAAACGGAAAGAAGACCTCGCAAGAGATTAAAGAAGAGATTAAACTAAAAGTATCGGCTATGAAAGAACGTGGAGAACGCGCTCCTCATTTAGCCGCAGTTTTGGTTGGGAGTGATGGTGCTAGTTTGACTTATGTGGGCAGTAAAGTCCGTTCGTGTGAGCAAATTGGTTTCGAATCGACCCTCATCCGTTTAGAAGACGATACAACCGAAGAAGCCTTACTTCTTCAGATTGAACAGTTGAATCAAGACGCTACATTGGACGGTTATATCGTTCAGTTGCCCTTGCCCAAGCACATCAACGAAGAACGTGTTTTATTGGCTATAGATCCCAAGAAAGACGTGGATGGTTTTCATCCAGCTAATTTTGGGAGGATGGCATTGGACTTGGATGCTTTTATTCCTGCAACTCCCTTTGGAATCATGCAACTTTTGGAGCGCTATAAAGTTCCGACCTCAGGGAAGCATTGTGTTGTTGTAGGGCGAAGTCATATTGTTGGACGCCCCATCAGTATTTTAATGAGTCAGAAAGGCCCAGCAGGAGACGCTACGGTGACCGTTGCTCACAGTAGAACACAGAATCTAGCCGAACTCACCCGACAGGCCGATATCGTGGTTATGGCGCTTGGAATACCCGAATACCTTACCGCCGATATGGTAAAAGAAGGAGCTACCATAATTGATGTAGGTATCACCCGCGTAGCAGACGATACCCATCCAAAAGGTTATGTAATCAAAGGTGATGTTGCTTTTGACGAAGTAGCTGCAAAGGCGAGCTATATTACCCCAGTTCCTGGGGGCGTTGGCCCCATGACCATTGCCATGTTGTTGCAAAACACATTCTTGGCTAGGCAGTGGAATCAAGCTTAGGATTTTCCATTGCATTGAAGATTTGTAAAATCAAAAGTGCAAAACCTACTCCTGTTAAAATCAGAATAATATTCAAAAATCCTTCTGCTGAAAAAGAAAGACGGATCAAAATGGTTGCAATAATAAACCCAGTATTGCGAATCAATTTGCTGTACTCTTCCGTATAACGAAAAGAGATTAAAAGAATAATAACATCGGTTAAGATTAAAAGAGTGAAAAACTGATTGAAAAATACTCCGTCAACATTACTTACAAATCCATCGATATAGGTAGCAATCGACCACGACACTAAGGAATAGACCGAGGTGATTATCAGTAAGAAAAGTAAAGCCAAACTCACTACCTTTTTGGAACTGATGAAATTGATTAATTTGGGGTCATTTACAGGTCTTTTTGGGAGGCGATCCTTGCCTGTGTTGAAGAGGTAAATCAACAGAAAGAGCAGGAGGAAGCCGAGTAAATCGACCATCAACTCTAGATTGTGTTGGCTCAAATACCAGTCACCCTGAAGATCCATTTGTGGAATATCTTTGAATATTTTTCGAATTACAATCAATGAAATGATCTCAAATTGTTTGGAAACACAGGAGGTGAATGAACGCGGGAGATAGAATACCAACAAATAAACTTCATAGAGCAAAATCAGTGAAAAAGGGGTGTAAATTGCGGTGATGGGGTCATTTAATAGGGTGCTGTTTATTTCGGAAAGAAAACCAATGTTGTTGGTCTTTAATACAATGAGGAAAAGGTGGATTAAAAACCCTAAGCCAGCAAGGACAAGAATAATGCTTTCAAAGCGTTTTTGTATTTTTTCACCAAAAACAATCGAAAAGAGTCGGTTTACTTGAGTTGAGTACGTCATTTGGTTGCGAATAATTGATCCATATTTCTAAAGCATTTAAATTCTAATGCATTACCTGAAGGGTCATAAAAAAACAGGGTCATCTGTTCTCCGGCTTTTCCTTCAAATCTGAGATAGGGGGCAATTTCAAACGGAACATTTTTTGAGATTAGGTGGGTGCTGAATTTTTGGAAATCATCCCAAGGAAGTACAATGCCAAAATGAGGGATCGGAACAGCCTTTCCATCTACTTCATTAAAATGTTTGTGGCCTTTAAACGCAGTATCCTCATGGACCACCAATTGGTGTCCAAAAAAATTATAGTCAGCCCATTGGCTACTTGTTCTCCCGGGAGTAAGTCCAAGTTTATTTTCATAAAAATCGCGCGCAACAGCGAGCTGGTGAACGGGGATGGCTAAGTGAAAAGGTGAAATCTTTTGCATGATTAAAGGTAGTCTTTTTTTGAACATGTGTTTTTATAGGTATTTAAGGTATATCCAAGCAGACATTTTTCAAGATTAGATTATCTTTGTAGCATGACAGAAAACGAATTGAACCAAAATGTAGCACAGGGTTTATACTTGCCTCTTATGGAAGCTTTTTACACCCTACAGGGCGAAGGATATCACAAAGGGAGTGCAGCTTATTTTATACGTATTGGTGGATGTGATGTTGGCTGCCATTGGTGTGATGTTAAAGAAAGTTGGAATGCTAAATTGCATCCGCCTACAGCAATAGAGGCGATTGTAGAGGAGGCTAAGAAATCGTCTGATACCGTAGTTGTGACTGGAGGTGAACCGTTGATGTGGCCTATGGATCCGTTGACTTCTGAACTAAAAAGTAAAGGGATTAGTACCCATATTGAAACTTCTGGAGCTTATAATTTAAGTGGGGAATGGGATTGGTTTTGTCTTTCGCCCAAGAAAACTAAATTACCAACTCCTGAAGCCTATGCAGCAGCAGATGAATTGAAAATGATCATCCACAACCAAAATGATTTTAAATTTGCTGAGGAGCAAGCGGCAAAGGTTGGTGAGAATTGTATTTTGTTTTTACAGCCCGAATGGAGCAAGCGTGATCAAATGATGCCCGAAATGGTTGATTATGTTTTAAAAAATCCCCGTTGGAAGGTTTCTTTACAAACCCACAAATATTTGAATATACCCTAAAGACTCAATTGAGCTAGGTAGTCGTAGTTGGTGCCGTTGGCTATGATTTTGAAATTGAACCCTGCAGTCTTTGCTGCGATTTCTAATCGTTTAGGATCAATGTACAGCCACGGAAACTCTTCGCTTTGCCCTTCAAAACGAATACCATAATCCACTTCACCATAATAGATTTCATCTTCTTTCCAGAGTGTAACGTCTTCTTCGTCAAACAGATAAATTAAGTCAGAAGAATCCACTAAAATGGATCCTTTGGGAGCCAATAATCCTTTTAAGTGTATTAAAAGAGCGGGGAGCTCTGTTGTCGTTTTTGCAATTCCCATCCCATTCATAAGTAAAAGAATGGTGTCGTAGTTTGCTTTATTAAAGTCCCAAATGGATGAGCAATGGGCTTGTTTTACACCCCGTTCTTTCGCTACTTCAATCGCTCCTTCCGAAATATCAAGCCCAGTAACATCAGGTGCTCTTTGATTTTGTAAGTACAGGCTATGACTCCCAGAACCACAGCCAACATCAAGTATTTTTCCAGTGGCAAGTGCAAGTGCCTTTTGCTCTAAAGCAGGCATTTCATCATACAATCGGAAGAAGTAACTGATCGGAACGTTGTCCTCTTCGGTCAGGTTGGTCCAGGTAGTGAGGTTTTGTTTTTCTGGATTCTGAAAATATGTTTGTAAGGCTTTTCCGAATACGTCAGTTTGTGTTTTCAATTAGTTGTAGTTTTACGAAAAATTAAAAGAATGCAAGAGCGCCTCCTTTTACTTCCCAAGGATGCCAAAGATAAGGCAACTGAAACTAAAAAGTTTTTCAATAAGCTTAAAAAAAGAATTCCCAAGGACTTAGATAAACAAGTTGCTGCAATTCACGATGAAGTTTTTGAAAAAACGGACTGTATGTCTTGTGCAAATTGTTGTAAGACAACGGGGCCTTTATTCATGAAACAGGACATTGAGCGAATCTCAAAATTCTTAGGTATTAAGCCTGCTCAATTTGAAAAAAAATACCTGCGAATTGATGAAGATAACGATTGGGTATTGAAGCAAGTTCCTTGCGCTTTTCTTGGTGTTGATGATGAATGTACTGTTTATGATGTCCGCCCCAAGGCCTGTCAGGAATTTCCACATACCGATCGAAAAAAGATTTATCAGATCGCAAATTTAACACTTGCTAATACCGCCATTTGTCCGGCAGCATTTGATATTGTAGAGCGAATGAAGACAGCAATAAAACTCTAGTCCTCGTACAGCAAATAATTTGCTCGTATTTTTAGGAAAGCATCAATCTTTGGTTTCCAGCTCGTTCTAATTTCTTGTTCAGAAAGGCCTTCTTGAATTTGGTGTTGTAGGGTCTTTGTCCCAGAAATAAATGCAAAACGCTCAAAGAAAAAGCCTTCTTTATCGGATGCCATTTCGTATGCATTCATTAACCATTTGAGCTCGATTTTATTTAACCCCGGATGTTTTCTTAAGTCAAGTCCGTAGCAATCTTTGTTTTCCTGCTTTGGGTATTTAGCACCAAAATTGGGTTGAGGTTTGAATTGAAAGCCTGTATTTTTAAAATCAGGATGCCCAAAAACTTGAAATTGCATTTCCGTTCCCCTGCCAATACTTACAGGGGTTTGCTCAAGTAAGCAAAGACTAGGATAGAGGTTGATTGCTTGATCATTTGGCAGGTTGGGAGAAGGTCTTACTGCGAGAGCGTAGGGGGTTTTATGGGTGTAGTTTTTGATGGGTATGATGGATAGTTTGCATGTTATTTTATTGGCCAACCACCCTTCTTTATTTATCATTTGAGCATACTCACCCAAGGTTAAACCGTATACAATGGGTACATTGTGTTTGCCTAAAAAACTTTTGAATTCATCTTCCAGTACGGGGCCGTCTACGTAATGAGCATTGGGGTTTGGACGATCCAGAATCAATAGAGGAATATTGTTTTCTGCACATGCCTCCATGACCAAATGAAGGGTGGAGAGATAGGTGTAGAAACGCACACCTACATCTTGAATATCAAAGACCATAAGATCAATATCTTCCAAATCTTTTGCTTTTGGTTTTTTGTTTTTTCCGTGTAAAGAAATTATTGGTAACTGTGTTTTTGGATCGATAGTATTGTCAATGTGTTCGCCATTATCTGCCTTGCT
>Ga0209094_1000268_pt1 | contig 40470 bp, 40 predicted proteins | sample COGITO_mtgs_1004_2_FD_184790 | JGI IMG/M metagenome (GOLD analysis project Ga0209094, IMG submission 184790) | Pelagic marine microbial communities from North Sea - COGITO_mtgs_100430 (SPAdes) (version 2) | ecosystem: Environmental > Aquatic > Marine > Epipelagic ... | reverse complement strand
TGTGTTTGCAGTTGAAACGGCCTGTTTTTGAACGCATTCTGCAACGGTGTGATTCACAATTCGAATAGTTCCTTGCAAGGCCTCAACTTTGCGAATAATTACATCTTTCTCGCTTCTCTTGTTATGCATGTTTCGCTCAAGAAAAATCGGGATGTAGACAGCAAGAAAAATTGTGACAAGCAAAGTTGCCAATCCAACTACATCAATTTTGTCTTCAAATGAAAAGAGCGGGTAATAATGCTGTAATCCCATTCCGATTACAACACCAACAATTACCAGTATAACTCCAATAATGTAGCGTATCATTTTTCGTTGGCTTCTTTAATGTACTCGATAATGTCATCTTCTAGGAACGGATCATCATCTGATTTGAATTCTAGGTTGGCCAGCACGATTTTGGATTCCTTGTACTCCCTTGCAAGACCACCAAAGGCAGCTTCAAGAAAAGAAGTTGCATAGCCTGCCGTACCATCAAGGTCGATTAACAATTTTTTCTTCTCCGTGAGTGCTTGCTTAAATTTTGGTAGGAGAATCTTTTCCAAAAACTCTTCTCCAGGGAAATCGCCTTCAATTTCCTCCCGTACACCAGGAATCGTAGTGTAGTCGTTTGCTATTTTAATAATTAACTTGTCCATCTGTTTGTGTTGTTTAGTTCCCAATAAAGAAATGTTCCACTAAATTCTTTTGATAGTCTTTCAAATTTGTCTGTGCTCAAATCAGCCTTCACATCATTCGAAATAATTTTAAGATTGCTGTAGTAATTGCGTTCAAGGCCTCTGTATATGTTTGGTAATCCCTTACCTCTATAAGGGATCTTAGTGCTTGACATTTTTCGGCCACTGATGATTTCTTTCAATACATCACGGTTGTCTGTGATACCAAAGAAGGATGTTAGTTTGTCACGGAATCCACTCATTTTTGAAGACTTAAAGATTCCAACTCCCATATCAATGAAAGCAAAAGATACCTTGTTATGAGCTTGGTCGTGATACACTGTGAGCCACCAAGTTTCCTGCCCTACTTGTTGGGGTTTAGCATGATAGCAGGTATTTGCCATGCATTCCATTAATGCACTATAAATACCCATACATCTTGCCTCTTGTCCAAATACGATTTTTGTTGCTCGTTTTATCAATTCATTGGCAATACCGCCTTCTGCTTTCTTATTCTGTCGAGTAAGAATGTAATTCTTGTGTTCGCTATCTGAACTACTTGCACCAAAAACACCGCTTTCCTGAAATATCTTCCTCAATTCTTCATCTCTAGGGTAGTTGCCTTTAATCGGAACTCCTTTGGTTATTGCAGGATTCTTTACAATCGCTAGTAAAAGGACAATAGCATCATTTGTCAAGTTGGTAATGTCCTTTAGGTTAATTAAAACCGGCTTTCTGTGATTAATCTTTTCTCGAATTCTTTCTAGATACGCTAAAACGGCAACCGTATTCTCTACAAATGAAAAATTCGAAGGTGCATGCAAACTCTCAAATTGGCTGATTATCCTTCTTTCACGTTGTTCTGCGATTGGAACCCCATCTGTTGCTCTTCTCTTTGCTTTGGCTTTTTCTTTACTCAATAGCTGTTGCTTCAAACGATCTTTTGCCCGTTTGGTATTGCGCTTTTTATACTCAGCTGTTGTGTAAAGTTTCTTCATTTAAATTTCACTTCCTGTCTAGGCTTAGCTTGTTCTTTTTTGTATGACGCACAACGGTCTTTGTAAAATGCGTTTTAATGCATCTTTACATATTGTTAGCTGCTGGTTTTTGTTTTTTTTTATTCATTTAGTTTTTGTTCGTCTCCGCAATATGGACAGAAAGCGAAGCCTTCGTCCAAGCGGTTGCTACATTTTGAGCAAAGCGTTATTTCCTCAATTACAGACTTAAATGGAATACTAGTCTTGAAAGTAAAATTATCTGGAATCTCTTTTAGAAAACTCGATTCATTTCCTTTTTCTGTAATAAGAAACAGGTCGTCTTTTGCTCTTGTGATTGCTACATAAAAAAGTCGTCTTTCTTCTTCAAGTAACAGGTCGTGATTCGATTCTTTGATAACTTGATAAATTCTGTCCTCCATCCAAATGTCAGGAAATCCTCCACCTCCTTCTGTCAAACCGATAATAAAGACTGCTTTTGCTTCAAGTCCTTTTGAAGCGTGAATTGTTTTGCCTGAAACAAATACTCGTTCTTGTTTGAATCTTTCAAAATATGGACTGTACATTTTACTTCTGCGATAGAGAAATAGAATATCCTCTTTCGTGTAGCCTTTTTCTTTTAGCTTGTGTACTTGGTCAAGCACATATTCAATGTTTTCAGCTTCATTTTTCCCTGAATATATGTGAATCTTGCTACTTGACTTTTTATTGGACTGAACATTTTTATTTACCTTGAATTTGTTATGCTTGATTACTTCATTACTTGCACCAACAATATGTTCGGTGCTTCTGTAATTCATACTCAATTTTATAGTTTCGGAATCCTTAAAATGCTTCTTGAAATTTACAATGTAATCTACATTTGAACCTCTGAATCCATATATGCTTTGCCAATCATCTCCAACGCAGAAAAGTTGGTTTTTAGCTGTCAACAGAAGTTTAATTAATTCCACTTGCAGGTTGTTTACATCTTGAAATTCATCTACTAGAATATATTCATATTTACCTCTGAACTTATCTGCTATTTCATTATGATTTTTAAATAGCGAAATGGTCTTTGTAATCATATCGTTGAAGTCGAGATATGATTTGTTGGTGCAATACGATTGATATTGTTCTATTGCAGGAATGGCAAGTTTGTAAAAATCTCTAACTCGTTCGTGTTGGTCTTTTTGTGATTGTTCTAAAACCATTTTTGTTGGTATATTCTCCACTTTTATCATATCAATTACACGCATAGTTTGGCGTAAAAAGTCTTTTACTTCTTTGTGGTAAGAGTTAAATTCCTCCTCAAAAGACAGGGCAGTAGAGAAGTGGTAATTTGAAGGAAGTCTATTTTTTACAATTCGCTCTAAAACCAAATTAAACAGCGCTGTATCTTTTGTTTGGTGCTCAAATGTTTTTACAAGTAGTTTGTTTGCTTTGTTAAACTGTTGTTCTTTGCCTTTAGTTGGATAACTTTTTTGGCTTACGTGTTCTAAGTACAGATTGGCTTCTGGAATGAAAAAATCTGGTCTAAAATCAAAATCTCTGAAATTCACATTAGGTTCATACTCGAACTTGATACTGTGGCGATAAAGCCAATCAGCAATATATTGTTCAGATTTTGAACGAACCTTAGTTCCGTTTAATGTTGTGTAAAATTTACCGTCCTTAGGTAAGGAAAGACGTTTGTCTTTTTCAATGTGGATTTTATCAATCATATAATCCAAAATGTATCTTTTCAAGTTGAGCAGATACTCGTTGGATTCGCAGTTTTCGATTAGAATTTTATGAATGACTTCAAAAGCTGTTTCGGTAGCCGAATACTTTGCAAATTCATCATCTGTAGCTTTTGTATCTCCAATAATTTTGAATTTGTTGTCAAATTCATTTACTCCAAAATTTCGGATAATGCCGTAGCAAAGACTATGAAAAGTCTTGAGCGTTAGGTTATCAATCCATTTGTACTTCTTGGTGAAAAAGTATCGTTCTGTATCTTTTTCTTTTGCAGTTCGATTTTTGTTTGCTAAAATTTCGACATATTCTTCTGTATCATCTGCTGAAATAATAAGCCTATCAAGCATTTCATTAGCGGCATTTTTAGTAAAAGTGATTGCCAAAATGTTGCTTGGATTTACTCCCTTTTCTTCAATGAGATAAATTAGCTTTTGAAGTAAGGTTTTCGTTTTTCCCGAACCTGCTCCTGCAAGTACAAGAAGTCTTTTACATTCAGAAACTACAGCTTGTCTCTGTTTTTCATTCAGTCCACTTAAATCAGTTTTGGTTTCCGTCATCTTTCAGATTTTGAGATTCATAAATTAGTCTTTGTCCATTAGATTCTATTGAGCCTTTCCCTCTTTGGAAGCATTCAGAAAGTAGGTCAAGGTCATTTGTGTATTTGATAGCTTTGTTTAGAAGCTCTTTTTCCATATCAGTCCAAGATTCGTATGCTCTTGGGTGATTGATTCTTGCAATCTGAACGTATTCAGAAAGGTTTTCGGTCTTTTGAATTCCTAATTGGTCAACCTTTTCTTTTAGCTGATTAACAGCTTTTTCGGTGAGCTTATTGAATGTTTCTTTTTGAAAAAAGTCAATTTCCTTGTAAGGGTTGTTTTTTCGATTGTTTCTGTTGGTCAAGTTGTTGTCTGAAAGATATTGAGTGAAAAAATCTAAAAGCTGTCCTTTTTGGTAGAGATTCCGATACTTTCCATAGAGTTGATTTGAAACAAGAGTTTCATTTTTGAATTTCCTTGTCCCAAGGAAGAAGCCAACTAATTTATTGGAAGTAGGGTTTTGCTCTTTTTCTTTAAATAAGTCAATTACGTTTTTAATTTCCAAATCGTCAATCTCAATTTCTGAAACTGGTTGTGGTTGATTTGTTTTTAGGTAGTCAATAGCAATTTGTAATGCTCGGATAACATCACGTTCATTTAAGACACTTTCATTGTCAATCATTTCTCCTGTTGTGGGTGAACAACCTGAGACAAGGGCTTCTAATATTTCTATGGTTCTATTTATATCCATTCGGTTTCTTCAACTTGCAGCTAACGTTAAGTATATGAAGCGTTGCCTGCCGATAGGCGGCTATGATTTCATATACAGTGTTAGGCACTTTTTTTTTTAATTTTTTCTACTTTCATAATACTTATACACGACCGCCAATTCTTGCCAACGATTGTTTTCGAGCGAGTAAAAGCTAAAGCTTAGTTGAGTGTAATTCGTTCTATATCTTTTTTGGTCTAGAAAAAGAACTAGTGTACTATCTCTTAGGAAAATTGGTTTTGAGAAGGTATAAACGATAGAGCACATATTCTTTTCCTTTTCAGTTCCTAGTTTTTCAGTTTGGTCGAATGTATTTTGAATTTCTTGTGGACTATCAAGACGACTAGAGTAAGGAAATAGATGTTCTTCCCATTCGTGATTCGATAGCGTGCTTAATTCCTTTAAGATATAACTCTTTTCTTCAGCTGATAACTTTAAATTTTCAGTTTGTTTCCCTCTGTATAATGACCATAATTCAAATTCTTCAGTTGTCTCAATAGCTGATATCGTTGAATTGATTATTGATGTGTCTATGGACTTTGTATAATAGAGAGTGTCACACTCAAACCTTTCATATTTCCACCTTGATACCCAATCTCTGTAAGGATCTTCCATCAGCTCTAATTTATTCTCAGGTATCTCAGACTTTTTGGATTTTTCATTACCCACATCAGGAATAGTAGCGTTGAATTCTTCAAGATTTATTTTGTCAAAGGTTTGCTTTTTTTCTTCTAGTATCTGCTTAGCTGATTGTAACTCCTCAGAAGACATATAAGCCTTGATTAAATATCTAGTGGTCGTTCCTTTTTGAATCGGGTCATAAGCAGCAGCAATTTCAGCCCAGACCAAAGCATCTACTTTATATTTTGGATTGGTTGAACTCTTTTCAAAATACACAACAGATAATAATCCCATTGCTCTCCCAAACTCTTGATTTGCAGATTTAACTAAATACTGTTCAGCCAGTGAGTCATTTTTTATTTCTAATTCCTTACTGTAATAACAAAATCCAACAATAAACTGGGCTACTTTATCACCTGAATTTGCATATGGCTGCATTATTTTAAAAGACTTCATGAATTGTTTCGAATCAAAAGCTTTCAGTCCTTTTTCAAACCTAGCATCTTGTGAAAATGTTATTGTTGATATGAAGCAAAATAATATTATTGATGTAAATTTTTTCATTGTATTTAATTGTGCCTAACTAGTGTGTATATATCCCTTAGGTGTGCATATTTCCATTATATCCAGTGTTTTGTTCAACAATACATCCCGATTTGGCATGTATTGTTGAACGTTCTGTTTTATATAATTCATTTATATATTTTTTCATCTCACCCATTTTAGCAGTAAAAATCTAAGTCTATTGTTCATTATGATGCGTGCTACGCTACTCGATTCGTTTTTAAAAAAACACATACACGCACCCGCTGTGTCATTCACAGTACACTAATATCTTACTAAAAGGTTGAATTGGTTAAAATGAAGAATCAGATTTGAGGTCTAAATCTGTCATAAATGTAGTAAAGAAATTTTTCAAATCAAACTTTCTCCTTTGTTTTTTTGATTTTAAACACAACATCTTTCTTAACCAACTCATCAGATGCAGCAGGCTTTCTAAATTGCTCAACTTGAAGTGTTGATTGAAATTCAGGGATTTCAATTAAACTAATATTTAGTATTTGTTCAATTTTAGTAACAGTTTCTAATTGCAGGTTTTCAGTACCTTTCAATAGTTTGTTCACATATTGTGGTGAACAAACCATTGCTTCGGCTAATTCTTTTTGAGTTTTTGGAAACACATCAGCCGTTTTATTTGCTTTAAGAGCAGACATTATTCTGACAGCAATCGTAAAAGAAATATCTAGCCAAGTTTTATTTTCTTTACGGTATTTTGCTCTTTCAACCCAAGAGTTATCTTGTTTTGAGTTTTTTTCAAGTCTATTTTTTATGTTGCTCATACGCATTTGAAATTATTAGATTATTTTAATTTATTTCAACGAATTCTAAATGTTTGTTACCTTCATCCTGTAGGTGATTTCTTGTAAATTCTAATTTATACAGCTCTAAAATTAAATGATCTCTATTATTCATTGTTTGTGTGAGTTTAATTGCTCCTCCGCAAACAACAAATAGATTGGCTTCAATTCTTATTGCATACATCCGAAGCCAACTGTGTCTTTTGATTCCTTTCGCTTTGTCTTTTTCAAATTTTCCGTAGATGTACCCTTTTGATAAAGGCTCAAATAAGGTTGATAATGTTTCAAGTCTTTCAGTTTTTCCAGTTTCTGCGATGTATAATAATTCTTCTTCAAAAAGTTGAGCATCTTCTCTTGTTTTAATAATGGCATCTTCAATTGTTATGTCATTCCAAAACTTGTGCTCTAAATCTTCCTTGTGCTGCTCGAAAAACGCTCTTAAATAGATTGGATCGTTCCATAATTCAAAACATTTCGCAAATTCATTTAACATCTCAGTTTCATACTGAACTGAATATAAACTGTCTTTTACTATTACAAATGTATTAATTATTTTCACTAAATCAACTTGTAGGTTTATTTTTTTTAATTTTATTGTTAGTTTTTACAAGATGCTTTTCACAAACAGGCATAAAAAAAGCTACTCTCAATATGAGTACTCTAATATCTTACTAAAAAGTTTTATTGGTTAAAATGAAGAATCAGATTTGAGGTCTAAATCTGTCATAAATGTATTAAAAATAATTTAATTGTAGTTAAAGTGAGTTGGGTTTTAACATTCGGGTGTTCAATACCATCAATCCAAAAATCGTTCTTTTAAATCTGCTGTCGGAATCATACATTGGTCTTTTTTGCCAAACCATTTATAGCGATTGTTTGCAATAAATGTGTACACAGCATTTCTAAGAAATGACGGTAGGAGGTACCCAATTCTAAAAAAATGAAAACCGCCTCCTAAAGATTTACAAATTGCTAAAACGGCACTGCTTTTTGTAAAGAATTTTTTCCCATCCGAAAAGACGATGCTGTCTAAATCCGCACTGTTTACTAAGTCTTCAGGCAGAAAGGACTTCGCAAAATCACTCTGCAAAGATGCAAATTTTAAAAGGCCTTTTTTGTCTTGTTTTATGAGGAAATTCACACTGCGATTACAGAGGTTACAAACGCCATCAAAGAAAACAATTTTTTGCATTATTTTTTAGAATTCACATATTCAAGGCGGTCCACACTCACATTGGTTGTGAAAAGTCCATAATTGACCACCGCTTTATTTTTCTCTAATTTATCAATCGTACCCACCGCGCGGCCATCTTCCAGTCGGACTTGGTCTCCAATTTTCAAGGTGCGTTTTGGTTTTGGTGGAATCAGTGCTGCTTTTTCTTTTTGTTGCTTTTTTTGTTGGCGAATCACCGCTACTTTTTGACCGACTTCCTTCTTTAATTCAATTTCTTTTGCCAAAAGAATCTTCTTTTGTTTGAGGCTTATTTTTTGACGTTTCGAATTGTCAATCTGCACCAATTTAAAAAGTTCGTTCATCAATTCGCGTTTCCGATTGTTATCGAAATAGCGTTCACCTAAATCACTAATTTTTTGTCCCAGATACACCAAACGCTGATTGCTGTCAAAAAGTTCTTGATAGCTTTGCAGTTTTTTCTTTGCCTTGGCATTCGTTGTCTCTAATTTATCGGCTTCTAAACTCTTTTTAATTTCATTTTGTTTGAGCGCACGTTCGGTTTTTTCAAGTTTCGAACGTTCTTTTTGAAGCTTCGCAATGGTTTTATCAAACCGTATTTTGCCGCGCTCAATTTTCTTTTTAGACCGATTGATCAAACTGAAAGGAATGCCGTTTTTCTGAGCCACTTCAAAAGTGAAAGAACTTCCCGCTTGTCCAATCACCAACTTATACAACGGTAGTAAGGTCTTTTCATCAAACAACATATTCGCATTCTGAATGTGTGGCAATTCGTTGGCCAATAATTTTAAATTACTATAATGCGTCGTAATGATGCCAAACGCTTCTCGCTCGTAAAACACTTCCAAAAAAGTTTCTGCCAAGGCACCTCCCAATTCAGGATCACTTCCCGTCCCAAATTCATCAATTAAAAAGAGGGTATGCTTGTTACACTTCTTTAAAAAATAATTCATCTGCTTCAGACGGTAGCTATACGTACTTAAATGGTTTTCAATCGATTGATTATCGCCAATATCACTTAAAATTGAATCAAACAAACACAGTTTAGACCGTTCATGGACAGGTATCAACATGCCCGATTGCACCATAATTTGAAGCAGTCCAACCGTTTTTAGCGTGATACTTTTCCCCCCAGCATTCGGACCCGAAATTACAATGATTCGACTTTCGGTAGTCATCGTAATTGTTTGTGGAAAAGTGGTAATTCCTTCATTTTTATTCGCCACCAATAACAAAGGGTGGTAAGCGTCCACAAGCTCAATTTCTTGATGTTCTGTAACTTCTGGAAGAATGGCATCAATTACTTTGGCATATTTTGCTTTGGCATAGATGACATCTAATTTTGTCAGAAATAACTGAAAATCTTCTAAGAGGGGGCCGTAACCACTTATAAAACTGGTAAGCTCAAGTAAAATCCGCTTGATTTCTTCGGTTTCTTCAAAGGTTAAATTATTAAGATCCCGTTGGTGTTGTTGTGTGGTATCTGGTTCAATATAGACGATGCTGCCTGTTTTACTAGCCCCCAAAATACTGCCTTTTACCTTGCGTCGGTACATCGCCTTGACGGCCAATACACGTCGGTTTTCCATCACCGTTTCACGGATGTCATCCAAATAATCCAAGCTGTTATAATTGCTTAAAGCAGAATTGAAACTGGTATTGATTTTTATACGAACCGCTTGAATCGATTTACGCAATCCGTACAAGGTATCAGATGCATCGTTGCGAATTTCGCCAAATTTATCAACCACGCTATTAATGGCTTCTGGGATCTCTTTATTGGATTCTAATAGCAAAGAAACTTTGTGTAAAAGCGGATAGTATTCATGAAATTTCTTAAAGAATTTCAATAAGATATTTGTGGTCAAACAGATGCTTGCTATTTTTCGAAATCCGTCTATTTCTAGATAATTATTCTCAATCCGAATTAATTTTAATTCTGCGGTGATCGCATCAAACCCGTGGTTTGGAATTCGATTTTCATTATCAAAAGAAGCTACAAATTCGTTGGTGAGCTGTAGCGCTTCAATCACATCCTCTCTTTTTGAAAAAGGGAGTGTTCCGAGAATTTCAATTTTCCCCAAGCTTGTAACATTGTGAGTTGCCACCTGTTGAATTACGGATTCAAATTCTAAATCCTGCAATGTTTTCTTGGAAATATTAATCATAGCGTTCGTGCATAAGTCGTCACAAATGTAGGTATTAATGTTTAAAATATATAGTTTAAATTTGCCATCTAAGCCTTAATTGTTAAGCTCTATTTTATGTTACAACTCAGCGGGACTTGGCGTTCCCATTTAGAACCAGAATTTAAGAAACCTTACTTCGAGACATTGGATGTTTTTGTGCATGCCGAATATGGTTTACACCCCTGTTATCCCCCTTTTAATCAGATTTTTAATGCGTTTGAAAGCTGTGCGTTTGAAGCGGTTAAGGTTGTCATCATCGGTCAGGATCCCTACCATGGTGAAGGACAGGCCAACGGTTTGTGTTTTTCTGTGAATGAAGGAATGCCGCATCCACCTTCTTTAAAAAATATTTTCAAGGAATTAGAAACGGATTTGAAACTTCCAGTTCCGTCTAGTGGCGATTTAAGTCCGTGGGCAAACCAAGGCGTGTTACTTTTAAATGCAACCTTGAGTGTCCGTGCAAAGGAAGCGGGGAGTCATCAAAAACACGGGTGGGAAAAATTCACAAATGAGGTGATCAAAACACTTTCTAGGGAACGATCGGATTTGGTATTTTTATTATGGGGAAGTTTTGCTAAAAATAAAATTAGATTTATCGATACAGAAAAACATACTGTTTTACAAACGGGACATCCATCGCCTTTGAGTGCCAATCGTGGTTATTGGTTCGGGAATAAGCATTTTAGTAAAACGAATGAAGTGCTGAAATCATTAGGCAAATCGCCCATTCAATGGGGTTAATCTTCTAGAGAGGCAACCAATTTATTGTAGGGTAGTTTTTCGGAAATGATGTCTAATTTCAACAATTGATTTTGAACCGCTTCAACGGTAGAAGATTCAATGTTTTCTTGTGACCATTCCGTAAGCTCTAACCAATTTTTTACATCTTCATTTTTTTGCTGATAGCGTTCGGAAATAATTGCATCGATTTCAGGGATTTGTTTAAAACCAGCCGTGATTGTATTGATGACTTCTAGAATGGCTTGAAGCGTTTCCTTTTCATTAGTTATAAATTCATCGCGCACCGCAATCACAAAGCAAGGCCACGGCGTTGGACAATCGCCCAAACGTCGGAATGTCTGTTGATCCACTAAAGGCTTTGTCGTAAATTTTTCCCACATAAAATAATCAGCCTTCTCATGTGTAAGTGCCTCCACAGCACCATCCAAATCTTTCACAACTTCAAACTCTAAATCCGTTGCTGTATCCCATCCAAGTTCTAACGCATTCACATACGCCATCAGATGCGATCCAGAGCCATAGCGACTGATAGCAGCCCGTTGGCCTTTGAGGTCACTGAGTTTTTTAAATGCGGATTTTTCTGCCACATGGATTCCCCAAATCAAGGGCGACTCTACAAAAACTTGCACAATTTTACAAGGACTGCCTTCTGTGATGTCTTTAATAATTCCTTCGGTTAGAATCACAGCGATGTCAATTTCATTATCACGCAGTGCTTTGGTCATTTGACCCGTACCACCAAAATAATTCTTCCAACGAACATTGATGTCGTGGGGTTTAAAATGGCCTTGTTTTAAAGCCAAATACCAAGCGTAATTGAAGTGTTCAGGAACTCCACCAATGCGTACATTTTTCATGTGTGTATTGTTATTGATTTTTAATGGTCACATGTTACATCCATTTGATTATTTTTCTTAGGTTTCAAGTTTTAGTTATGGATGTTTCATCTAAGAAATAAGTTTATTCAGCGTATAAGTTATTAATTTTTCGATAGTGGCCTGCGGGTCTTTACTAAAAGTCCCCAAAGCCCTGTTGGCTAAAATAGCATTCATAGAACAGGCTTCATGCCCCAATAATTTTGACAATCCATAAATGGCAGAAGTCTCCATTTCAAAATTGGTTACTCTCAAGCCGTTATACTCAAAACTATCTATTTTTTGATTTATGTTTTCGTCTTGTAATTCCAAGCGTAATACACGGCCTTGCGGTCCGTAAAACCCGCCACAAGTCGCCGTCAGTCCGTTAATGGTCTGATCACTTTTTAATTTTGCTTCTAATATTTTTGAATTTTCAATGATGACAGGATAGGGTTTTTGTGGACTCCATTGCGTATGTTTCACAAAAGCAGCTTCGATATCCGAATGTTTGATCGCAGCAATTTTATAGGATTGTAACATCCCATTAATATCCATTCCATACCCACTCAGTACAAAACTGTCAATATCAATATCAGGTTGTAAAGCCCCGGAAGTTCCAATACGCACAATCGATAAACTTGTTTTATTCGCTTTGATTTCTCGTGTTTCAAAGTCAATATTCACCAAGGCATCCAGTTCATTAAGCACAATATCAATATTATCTGGACCGATTCCTGTAGAAATTACAGAGAGGCGTTTCCCTTTATAAGTTCCTGTTTGGGTTTTAAATTCACGACTTTGCACCTCAAAATCTACAGTATCAAAATGCTTCGTCACTTCAGTCACGCGCTCTTGATCCCCCACAAAAATGATGGTATCCGCAATGTCGGAAGGTTTTAAATGAAGATGATAAATACTACCATCCGAATTGAGTATGAGTTCAGAATTTTTTATTGACATTTAATTGTTTTATGGTTAGCCCCCAACACGTTTGACATTGAATCCCAATTCTTTTAAAAACTCCATAATTTTATCTCTGTAATCGCCTTGTATGATGATGCTGTCGTTTTTAAAACTGCCACCCACACTGAACTTCTTTTTGAGATCTTTGGCAAGGATTTTAAAATCTTTATCCCCCCCAGTGTAGCCTTCAATAATGGTGATGGGTTTCCCTTTTCGTTTTTCGTATTTACAAATAATAGGGGCGTCTTGCATCCAAAGGGATGTTTTTTTTACTTCAGAGAGGTCTTCGGGACTTTCGGTATGCTCTGGGAATAGGTTTTTAAGTTGGTCTTTTAAATCCATTATTTTTTGGCGAATCCTAATTCTTTAATACGTTGATCCAAATATTCGCCCGCAGTGATGTCATCAAATTGTTTTGGGTGTTCGGCATCAATACAGTCCTCTAAGACGTTTAATTTCATAGCACTGATAGGGTGCAAGAAAAAAGGAATCGAATAGCGCGAAGTACCCCATAGTTCTCGTGGTGGATTCACCACACGGTGGATGGTTGATTTTAATTTATTATTGGTATGACGCGAGAGCATATCGCCCACATTGATCATTAATTCATCTGGATTTGCGATGGCATCAATCCAATCGCCATCATGATTTTGAACTTGCAGTCCTTTTCCTTGTGCCCCCATTAATAAGGTAATCAAGTTGATATCTCCATGGGCTGCAGCACGTTCTGCATTTTTTGGTTCTTCTTGAATGGGTGGATAATGAATAGGGCGTAAGATGCTATTTCCATTATGCACATAGTTGTCAAAATAAAATTCATCCAATCCTAAATGGATGGACAGTGCTCTTAAAACATAAGTAGCTGTTTTCTCCAACATTTTATACGTTTCTTTTCCGACCTTATTAAATTCAGCCAACTCTGGAACTTCTACGTTTTTAGGATATTCTGCTTCGAGTTCTGGATTGTCTTGCACATACTGTCCAAAATGCCAAAATTCTTTTAAATCGCCTTCTTTTCTTCCTTTTGCACTTTCCTTTCCAAAAGATACATAACCACGTTGTCCTCCAATTTCTGGAACTTCATAGCTTTGTTTTTGAGCTGTTGGTAAATCAAAAAATTTCTTTATTTCTGAATATAAAGTATCCACTAAAGTATCATCCAAAAAATGGCCTTTAAGTGCTACGAACCCAATTGTTTCGTATGCTTCACCAATTTCATCTACAAATTTTTGTTTGACTTTTGGATCGTTGGATAAAAACTCTGAAAGATTGACACTTGGAATTTTGTTCATGGCTTTTGTTTAATCATGTTTGTAACAAAGATAACAATTCAAACAATAAGCACAACAGTAAATATAAATATCCAAATCTCACTTCGTAAAGATGTTCGTTTTTTAAGTGTCTGAAAATGAATTAAACCGTATCCGTAAATACATTCGTGAAAACCCTGTGATCTGGCAACGGGATCGAAATAATGAAAATAAATTTAAAACTACAAAATGAGGTGGTATTTCAATTAACATGATCCATTCAAAAATTATACAAAAGCAATTTTTAAAGTTAAACGGAGTTAACTATTATTTTCCTATTTTTGAAACAGAAATATACTAGATTTGAAACCATTATTTAACTACGATTTTAAAGAAGTAAGCCCAGAAACTCAAAAGGCATTGTATTTCAATATGTTGAAATCCAGACTTATCGAGGATAAAATGTTGATATTACTCCGACAAGGAAAAATATCAAAATGGTTTTCAGGGATTGGACAAGAAGCCATTTCTGTTGGGGTCACATTGGCCTTGAACTCCGATGAATACATCCTTCCAATGCACCGTAATTTAGGAGTGTTTACAACGCGAGAAATTCCCTTATACCGTTTGTTTTCTCAATGGCAAGGAAAAGCCAACGGCTTTACAAAAGGGCGGGACCGTTCGTTTCATTTTGGAACCCAAGATTATAAAATTATTGGAATGATTTCGCATTTAGGGCCTCAGCTTGGGGTTGCCGATGGGATTGCACTTTCTCATATATTAAAAAAAGAACCTAAATTGACTGCTGTATTTTCAGGAGATGGCGGGACGAGCGAAGGCGATTTCCACGAAGCGCTGAATGTGGCTTCTGTTTGGAATTTACCCGTTTTATTTTGCATTGAAAATAATGGCTATGGACTTTCGACCCCGTCTAATGAACAATATAATTGTGAATCCATTGCCGATCGTGGCGTGGGCTATGGAATGGAATCTCATGTGATTGAAGGCAATAATGTGATGGAAGTGTTTTCTAAATTAGATACCATTGCAAAAAGTGTTCGACTCAATCCACGACCTGTTTTGATTGAATTTAAAACATTCAGAATGCGAGGCCATGAAGAGGCGAGTGGGACGAAATATGTTGCTCAAGAGCTGTTAGATGCGTGGGCTGAAAAAGATCCTATCTCTAATTTTGAGATCTATCTTCTTCAAGAAAAAGTAATTACAGAAACTGAAATAGAGGATTTTAAAGCGGCCTATAAAAAAGAAATTCAAGACGGATTGCAAACGGCTTCTGAGGAACCTGCGATCATTCCAGATTTAGAAACGGAGCTCGCAGATGTTTATAAATCGTTTGAATATAAAGAAACGAAACCCACATCAAACCAAGAAACAAAACGATTGATTGATGCCATTTCGGATGGCCTTCGTCAGTCCATGGAAGTACATCCCGATTTGGTGATTATGGGACAAGACATTGCCGAATATGGAGGGGTTTTTAAAATCACAGAAAATTTTGTCGAACAGTTTGGAAAAGCACGCGTTCGGAATACACCCATTTGTGAATCTGCGATTGTGGAAGCAGCGATGGGCTTGTCCATTGCGGGCATCAAATCAGTGGTTGAAATGCAATTTGCAGATTTTGTAAGTTCAGGATTTAATCCGGTGGTTAATTATTTAGCAAAATCCCATTACCGATGGGGGCAAGCAGCGGATATTGTGGTCCGTATGCCTTGTGGAGCCGGCGTGGCTGCTGGGCCTTTTCATTCCCAAACCAACGAAGCTTGGTTTACAAAAACCCCTGGTCTAAAAGTGATATATCCCGCCTTTCCTTACGATGCAAAAGGCTTGTTGGCAACCGCCATCAACGATCCTAATCCAGTCTTGTTTTTTGAGCATAAAGCCTTGTACAGAAGCATAAGGCATGAGGTGCCTACAGATTATTTTACGCTGCCGTTCGGTGTTGCTTCAACACTCAAAAAGGGTACGGATGTTACCATTATTTCTTATGGAGCTGCAGTACATTGGGCATTGGAAACTTTAGAGAAACATCCGCATATATCCGCGGATTTAATAGATTTAAGAAGTTTGCAACCCTTAGATTTTGAAGCCATATTAGCGTCCGTTAAAAAAACCAATAAAGCCATTATAGTACAAGAAGACTCGTTGTTTGGAAGTATTGCTTCTGATATTTCGTCCCAATTGATGGAACAAGCGTTTGAGTTTTTAGATGCACCTGTCAAACGAGTGGCAAGTATAGAAACTCCCATTCCATTTGCAAGTCAGCTAGAACAGCAGTATCTTGCAAAGCGAACTTTTGAGCATGAATTAATGGAGTTACTAGCGTATTAAATGGAGTATTTAGAATTGTTTTTAAACGCCTTTATGGGAACCGTACAGTGGACTTGGAAATCCATTTGTTTTGAGGTGCCTTGGACGCAAAATTATTTTTGGGGTCTGATAGCGATCTCATTAATTGTGTGGGGAATTGAAATGATTTTTCCTTGGCGCAAACAACAATCAGTTTTTAGAAAAGATTTTTTTCTTGATGGGTTTTATATGTTTTTCAACTTTTTCATCTTTAGTATGTTGATTAGTGGAGTGTATAAAATCATCACCAAAATTGCAGTCGATGCGTTTCAGATTTCTCCAAATGCCATTGCCCTCGTTGATTTGTCTAATTTTTCACCCCTACTTCAATTATTGATTTTCTTTGTTGTTCTCGATTTTGTACAATGGTTGACACATATCATATTACACCGTTTTTCGTTTTTATGGAAATTTCATAAAGTGCACCACTCAGTAAAAGAAATGGGGTTTGCGGCACATTTGCGCTACCATTGGATGGAGAATATTCTTTACAAACCGTTCAAAGTGATTGCGTTAATGTTATTGGGAGGCTTTGAACCTGAGCAAGCATTTATCATTCACTTTATTGCCATTTCAATTGGACACCTGAACCATGCGAATATCAAATTAGATTATGGTCCTTTAAAATATGTATTTAACAACCCCGTGATGCATTTATATCACCATGCACAGGCAATTCCTAAAGGATTTAAAACTGGGGTTAATTTTGCAATCAGCTTAAGTTTGTGGGATTATATTTTTAAAACCAACTATGTGCCAACGCCAGATAAAAATCTTGTGTTAGGTTACAGCGATGACCAACAAATGCCATCTGGGTTTTTTGGTCAGTTGTTTTATGGGTTTAAAAAAGGAGATTAATTTAAGAATCTTTTCGAGCGTTCATAAAATCTGTAATCAAATAGGAGAGGAGCTTTCCAGTTAGTGCGTTTGTTTGTGAATCTTCACCAGTTGCAGCTTCACAAATATGTAAGTAAGTGGCGTTTGGGTCGCTTCCAAAATAGTGTACAAATTGACGTGTTTGATTTACAGAAAACCCACTCGGTGTCTGCGCACTGCTAGGAATGTTTTGAATGGCATCACAATCAATTTCAATTCCAAATTTTGTATTAGAAATAAAGTCCATCGCGTTTTCAGAAGCCTTCTTAAAAGACATCTTTTTACGAACGATAAGATCCTCAAAAGTATTGAATTCTATTTTTGATTTTGACACCTCTATATAGTTTAAAATCTCTTTAGAAGTATAATTTTCATGCACTCCAAAAATAAAGTAGCGATCCAAATAACCTTCTTCTAGAGCGTATCTAAAGCCATTTCCACTGTGTCGACCTTCAAGCTTTCTTAAATCTGTATGGGCATCAAAATTTAGACTGTTTATTTTAGAATCTAAAGCGAGTGCACTTCCTTTTATAGCGCCATACGCATTGTTGTGACCACCTCCAATGAGAATGGGAATCTTTCCCGCCTTAACAATTGTACAAACCAATTCTGTAACACTCTTGTCAATCTGCTCCACATAGGTTTGATAGGTGTGTTGGAGTTGATCGGGTTGGATTGAAGGCAGAGTATCGTATAATTCTGAAAAATCCAAGTGACCTAACAAAAGTACATTCGAAGGGTTTGTAAATTGATTGCTCTGAAGGTTTAAAAGTGATTTCAAGGCAACATCCCAAGTATCTTTTGCACCAGCGCGCCCATTATTCGCCAAAACGCCAATGTCTTCTTTGATTCCAAAAAGCACAAATTTCACTTCAGAATCTTCGAGTATCGAAGGTAAATGAGTCGTGTTCTTCAGGTATTTAACAAGTTCAAAAAATTTAGTTTCACCCGCTCTTTTGGTCGTGATGCGATTTAACGTTTCAGTGGAAATAATTTGAAGATTGTTCATTTTTTGTAATACATTTGCTGGACTTTAAAATTACAATAATTTTTATTGATTTTAAAAACCATTTATTTTAATCCTTAATTATATACCATTATGAATTCTACATTTTCAAATAAAGGCTCAAAGGCAGCGATTATTATTTTAGCCTTATTGCTTATCGGAACCTTGTTTTACAGCTATCAAATGCATCAAGAGAGTAACGCAACTGAGGCACTCCTTGAAAATGAAAAAACGGAAGTTCTTAGGAATTTAGAAAACATGTCTTCTTTGTATAACGAAGCCAACGCTGATAATGAAGTTGCGAATGAAAAACTGATCGAAGCTCAAGCACGTTTAGAAGCGCTTATGGCGGAACTTAAATCCTCAAAATCATCTGTGTCAGCATTGCTTAAATACAAGAAGAAATTTTTCGAATTAGAATCTGAAATGGAAGTGTTGTTAGATGAAAATGCAACTTTGAAATTTCAAAATGCATTATTAGAAACTTCTTTAGACAGCACGCAAGTTCAATTGTCTTCTCAATTAGCTTCCAATACTGTATTGTCAGAGCAAAACCTTCGTTTGTCAGAGTCTGTGGATGCTGCCAAAAAACTAACCGTTGAACGTTTGAATGCTTACGGAGTTATCCAACGAAAGTCTGGGAAGTTAGTCCCAACGACACGTGCTTCAAGAGTTGACAATTTAAGAATCTGTTATTCAGTACCTTCTAATCTGTTAACAGAAGCAGGCGATAAAAAATATTTCGTTCAAGTGATCGACCCGAACCTTAGTGTGATTGGATCCAATAAACCAGTTCAGTTTGATGAAGACATTTTAAAATACAGTTACGTGAGTGCTTTCACATACGACAACGAACTGTTAGATGTTTGTGATTTTGTTTCTGCTGAAGAAGGTGATTATGAAAAAGGAGTCTATATGGTGAACGTTTTTGATCAGAATGTGTTGGTTACTACTTCTACATTCACTTTGAAATAGGAACAAATTAGTTCACAAATTCACCGTTAATCATCACCTTGTGTATGGGGTTATTCCCAAAATGATAAGGAATTTGACGGTAGGACGTCATGTTTTTTGTGATGATAAGGTTTGCTTTTTTCCCTGTTGCAATACTTCCATACTGCTCTGATATATTCATCGCGTACGCGCCATTTAGGGTGGCTGCATTGATGGCTTCTTCGGGGCTCATATTCATTTTGATACAGGCGAGACTCACCACAAAATTCATATTGCCACTAGGAGCAGAGCCGGGATTGAAATCGGTTGCGATGGCCAATGCCATGCCTCCATCTATTAGTTTTCGTGCGGGCGTATAAGGAATCCCTAAGAAAAAAGAACAGCCAGGTAAGGCCACTGGAATGGTTGAGGATTTTTTTAAAACTTCAAGATCTTCCGTGTTGAGTACTTCCAAATGATCCACAGATAAGGCTTTGTGTTTGACGCCTAAGCCGACACCGCCAAAAGCATTAAATTGATTCACATGAATTTTTGGAACGAGGCCATATTTTGTCGCTGCCTCTAGAATTTGTTCGGTATCTTCTAAAGAGAAATAGCCTTTTTCGCAAAATACATCTACAAAATCAGCTAATTTTTGAGTGTGTATTTCTGGGAGCATGGTATTGATAATGAGATCAAGATATGCTTGTTTATTGTTCTTATATTTTTTTGGAATTGCGTGGGCTCCTAAAAAGGTCGCTTTTATTTTTAAGGGTGCAGTCTCTTTAATAGCCTTAATGACACGCAGCATTTTAAGCTCCGCTTCGGTACTGAGTCCGTATCCAGATTTTATTTCCAAGGCACCCGTCCCAAGTTGAATGAGTGCATGGACACGCTCCATGGATTGTTCAAATAAGGCATCTTCACTTGTGTCTTGTAAGGTTTGAGCAGAGTTCAAAATACCGCCGCCTTTGGCCGCAATATCTTCGTAGCTTAATCCATTCAATCGGTCTACAAATTCTTGCGAACGATCGCCTGCATAGACCACATGCGAATGGCTGTCGCACCAAGTCGGAAGTATTATTTTTCCAGTGACATTCACTACTTCATCCGTTTCTTGAATGACCAAATCATCCATCGCACCGAAGTCTAAAATAGTATCTCCTTGAATTCTTAGAAATGCATTTTTGATATGTGGTAATTCCTTCATTGCAGCACCCATCACTTTCACTTCCGATTTTGGTCGGGTTTGAAGTAATTCTTTGATATGCGTAAAAAGGATGTTCATAAATTTATTTTAGGCTTCCAACCATGTTTTCGGGTTTGACCCACGCATCATAATTTTCTGCTGTGACATACCCAAGATTGATGGCTTCTACCTTAAGCGTTGTCCCATTTTTGTGAGCAGTATTCGCTATTTCAGCAGCTTTGTAATAACCTATTTTGGTATTTAAAGCGGTGATTAACATCAAGGAGTTATTTAATAATTTTTCAATCACATCGTGGTTGGGTTCAATGCCTGAAGCACAATGGGCTTCAAAACTAAGTGCTGCATCGCCCAAGAGTTCTGCGGATTGCAAAAAGTTAGCCGCCATCATTGGTTTAAAAACATTCAGTTCGTAATGGCCTTGAGTGCCACCAACCGAAATGGCAACATCATTCCCCATCACTTGCGCACAGACCATGGTAAGTGCTTCACACTGTGTAGGATTCACTTTTCCGGGCATGATTGAGCTTCCAGGTTCGTTGGCAGGAATGGTAATTTCTCCAATGCCAGAGCGAGGCCCTGAAGCCATCATACGAATGTCATTGGCGATTTTGTTTAAGGAAACTGCCAACTGTTTTAAAGCCCCGTGACTTTCTACAATTGCATCGTGAGCAGCCAGCGCTTCGAATTTATTGGGGGCGGTTATGAAAGGCAAGCCAGTAAATTTTGCAATATAATCGGCTACCAATTCGGAGTAACCTTCAGGTGTATTTAATCCGGTTCCTACAGCGGTGCCTCCCAAAGCGATTTCGCTTAGGTGTTCCAGTGTATTTTTCAATGCTTTTAATCCGTGGTCTAGTTGTGATACATAACCCGAAAACTCTTGCCCCAAGGTCAGAGGCGTCGCATCCATCAGGTGGGTACGTCCGATTTTTACAACAGATTTGAATTTTTCAGATTTCGCTTGAAGTGTATCTCGTAATTTTTGAACCCCTGGAATGGTTGTTTCGACTACTTTTTTATAAGCAGCAATGTGCATTCCTGTGGGGAAAGTATCGTTTGAAGATTGTGATTTATTAACGTCGTCATTGGGTTGGATGGTTTTTTCACCTTCTCCAATAATTTTTCCTGCCAGTTGTTGGGCACGGTTGGCAATCACTTCGTTCAGGTTCATATTGCTTTGCGTTCCTGAGCCGGTTTGCCAAATGACTAAAGGAAATTGATCATCGTGTTTTCCTGTGAGAATTTCATCACACACTTGTGCAATCAAATCACGTTTTTCAGAAGATAGAATTCCGAGTTCGCAATTGGTATAGGCAGCGGCTTTTTTAAGATATGCAAATCCATAGACGATATCAATTGGCATGGAAGCAGCGCTTCCGATTTTGAAATTGTTTCGAGAGCGTTCGGTTTGGGCGCCCCACAATTTATCTGCGGGAACCTGAACATCTCCCATCGTATCTTTTTCTATTCTAAACTTCATAACATTCTGATTTGAATACAAATTTACAATTTTTTCACTTCAAATCCATGCTGTTATCAAGCTGTTGATGAATCTGAAATTTTATGTAGTAAAACTAGTTTTCTGATAGACTGTTTACAGCGTAAAACAAACGGATAGCCTGCTGCTGCCACGCTAGCGGAAAATTGATGAGGGATTTTCATAAACTATTTCTTTTTTTTGATGGTAATTATTACTTAATTTTGACATCTATATGGAAGAATTAACATTGACTACCCCTGCAGTTTTATTTTCTGCAATTTCTCTAATTATGTTGGCGTATACCAACCGTTTTTTAGCCTATGCTGCAGTCATTAGAAATTTGCACGATATTTATTTAGAACGCAAAGAAGAGTCTTTAATAAGACAGATTAAGAATTTAAAACTACGTCTAAACTTAACCCGATGGATGCAAATTTTTGGAATTTCAAGTTTACTTTTCTGTGTGTTGACCATGTTTTTAATCTATATTCATCAACAAAACATGGCCGTTTGGATTTTTGGGTTCGCTTTAATTTTATTAATCATTTCTTTATTATTATTGATCAAGGAAATACAGATCTCTGCTCAGGCGTTGCAATATCATATTGCTGATATTGAAGAACATTTAGAAAACAACTAAGGTGTCTTATTTTTATGTTCTATGAGTTCATAAATCACTCCGCTGCCGCTAAGTTGTACTTAGTGGTCGTAAACTAGCTAAAACATCTTTTATTTTCACCACTACCATGAACTACAAATCTTTGACGCCACCACGCTAAAGCGTGGCGGTAGTGTGGGTTTTACATCCATTTAATCATTTTCTTGGGTGTCAAGTTTTAGTTTTATCGGAAATGAGTAAGATACACTTACTAGTTTGCCATCTTTCATACCTGGCTCAAATTTGGGTAATTTTTTAATTATTCTACTAATTTCCTTTTCAAAATACCCCGAAACATCGTTACTTTTCAAAAACTCAATATTTTTTATTTTGCCTGATTTATGCATAGTAAATTTTACTAACAATTCAAGATTAACATTTTGTTTAGTAATTTTTCTAATTCTAATTTTCTTTAGAATAGTATTGTAAAAAGTTTCGCTAAAACATTTTTTCCGTATTATTAAAGTAGGTTTTCCTTTACATTTTTTAAAATTCGGTTCCCTGTCATTTCCGCCAAAATCATTTCGTGTGATTAAACCATCAGTAGGTTTTATAAAGTCAAACTTCCTGCCAATAATTGTGTCTTTAGAGTGTTCTCTATTTTCACTTTGTGAATTGTTTTGAGAAAGAGTAAGTATTGGGATTAGTAAAATTAAAATTATTAGTTTTTTCATTATTTTGGTAAAATATTTCACAACGTTGTTGCATAAGATTAATTGCATGTTTTAATCATAGAATACGGGGGATTGGCATCATTTTTTATTTTTTCAGCTCTATTATTTGTTGTTTCGCATATTCTTTTGCTCTATCATCTCCAAATTCAACAGTCTTTTCGTAATATTCGATTGCTTTTTTCTTGTCTCCTTTTAATTTATAACCTTGAGCAATATTTGAAAGAACAATATAATCTTTCGGATTAATTTTCTCAGCCCGTAAAAGTGGTTCAATTCCTTTGTCATATTCTCCCGTCAATAAATAAGTAATTGATAGATTTGATAAACTCTCAATATGATTTGGATAGAATTTCAGAACTGTGTTTGCAATTTCACGCATATTTTTGAGCAAGTTGTCATTTTCAGTATTGTATAATTGCAATTGATATGTTTGAATATCTAAAAGAAATTCTTTTTCTCCGCCATCATATTTTTCGTTGTTAGTCCAAGTCCAATTATTTCCAATTTTTGTGGAATATTCTATTGTTTTTTTAATTTCGGAAGTGAAATTTTTCCAATCAGAGACTTCTCCTAAAACATAGATTTTTCCAAATCGCATATCAAGTCTATTTGGATAAAGTTTAATTCCTTCGTTAATTTTACTTATTCCTTTTTCTAATTCTTTTTGGTCAAAATGTATTTTACTTCCTAAAAAACCTGCTGTTTGATTTAAACTATCTTTTAAAACAAGACTTTCTCCATTTGGTTCATTTGTCGACATAGCAAGAACTTCTTGCTTAGATTTCATAAAATGATAATTGAAATAACTCGTGTAAAGTTCAGCATCTTTTGGATTAGCCGAATTCCATTCAGTCAAAATTTTTAATTGATTAATAGTGTCATTAGTTTGACAATATTTTTGAAAGTCAGATTGATAGTCTTGACTAAATCCGATTTGCGAAATTAAAATCGCAATTAATGTTCCTAATATTTTTCTCATTCTTGGTTTATTCAAATTGCATAGAACTAGTTATATCCAAACAAAATCTTATGTTAACGGTTCTATATTTCGGGATCACACACCGTTTTGTTTGTCATTATTTATTTTATTTTTATAATGCCAAACCCTACCACCGCACGAAATCGAAGATTCGACGATGTCAAATCTATCGTGTGGTGAAACCCCATATCGGAACGGTTCCAACATACATGTAATCCAATAAAATAATATCTTAAGCTTCGGTTAAATTGCTTACAAAGATTTAGACTTTGGGGTCATCATCAATACTCAAATTTACACTAATTTTTTAAATGACAAAAAAACGCATCGATTTTAATAGATAAATCTGAAATTTTATGTTGTAAAACTATTTTTCTTATAGTATATTTGCAGTGTAAAACAAAAGTATATACCATGTTCGATTTTGATCAGTATTTAGGATTTTTAGCATTTTTATCCATATTAACCTTAGGATTTTGGTTAATGATTTTCTTATTAACCTTTGCCATTCCTTATTGGTTGGTTGGTTCTGCTTTGGAACACTTCAAAGAAAAGAGAGACGCTAAAAAAGCAAAAGCGGAAGAAGCTTAAGTAAGCTTTCCTTTATATAAATCAAAATCCAAAACATTGCTGTTTTGGATTTTTTTGTTTGTTACCCCTCAAAACCATTCCCAAAACCGCCACGTGGCGCACGTTTTTTCTTCTGATTGAAACGGTAGGTAAAGGATAAATTGTACGAACGTACTCGCCATCGGTAATAACTATCGCTGTAAAATGTGGGCGTCGTAGATTCTAAATTGCGACGTTGTGTGTTAAAGAGGTCATTGACACTAAATGAAATAGATGCCTTTTCTTTGAACAGATCTTTACTAAATGCCATGTTTGTAGAAAAACGACCCTCTCGTTTGTTGACGGCATCAATTCGTGGACCATCATAACTTACTCGTGTTTGCCATTCTATGTTTCCGGGTAAGGTGTATTTGTTGTTCAAACGGATGAACCAGTTTAAGTTTTCGGAATCATAACTTAATCCTTTATAGGTGCCTCTAATAATGGATTGAAAGAGGTTGAAATTTACATTCATATTCCACTTTTTGGCTGGACGGTAGGTGAGGGTAAACTCAAACCCATAACGGTCGTTTTCAGCCAAGTTGATAGGGCCCCGTCGAATGATCGGCACACTCTGACCATCCACCACAACTTCTTCGCCAGTATCTTCACTTACATAAGTGAACACATCGGTTGCATGGTTGAAATACAAAGAGGTATTGAGTGTTAAAATGCCAAATTCGTTAAGGTAGCCAATGTCAAATCCATCCGAATAACTTGGAGTGATGTTTGGATTGCCTTGAAATAAATTCGTCGCGCTACTTCTAGAAGGAAACGGATTTAAAAAGCGTGAACGCGGTCGGCTGATACGGCGGTTATAGCCTAAAGTTAAGCTTTGCGTTTCAGAGAATTCATAACCCAAATTAACCGTAGGAAAGAGCCCCACATAATTATTATTGTTATATTCATTAGTACTGAGTTGTTGAATGGTCACCCGTGTCGATTCCAATCGCAAGCCAAATAAAAATGAAAATTTATCTTTGAGTTTACTTCCAAATTGGGAGTAAAACGCATTGACATCTTCTTTATATATTAAGGTGTTACTCACGCCAGTATCCAATACAAAAACACCGTTTTCAGAAAATTCTAATGTATAATCCGTTGTGTTTTTACTGAACCGTCCATTATAGCCCGCTTCAAAACGACTGTGTTCTCCTATGGGAAGCGTGAAATCTGTTTTGAGTAAAACACGCTCTTGATCTTCTATGGTTTGAACCCGTTCGGCAACCACAGAATTATTATAAATGATGGAGTTTTCGTCTTCGGCACTGTTTTCAACTTGGAAATCTACGGTCAAACGGTGTTCGCTATTGCCGTGAAACTGCTTGTCAAAATTAATAGAAAACTGTGTGGTTTCATCCGTTTCAAATTCGGGAGCATAGCGCAAGGATTCACTTACAAGCGTTTTGGATGCATCCAAGGTTTCCGCCCTGTTAAGGGTCTCATTACTATTGTCATTTTTCCGAACTAAAAAAGCAGATGTTAAGGAGGTGGTTGGGTTGATATACCACTCGATGCCTGTGTTGCTGTTAAATCCTTTTCGAATCCGATCAAAGGTGCGGTATTCGTTCCGAAACGTATTTGGAGCGTCTTGAATAAATATTCCATCATCGTCGTATTCGGTATTGAAAAACTCAGTTTTTGTGGTTGAATTCCCTGGACTGTTACGGTAAGAATAGCCAGAGGTGTTAAAGATGTTTACATTTCCTGTACGGTAATTAATATTTCCCAAGCCCCCTAATTGATCTGGATGTCCTGCATTTAGAATGATGGCACCATTTAATCCAAGTAGCTTGCTACGTCTCAAAATAATATTTAAAATTCCAGCAGTCCCTTCAGCATCATAGCGCGCAGAAGGGGAGGTGATAATTTCAACTTTTTCAATCGCATCTGCGGGGAGTTGTCGCAACGCATCGGTTGAATTCAGCCCCACCAAACCAGAGGGTTTTCCGTTTATTAAAATACGTACATTTTCATTTCCTCTCAAGGCGACATTGCCTTCAATATCCACAGAAACAGAGGGCACGTTGTTTAATACATCACTGACGCTGCCACCTCTTACCGTGAGGTCTTTGCCTACATTGTATATTTTTTTATCTAATTTAATTTCAACCGTTGTTCTTTCAGCAATGATGTCAACGGCATCCAATGCTTGTAAGTCTTCTGCCATTTTAAGCACTCCAAAATTAACATCTTGAGTGATGTTGTAGTTTGGTTTTGTAAGCGTTTCAAAGGAGAAATATTCAAAGGAGATGTCATAAACTCCTTTCGGAATCGCAATGCTAAAATTACCTTCGGTATCTGTAATGCCGCCACGAATTATCTTATTTTCAGTAGGGCTAAAAAATGCGATGGTCGCATATTCAAGCGGAAGCTGGCTCTCTTTTTCTAGGATAGTTCCAGAGACAACAAAGCTGTCCACTTTTCTTTGGGCAAACAAAGAGCAATGAGCTAGAACTAAAGTAATGGCAAATAAGAAATACTTATTCATAAATATCGGTTAATAGTGGACACAAAAATAACTTCCTAAACAGTGTGTTCAGGTTAATATTGTGTTAAATAATAAGGAGTTAGATTGTCTAAATAATGAAATTATTTAAGTACTATTTCATTTTTCTTCGAAGTTCCTTAGCCTGTTTTGTGGCCTCTACATTTCTTTCGATAACATGCCCAGGACGTGTCCACTTAACAGCTTCGTCTTTTTTTAATAAAGATTTTCGAATTTTGAAGTTATCAATCGTTTCTTTTTTCTTTTCAGTTGGAATTAACCCCAACAAAGAAAACATTTCGGCATCTTTATCTTCTCCAGGATTTGGAGTTGTCAATAATTTTTCACCTGCAAAAATGGAAGAGGCGCCCGCCATAAAACATATAGCTTGGGCTTCCATACTCATTTCTGTTCTTCCTGCGGATAGTCGTACCGTTGTTTTTGGCATCACAATTCTTGTGGTCGCAATCATTCTAATAATGTCCCAGACGGGAATGATATTTTCAGACGCTAAAGGCGTTCCCTCTACAGGAACCAATGCATTAATGGGGACGGAATCGGGAATTCTTTCTAAACTCAACAAGCTCATGAGCATTCCAATTCGATCCTCAACACTTTCGCCCATGCCTATGATGCCTCCGGAACATACTTTTAAAGCGCCTTTATTTACATTTTTCAATGTTTCTAAGCGGTCATCATAACCTCTTGTAGAAATGACTTCTTTGTAATAGTCTTCAGAAGTATCTAGGTTATGATTGTAATAATGTAAGCCTGCATCTGCCAAACGCAACGCCTGACTTTCAGTAATCATTCCGAGTGTGCAGCAAACTTCCATATTTAAATGACTGATGCCTCTAACCATTTCTAAAACGCTTTCGAAATCATCTCCTTCTTTGACGTTTCGCCACGCAGCGCCCATACATACACGAGAAGATCCATTTTTTTTTGCTTTTTTAGCTAAATTAATGACGGTGTTTACAGGCATTAAGTCATTCTTTTCAATCCCTGTATGATATCTAGCAGCTTGAGGGCAGTAGCCGCAATCTTCGGGGCAGCCTCCCGTTTTTATCGAAATTAAAGTGCTTACTTGAATTTTGGTTGGGTCATGATGCAGTCGATGCACAGTCGCGGCTTCAAAAACCAATTCCATTAATGGTTTGTTGTATATTTCTAAGATATCTTTTTTTGAGTAGGCTTTCATTTTAATTCTTCTTTAATTCGGGGTTATAAAAAACGTGGATTTTAATTTATGGATAGCAACAAACTTACCGCATTTCCTCCAAAACCGACGGCATTGACTAGTATTTTTTTTATTTTATTTGGATGTTTTTGATCCTTCAAAAATGGAATACTAATAAATTGTTGCTGTTGCAGCATTCGGATGGCGAGTTCTAAACTTAAACCACCCGATGCCCCAAGTGTATGTCCGATTTTCCATTTGTTGGAAGTTAAAGCGGGTGTTTTATCTTTAAACAATAGTTTGATTGCATTGTATTCGGAGGTGTCTCCTTTGATGGTTCCAGGGGCGTGCATGACAATAACATCAATAGTTTCTGGTTCAACTGAGCTCATAGCCATTGCCATGGATTTCTGAAAACAATCGGCATTGGTTGAAATGGAAATATTATGTTTTAAAGGTTCTGTTGCATATCCAATGCCTTCAATGATTGCGATTGCATTTTTTTTAGAGCCTTTTTCTAAACAAAATACGGCAGCACCTTCGCCCACTATCATTGTATTTTGTTTTTTATTAAAATCTAAAGTTTTACATGGATACGCACTTTTATCATTAGAATAAATCTTTAAGGCTTTCATCTGTGCGATTGTGAAAGGTGTATTAGATGCTTCACATCCGCCCACCAAAAAACGATCGGCCATACCGCTTGTGATCCAGGCTATGCCATTTAAGACCGCATGTAAAGCGGTAGAGCAGGCTATTGAATGGCTAATCGTTGGCCCATTTGATTGTAAATCGTGACCTACCCAAGAGGATATGTTTCCTAAGGTGGTTGTCGGAGAACTTAAGGTTGAAACATTTGCATTTTTACTATGTATAAACTCCGAGTGGTATTTTTCAAATAGGGTAGTAGCGCCCCTCGAAGATCCAATATTAATTCCAAAAGATTTATTGTTCCAAGACACTTTTGCTATTGCTTTTCTAGAAACGTCTATAGCCAGTAAAACAGAGGGATCTAAATCTTTATAATGTGCAGATTCTTTTAGTAAATTGACAACTTTCCAGTCGTTATCGGATAGCGCACTCACCAAGGATTCAAATCCGTCGAAGGCTTTATTTATAAAGTTATGTTTTTCAGTGAGGTATTGCTCCCAAATTTGCTGGTCATTACTTCCAAGTGCAGATATAGAGGCCATACTCATTATTGAAATTTTTTCTTTCATTTAAACTAGTTCTAATGCATTTTCAATGACTTCATAGATTCTTTCTAATTCTTTATTTGTAATTACAAATGGAGGTAGTATGTAGATCGTATTTCCTAAGGGTCTTAAAAACACACCTTCCTCCATAAAATAATTAAATAATGTGTCTCGTAAGGATCCATATCTGTCCATTTTTACTTTTAAGTCTAATGCAAAAATCACGCCTAAACACCGAGTAGCATTTACGTTTTTATGATTTTTAATACGAGTTTCAAAATCCAAGTGTCGCGTACTGATTTCTAAAATTCTGTCTTGAATTTCTTTAGATACTAATAAATCAATTCCGGCAATTGCCGCCGTGCATGCTAAGGGGTTGGCGGAATAGGTATGTCCGTGAAAAAAACCTTTTGTAATATCGTCATCACAAAATGCTTCGTAAATTTTTTGAGTACAACTTGTCAATGCCATTGGCGCGATGCCAGCAGTAAGCGATTTAGACATGCAAATAATATCGGGTTGATGAAGCATGTATTCAGACGCAAAATTCTTAGCTGTTTTCCCAAAACCCGTCATTATCTCATCAGCTATGGCGATGACATTATTTTCTTTGGCTATGGCTAACAGTTCGTCTAATAAATCAGCATCATACATCCGCATTGAATTCGCTCCTTGAACCAACGGTTCATAGATAATAGCTGCAATTTCACCTGTGTCAACCAAATTTTTAAAATTGGTTATAACAGTTTTTAAATTGTCTTTTGTGGGAACTTTAATTCTGTCAATCGTTAGTAAAAATGACTCAAACGGCCCATTGTAAACAGATAAGCCTGAAACGGACATTGCTCCAAAAGTATCGCCATGAAATGCATCTTCTAGTGCTATAATCCGCGTTCGTTTTTCTTTTTTATTAAAAAAATATTGAAGCGCCATTTTTATAGCTACATCGACCGCGGTAGAACCATTGTCAGAAAAAAATAGTTTGTTCTGGTTTGAAGGGAGGATAGCCATCAATTTTTCTGATAATTCTATCGCTGGTTTATGCGTAAAGCCACTAAAAACAACTTGATCTAATACGTCCAGTTGCACTTTAATCTTTGAAATAATAGAGTCATTACAGTGGCCATACATACAAGTGTACCAAGACGCAATGCCATCTATATATTCTTTGCCTTGATTATCATAGAGCGAGGAGCCTTTTGCTTTTACAATTGGCAAATGGTTTGGCTTTAATTTATGTTGTGTTAAGGGATGCCATAAATGGGCTTTATCTCTTTCAGTTAAATTCATTATAGGGTTTCTAATAAGGGTTTCAGTAGGGTTGCGTATCTTTTGACGACCGCTTTATTAATTATTTTTTCGTCATTAATTCTTCCTATTATTGGAATACTGGTCATTTTTTTAATAATACTTTCTGAGGTTTTAAGCTCATTACCGTTAAATATAATTCCAGCAATAGCGATGCCTCTATTTTTTAATAATTCTATCGTTAAAAGTGTATGATTAATACTTCCTAGATAATGTTTGGACACCACAATAACTTTATAGTCACTTTTAATAAGGTCTAAAATAGTTTCAGAATCATTTATAGGCACTAATAGCCCGCCAGCACCTTCGATAACTAAATTGTTTGTTGTAGTTGGCTTTGCTATTTTTTTGGAGTCAATACGAATGTCGTCTATCTCAGCTGCTGCATGTGGACTCATCGGAGTTTTCAATGCGTAACTGTTCTCAAATATTTTTGAGTGCGGATTGCTAATTAATGCTTTAATTTTATGAGAGTCCGAGTGTGATAATTGGCCGGCCTGAATAGGTTTCCAATAATCGGCGTTTAATGCTTCAGTGACAATAGCAGATACCACTGTTTTTCCAACATCAGTTCCAATTCCGGTGATAAATAGGCTTTTCATGTGGGGTATATATGGGGTTTATTTATTTTTAAATAAGGTTACTAAATATATGAAGAATGCCTTCAATTTCAGAGGTGGAATTATAGCTATGAATACAGAACCGAATTCGTTCTGTTCCTAAAGCTACTGTTGGAAATAAAATTGCTTTTACATCGTAATTCTCTTTTCGGATTTTAGAAGCAATATCTTTTGCTTTTAAGGGGTCGCCAATAATACAACTTTGAATAGCACTTTCACTTTCAATAAATTTGTTTTGTAAATTATGAATTTTAATGCCATTCATAAACGTCCTAATATTTCTTTTAAGCTTTGTTAGCTGATCTGTGATTTCAAGTTCATTAAGTGCAAATTTGATTGTTAAAGCGGCATGAATGGGCATAGCGGTCGTATATATAAATGGCCTCGAAAAGTTTATTAGATAATTTCGCAACTCATTTGAACCTAAAATAACAGCCCCATGACACCCCAATGCTTTTCCAAATGTGATGACCCTCGCAAAAATAAAATCTCCTAAACAAAGTTCGTCAATCAATCCTTTGCCTTGAGTTCCAAAAACGCCTGTGGCATGTGCCTCATCAACAATTAAGTAACACGAATGTTTTGCACAAAACTCAGAGATGTCTTTTAAAGGTGCTCTATCTCCATCCATAGAGTAAATTGATTCTACAACGATATAAATTGTTGCTGATACCGTTTTGGTATTTAAATATTTCTTTTTTAAATCCGAAATAGAATTGTGCTTAAAACTATAGGATGTGGCATTTGACAATCGAATACCGTCTCTAATTGAGGCATGACAGAGTTCATCAAACAAAACAATGTCGCCTCGTTGAGGTACGCTAGAAAGCAGACCTAAATTTGCATCATAACCCGAATTAAAAAGCAGTGCACTAGGGGTTTTAAAAAACCCTGCGAGTTTATTTTCGACTTCGATGTGTATTGCATGATTTCCAGAAAGGAGTCTAGATCCTGTACTCCCATTTACAAACATAGTTTTTTTTGAGGCGCTTTCAACAGCTTTAGTAATAGTTTTTAGACGTGAAAAACCCAAATAGTCATTGGATGAAAAATCAATTCGTTCATGAGAAGTCGTCAACGTTCTGAACGAATTGTTGTTTTTTCTTGAGGTTATTTTTGAAATCAGGGGGTTTGGGAATTTCATAGTGCTAACTTAGAAAAAAAAACAAACAATTGGAAGATTATAAGACTAGAATTCTATATACAGAATGCACGTTAAAGAATGTCCAGAATCCGCTCGTTAGGACGTCCAATAACGCCTTTGTTTTTATGGATCACAATGGGACGTTCTATGAGTTTTGGATGGGTTGCCATGGCTTTAATTATACTTTGATCTGATAATTCCTTGCCTTTGAACTCCGATTTCCATATTGCTTCATTCTTACGCACAAGATCGATGGGTGCGATGTCTAAAACTGTAATAATTTCTTTCAGTTCAGTTGCATCCAAAGGATTGGAAATATAATCAATAACTTCATAGGGCTGTTCAGACGCTTGAACGGTTTGAAGCCCTTCACGCGATTTCCGACAGCGGTTGTTGTGGTAAATTTTTATCATAACGTATCTGGTTTTTCTTTTTGTCCCATCAGCATCAGATATGCTTTTAAGAAGGGGGTGATGTCACCATTCATCACATTGTCCACATTCCCCGTTTCTTTAGCGGTTCGCACATCTTTGACGAGTTTATAGGGATGCATGACGTAATTTCGGATTTGACTTCCCCATTCAATTTTCATTTTCCCTGCTTCAATATCTTCGCGCTGTGCCAATTGTTTTTTGAGTTCAATTTCATACAATTGCGATTTCAGCATTTGCATCGCTCTGGAACGGTTGTCGTGTTGTGAGCGTGTTTCAGAACAAGAAATTTGAATTCCCGAAGGCTTGTGGGTTAACTGTACTTTCGTTTCCACTTTATTCACGTTTTGTCCACCAGCACCACTGGAACGCGCGGTGGTGATGTCAATATCCGCAGGGTTGATATCGATTTCGATTGTATCATCCACAAGAGGATACACATAGACCGAGGCAAAACTGGTATGGCGTTTGGCATTGCTATCAAAAGGAGAAATACGCACCAAACGATGCACGCCGTTTTCACCTTTCAACCATCCAAAAGCAAAGTCCCCTTCAATTTGAAGCGTCACGGTTTTGATTCCAGCAACATCCCCATTTTGGAGGTTGAGCTCTTTAATTTTGAAATTATTTTTTTCTGCATACATCACATACATACGCATGAGCATATACGCCCAATCACAACTTTCGGTACCACCAGCACCTGCTGTAATTTGTAGCACGGCACTGAGACCATCCCCTTCTTCCGAAAGCATGTTTCGGAATTCAATATCTTCTAAATAAGTAGAGGCAAGCTCAAATTGTTTTTCAACTTCTTCAGCAGTCGTTTCTCCTTCTTTAAAAAAATCAAATAAGATTTCGAGGTCTTCTGTGTAGGTTTGCACTTTTTCAAAATCGCTCACCCATTTTTTGTTGACTCGTAAAGATTTCATGAGCAGCTCGGCTGCTTTCGAATCGTTCCAAAAATCAGGAGAAAAGGTTTTTTCTTCTTCATTTTGAATTTCGATGCGTTTGGCATCTAAGTCAAAGATACCTCCTCAACGCTCCAAGGCGCTCAAAAAGATCTTTTATGTGATCGTGTGTTATCATAATTTTATTTCGAAATACAAAAATAGAATTTATAGTATAGAATGAAAATAATATGTAGTTTTATATCCAAAATAAAATTCATGCAAATAGATTTAAGAAGCGATACCGTTACAAGACCCTCCAAAGGGATGTTGGACGCAATGAGGACTGCCAAATTAGGCGACGATGTCTATGCAGAAGATCCAACGGTAAATGCCTTAGAAGCTCGAGTAGCCGCTCTTTTTGGAAAACCAAAAGCCTTGTTTTTCCCTTCTGGAACGATGGCCAATCAAACGGCTATCAAACTCCATACTCAACCCGGAGAGCAATTGATATGCGATAAATATGCACATGTCTATAATTATGAAGGCGGTGGTGTTTCTTTTAATAGCGGAGTGTCGTGTCAACTTGTGGACGGACATCGGGGTATGATGACGGCGGCTCAAGTAGAAGCAGCGATCAATCCTCCTGATTTTTACCACAGTCCATTGACCTCTTTGGTGACCTTAGAAAATACGACCAATAAAGGCGGTGGCGCTTGTTGGGATTTTAATGAGATTTCAAAAATTCGTACGGTTTGTGATGCCCATGAATTAGGACTCCATTTGGATGGCGCCCGTTTATGGAATGCACTCGTTGCTAAACCAGAAAGTGCACTTCAGTACGGTCAAGTTTTTGACACCATTTCGGTCTGTTTTAGTAAAGGTTTAGGCGCTCCCGTGGGCTCTATGTTGGTTGGTGACGAAGATCTGCTGAACAAAGCCTTGCGCGTTCGAAAAATGTTGGGTGGTGGCATGCGTCAAATAGGATCGCTGGCAGCAGCAGCATCTTACGCGTTGGACCACCAATACGATCGCCTTAAAGACGACCATCAAAAAGCAAAAGACATTGCAGAAGTGTTGCAACAGTTGGAAGCTGTTTCAAGTGTTGAACCTGTGGAAACTAACATTGTCATATTCAAACTAAACCCAAACATCCCTGAAGCGCTGTTTTTAGACAATTTAAAAGCACACGATATTCTTGTAAGCGATATGGGAAGTGGCAAGTTGAGAATGGTCACACATTTAGATTATACCGATGCCATGCATGCCAATCTTTTAGAAATTTTGCGCAAACCCTAATTATTTTTTGTAAGTTTATGGATTGAAAAAACTTAATCTAAACGCTTATGAAACTCAAAATCTTTTCTCTAATTTTAATAAGTTCACTTTTTTCTTGTGATACTAAGACTCAGAAATCAATGTCAGAATTACCAAATGCTCCAATAGCAAAACAAATTCCTAAAAATTTAACAATGCACGACGATGTGCGTGTTGATGAATTTTATTGGTTAAACGATAGAGAAAATCCAGAAGTGATTGACTATCTCAATAAAGAAAACGACTATTATAACGCCCATACGGGGCATACCAAAAAATTTCAAACAGATTTGTTTGATGAAATGAAGTCTAGAATTAAGGAAGATGACAGTTCAGTCCCTTATAAATATAACGGCTATTGGTACATTACTAAATATGAAAAAGGGAAAGATTATCCTATTTACACACGAAAAAAAGAAACTTTAGAGGCGGCAGAAGAATTGCTGTTTGATTGTAACGACATGGCCAAAGATCATTCGTATTTTAGATTGGTTGGGTTGAATATAAATTCTAATAACGATTTAATTTCTTACGGGATTGATACCACAGGCAGACGTCAATATACATTACACATCAAAGATCTTAAAACCAATGAAGTTTTTAAGGATGAAATTTCTAATACAACGGGTGGCAGTACTTGGGCAAATGACAACAAAACCTTGTTTTATACGCTGAAAGACGAAACAACGTTGCGTTCCGAAGCGATCTATAAACACCGATTGAATACAGATCAAAAATCAGATGAATTGATTTATGAAGAAACAGACGACACTTTTGGAGTCAGTGTTTATAAAACCAAATCTGACAAATATTTGGTCATTGCGAGTTACAGTACCTTAACATCGGAATATCAGATTTTAAATGCTAATACTCCTGATGGCGATTTCAAAATATTTCAAGCGAGAACTCGAGGTTTAGAATATGGTATTTCTCATTTTGAAGACTCCTTTTATGTCGTCTCAAATGCCGATGGCGCTCAAAACTTTAAGCTATCAAAAACATCGGAAACACAAACTGAAAAAAAATATTGGAAAGATGTGATTCCGCATCGAGAAGCGGTATTGTTGGAAGACATCGAAATATTTAAAGACTTTTTAGTGGTTTCAGAGCGTGAAAACGGATTGAATCACATCCACATCAAACGTTGGGACGGAACTGATAGTTACTACCTTCCTTTTGACAGTGAAACTTATACAGCTTACACCACTACGAATATTGATTTTGATACCACTGTTTTACGATACGGCTATCAGTCCTTGACCACACCTTCTTCAGTTATTGATTTCGATATGGTTACGAAAACCAAAACCGTTCAAAAAGAACAAGAAGTATTGGGAGGAAAGTTTAAAAAAGAAAATTATACGTCTGAACGTTTGTGGGCGACCGCTGTGGATGGGACTCAAATCCCAATCTCTTTAATACGCCGTGTGGATACTAAAAAATCATCTGACACTCCTTTGTTATTATATGCTTATGGATCTTATGGAAGCACAATTGACCCGTATTTCTCCACGGTTCGAATGAGTCTTTTAGACCGTGGGTTTATTTTTGCAATTGCACACATTAGAGGGGGACAGTATTTAGGTCGTCAATGGTATGAAGATGGAAAACTATTTAAAAAGAAAAATACCTTTTCAGATTTTGTGGACTGTTCAAAATATTTAATTGAAAACAATTATACCTCTGCTAAGCATCATTATGCGATGGGTGGGAGTGCTGGTGGATTGTTGATGGGAGCGATTATCAATTTAGCTCCTGAATTATACAATGGCGTCGTAGCGCAGGTGCCTTTTGTAGATGTCGTCACCACCATGTTAGACGATAGTATTCCGTTGACCACAGGAGAGTATGACGAGTGGGGGAATCCTAACGAAAAAGACTACTACGAGTATATGAAATCGTATTCACCTTATGATAATATTTCCAATAAATCGTACCCTAATATGTTAGTGACCACGGGACTGCACGATTCACAAGTTCAGTATTGGGAGCCGGCTAAATGGGTGGCGCGCTTGAGAGCACAGAATAAAAACACGTCTCAACTGTATCTTCAAACCAATATGGAGGCAGGACATGGAGGTGCTTCTGGACGTTTTGAAGCTCTGAAAGAAGTGGCAGCAGAGTATGCGTTTTTATTAGATCTTGAATCGATTTCAAAATAGATTTGAAAAAATTATTGTAATTTTGTAGCTTACTTAAATACACAAACTTGGTAAATAAAGATAAATTGATATTTGATAATGTACTAGAGCTGGTTGGAAACACGCCTCTTGTGAAGTTGAATACTATTTTGTCGGGTTCTCCTGGTACCTTTATTGCTAAATTGGAATGTTTCAATCCGGGACATTCTTCTAAAGACCGTATTGCACTTCATATTATTGAAGATGCTGAAAAAAAAGGGATTCTTAAACCAGGCGATACCATTATTGAAACAACTTCTGGAAACACAGGTTTTAGTATTGCGATGGTCAGTATTATCAAAGGGTATAAATGTGTATTAGCCGTCAGTTCAAAATCGTCTTTAGATAAAATTGACATGCTCAAGAGTATGGGAGCGAAGGTCTATGTGTGCCCAGCACACGTAAGTGCCGACGATCCACGTTCGTATTACGAAGTAGCAAAACGTTTGCACAAAGAACTTGAAGGATCGGTCTATATCAACCAATATTTTAATAGTTTAAATACAGAGGCGCATTACCAATCTACGGGGCCAGAATTATGGCAGCAAACCCAAGGTAAAATCACGCATTTAGTAGCGTGTAGTGGCACAGGTGGTACCATTTCAGGGGCTGCAAACTATTTAAAAGAACAAAATCCAGACATTAAAATTATAGGCGTGGATGCTTATGGTTCGGTGTTGAAAAAATACCATGAAACCAAAGAGTTTGATTCCAATGAAATATATCCCTATCGCATTGAAGGGCTTGGTAAAAACTTGGTTCCTACAGCTACCGACTTTGATTCGATTGACGAGTTTGTTAAAGTCACGGATGAAGACAGTGCGCATACTGCAAGAGAGTTGGCACAAACGGAAGGCTTGTTTGCAGGCTATACGTCAGGAGCCGTTGTTCAGGCCGTCAAACAACTCAATCAAAAAGATACTTTTAAATCTACAGACGTTGTTGTTTTAATTTTTCCAGATCACGGATCCAGATACATGAGTAAAGTGTTTAATGACCAATGGATGGAAGATCAAGGCTTTTTTGATGCTAAAAATGAGGTGGTTGCTCAAAGTATTGAGTTTATTGAGTAGTTGTAATACATTACCAAAACCTCAAATATGAAATTTAAATACATTGAAATTAAAGACGCTTATTGAGAGATTAAAAAATTTCTTGAACACGCTTCAGGTGAGAAAATAAATAATCTGAATACCAAAATTGTTGATGACTTAAAATTTTTGGGCGATGATAATTATTTCTTACTTATTGAATTTATTGAAAAATATAATTTGAATTTCGATAAGTTCGAATATGATAAACACTTTGAATCCGAGGGCGATTTCATTGGATTCAAAAATCTGGTACTTGGACTTTTAAAATTGCCTGTATTGATAATAAACAGCTTAATTATAAAATACTTTTCGATAACTCTATATATTAGGATTGATAATTTTTTCTTTGATAGAACAAATGAGAAAAAAGATTTGACATTTGGTGATTTGATTTTAAGTAAGCTAAAGTGGGAATTCTGTCTTAGAGATGAATGTAGAGTTCAACTTGCAAAATAAAGACACTACTATACGGAGTTTGAAACTTAGCTAACAAGAGCTAATACAAAATTGAAGTATTAAAAAAAAATGGTATAGGAATAATGGTAATTGATACAGCACCAAAAGAAATTGAAAAAATGAGAAAAGAAACACTTGATGAAGTTAAAGAATTTGCAAAAGAAAATGGTGTCGATTTTTGGTATTGTTCTTGATTTAGAACTTAAAATCGAGCAATAAATCAAACTTTATTAAAAAAATATTATCTTTGGTATATGAAAACGACAGATTTAAATACCGCATTACTTGATAATTATTTTGGACTTATAAAAAATTTAAGTCCAGAAATTAAAATTAATTTAATCGAAAAAATCGCAAAAACCTTGAAAGGAAATGTTACAAGCAGTAACAGTTCATTAACTGATGCATTTGGTGCGTGGAAATCAAAAAAATCAGCAGATGAAATATTAATTGAATTAAGAGATCACAGAAATTTCGATAGACAAATTGAAGCTTTATAATGAAATGTTTATTAGACACAAATATTTCTATTTACTTTATGAAAGGTCTTTATAATCTTGATGAAAAAATCAAAAAGGCAGGAATTGAAAATTGTTATATTTCTGAAATAACACTTGCCGAGTTGAAATTCGGAGTTGAAAACAGTGAACAAAAAAAGAAAAATAAAGAAGTATTAGATAATTTCATAAACGGAATTAAAATTGTTCCTATTTATAACTCTCTTGACTTTTATGCAATTGAAAAAGCAAGATTAAGAAAAAACGGAAATACTGTAGATGATTTTGATTTGTTAATTGGAGCAAGTGCTGTTTCAAATAACATGACGCTTGTAACAAATAACATCAAGCATTTCAAAAATATTAAAAATATTGAAATTCAAGATTGGACGCAATAAAAAACACAAAGAAGGTTTATCAACTGATTTGGAAACAGCGAAAGAAATTGAACAGAAGTTAGAAGAACATCGCAATAGTAAAAACTAAATTCAAGGTATATAAACCAATTAGCCTCCACTTTCTTAATTCAAATCATTCACACAGGGTTCATATCTGTTTAATTGCTTAAATTATTATGTATTCATAATATTATTGTATAATTTTGTGGAGCAAACTAACTAGGAATCATGATGAGAGATTTATTCGAAAAGATATATAAAGACAAAGGTCCTTTAGGTAAATGGGCTAGCTATGCAGAAGGCTATTTTGTGTTTCCAAAACTGGAAGGTCAGATTTCTAATCGCATGAAATTTCAAGGGAAAGATGTCATCACTTGGAGTATAAATGATTATTTAGGTCTTGCAAACCATCCTGAAGTTAGAAAAGTGGATGCTGAAGCTGCCAAAGATTATGGGTCTGCCTATCCGATGGGCGCTCGAATGATGTCTGGTCACACTTCGCTTCATGAGCAACTACAAAATGAATTAGCAGAATTTGTAAGTAAAGAAGCGACCTACCTCTTAAATTTTGGATACCAAGGAATCATGTCCACAATTGATGCATTGGTTGGGAAGGATGATATTATCGTGTATGAT